>ENA-UOJC01004673-UOJC01004673.1-human-gut-metagenome-genome-assembly--contig:-C104-NODE-4673-length-11317-cov-4.761588_pt1 | contig 11317 bp, 3 predicted proteins | sample MGYA00242339_ERZ723886 | MGnify/ENA metagenome assembly ERZ723886 | reverse complement strand
GCAGGATATTATCCTGATGGATCCGAATGAGGAACGTTTGAATTTCACGAATTCAAGCATGGAGATCCTTCCTATGGTGGGTAATCCGACATCCATTCGGGACCTGGAAGAAGCCGGTATCAGAAAGGCCGACCTGTTTGTCAGTGTCACGCCGGAAGAAACGACCAATGTGGCAGCCAGCATTCTGGCTTCTAAATTAGGAGCACATAAGACGTTGGCGCGTATCAACAATTACGAATATTTGCTCCCTAAAAACAAGGAACTGTTTGAAAAAATGGGGATCGATTCCATGATTTACCCGGAAATGCTGGCAGCCAAAGAAATTGTTACGGCTGTCAGACGCCCGTGGACTCGGCAATACTGGGAGTTGTTCGGAGGCGCTCTGATTCTGATCGGTGTAAAGGTGCGCGATAATTCCCGACTTGTGAACAAACATCTGTCCGAATTACTGAACGAACAGAAACTCTATCATATCGTTGCCATCAAACGGCAGAACGAGACCATTATTCCCCGTGGTACGGATCGTATAGAATCGGGAGATATCGTTTTTTTTACAACGACTAAAAGCCATATCGAAGACGTCCGGTTGCATGCGGGCAAGCGAGACCCCGAAGTAAAGAAAGTCATTATTATGGGTGGAAGCCGTATTGCGATCCGTACCTGCCAGTACCTTCCGAACAATATCCGTGTAAAAGTAATCGAGACTAACAAAGAAAAGAGTCACCGTATAGCTGAGGTTGTCCCTGGAAATGTCTTGATCATCAATGGAGACGGACGCGATACCGATCTGTTGATGCAGGAAGGGATCAAAGATGCACAGGCATTTATCGCACTGACGGATAATTCGAGTACGAACATCTTGGCTTGTCTGGCTGCTAAACGCGCCGGAGTATTCAAGACTATCGCTAAGATCGAAAATATCGACTACATACCTTTAGCGGAGAGCATGGACATCGGCTCGGTTATCAATAAGAAACTGATTGCTGCCAGCCATATCTACCAATTCCTGTTGGATGCAGACGTGTCGAACGTGAAGTGTTTAACTTTTGCCAATGCAGATGTGGCGGAACTTGTTGCCCGTCCCGATTCGAAAATTACCCGTAAGCAGGTAAAAGATCTGAATCTTCCGAAAGATTTGACGTTGGGCGGATTGATTCGTGACGGTGAGCCTATGATGATCAAGGGTGATACACATATCCAAGCTTATGACCACGTTGTGGTGTTCTGTTTGGATACGGCTATGCGTAAATTGGAGGACTACTTTAATTAATTGTCAATGGACAACTCTGGGTTGTCTCTTTTCTCTGTTCAATGTGTCAATTGTTAATAGCATATTATGCTGAACATTCGTTTTATAATTAAGATGTTAGGGATGATGTTCATCCTTGAGACGTTGTTTATGCTGGCTGCAACGGCAGTCGCTTTCTTATATGAAGGAAATGACTTCTATCCGCTTCTTCAGTCGAGTGGTATCATGTTCGGAACGGGAGTCCTTTTTATGCTGATCGGACTACGAGCCAATGAACATACGGCCGGGCGCAGGGAAGGGATGCTGACTGTTACATTAACTTGGGCTCTTTTCTCCCTTTTGGGGATGTTACCATTCTATTTAGGTGGCTATATAGATAATGTGACGGATGCTTATTTCGAAACGATGTCTGGTTTTACGACGACAGGCTCTACCATATTGACCGATATCGAAGCTCTTCCGCACGGGATATTGTTTTGGCGGAGCCTTACGCAATGGCAGGGCGGTATTGGAATGATCGTGTTTACCGTAGCGCTGATGCCTATTATCGGAGGTGGGGCTACCCAGATGTTCAATGCCGAGACTCCGGGTATCACGCACGAACGTTTCCGTCCGCGTGTTACCCAGGTGGCCAAGCGCCTGTGGGGAGTTTATTTGTTCCTGACCATTATCCTTATTGGTCTTTTATGGGCGGGTCCAATGGACTTGTATGACGCTGTCAATCATGCGCTCACTTGTATTTCTACAGGTGGCTATTCCACGAAAAATGCCAGTATCGCTTACTGGGACTCTGCCTATATCGAATATACAATTACGATTTTTATGTTTATCGGTGCGACCAATATTACTTTGATATATTTCTTTTTTAACGGTAGGCCCAAGAAGTTATTTGCGGATGAAGAAACACGCTGGTTTTTCTGGTTCGTACTGATTATTACGGCAATATCGACAGTCTGGATCATGTATAAAGGAATTGTGGACGATTTTGGTACAGCTTTTAGGCAAACGGTATTCCAGGTCGTGACATTGGTGTCTACATGTGGGTTTGCAACGGTCGATTATATTCCGTGGGGACCGTTTTTCTGGCTGTTAGCGCTAGTTCTGATGGTGGTATGTGGTTGTGCTGGCTCTACTTGTGGAGGTTTGAAAATGGGCCGTTTTGTGATTTTGACCAAGAACCTCTTTAATGAGTTTAAGAAGCAGACGCATCCACATGCCATTATTCCGGTACGAATGAACGGGCATGCTGTTTCTGGTGATATCGTCCACCGGGTATTGGCGTTCGCTTTTGCCTATATTGCTTTAATATTTGTCAGCTGTATGGTGCTGATGATCGATGGGGTAGGATTTGAGGAGACGATCGGGGCTACTATCTCTTCGATCAGTAACGTTGGACCGGGACTTGGTAGTCTGGGACCGGTCGGAAACTATGCTGATGTTCCGGTGGTATCGAAATGGTTCTTGTCTTTTCTGATGATGGTCGGACGTTTGGAGATCTTTACGGTGCTGACAATCTTGTTGCCGGGGTTTTGGAAACAATAATACCAAAAAAGATAGTTCGGATATACGCTTTTGTCTAATTTTGCGTTATAATAGGTGCGAATCATAAAGACGTAAGATACATGATAGAATATATCAAGGGAGAGATAGTAGAACTGACACCGGCCAGGATGATCTTGGAATGTGCCGGAATCGGTTATGAACTGAATATCTCCTTGAATACATATACTTTTTATAATGGGAAACCGACCGGGAAGATTTACGTGTACGAAGTGATACGTGAGGATGCCCATTTGCTTTTTGGCTTTGCAGGAAAAGATGAGCGCGAACTGTTTCTGATGTTGACTTCCGTGTCGGGAGTCGGTCCCAATACTGCCCGGATGATCCTTTCTTCCCTGTCACCATCCGAATTGATCCGGGTGATTGCAGATAAGAACGAAACAGCTCTGACGTCAGTCAAAGGAATCGGATTGAAAACAGCTCAACGTATTCTAGTTGATCTCAAAAACAAGGTAAAGCCGATAGAGGGAATGACAGTGACAGGTGGCTCCTCTTCTGTCGCTGCCAGTGGTGCTGTCACAGAAGAAGCAGTGGCGGCATTGGTTATGCTTGGATTCCAGAAGGCCGCTTCGCAAAAGGCGGTTAACTTGATATTGAAAGGTTCGCCTGCACTGGCTGTCGAGCAGGTCATTAAAACAGCCCTAAGAATGCTTTAAGCAATGGATAATTGGCAATTGGCAATTTAGGAGAATTTGGAATTGTCGGTTGTCATTGTCTGTTGTCAATTGTCAATTAACATGAGAAGGACACTGAAATTTATACTCTGGATAACAATTCTACTGTTTGGTGCAGGTCTGTATTCTATGAATACGGATTTTCTGGCCTATGAGATGTCGTTGCCGGATACTGAACAGCCGGTCGTTCCGGATGATACGGTGCCGAAGGTGCGCACCCGCTTTCCGGTAGCTAAGACGGTCCCTGAAGAATATCAGGATCTTACCAAGCAATCACCTGCTGACTTGAAGACGCCGGATAACGTGAAATCAGTGGTCGAATATGATATCAGAACCGGGACGTATGTAGTCCGTACCAAGTTAGGTGATGCCGATCTGACTACTCCTATTTCGTTGACCCCTGAGGAATACCAGGATTATAGTTTCCAAAAATCCGTTCAATCCTACTATCGCCAGAAAAACGAGGAAGAATTTCAAAAGGCGGCTAATAAGCAGTTCAACTTAGCTGATATGCAGTTCAATATCGGTGCGGCGGAACGTATCTTTGGGCCGGGCGGTGTCCGGGTGAAAACGCAAGGTTCGGCCGAAGTGGAGTTAGGCTTGAAGCAGAATAAAACCAAAAATCCCTCTTTGCCGGAACGTGCTCGTAACCGTACCTTCTTTAATTTCGATGAGAATGTTCAATTGAATGTACAGGCATCGGTTGGTAGCAAAGTGAATTTCGATATGAACTATAATACCGAAACCTCTTTTGATTTCGACTCCAAAAAACTGAAATTAGCTTATACCGGGGAGGAAGATGAAATTATCAAGTCGCTGGAAGCCGGAAATGTAAGTATGACAACCAGTAACTCCCTAATCAACGGAGGAGCAGCCCTGTTCGGTATGAAAGCGGATCTCCAGTTCGGGAAGCTGCGAGTCAATGCGTTGTTTGCACAGCAGGAGTCGGAATCGAAAACGGTCAGTTCTAAAGGGGGCGTGCAGACAAAACCTTTCGAATTGACGATTGACCAGTATGACGAGAATCGTCACTTTTTCCTGTCACACTATTTTCGCGACCGCTATGATGAGGCGGTGAAGAACCTGAATACGATTTCCTCTCCCGTCACGATTAGCAAGGTGGAAGTTTGGGTGACAAACAAACGGGCTACTTATGACCAGGCGCGTAACGTGGTCGCTTTTGCTGATCTGGCCGAGCATGATAATATTTCGAATACGACGGTCGTTTCTCCTTCGGGGGCGCTGTCTATCCCCTATAATAATACGAATACATTATATAATACCCTTAACCAGCAATTTACCGGTGCTCGTGATATCAGCACGGTAAATCAGGCGTTGGGAGGAACTTTTGTTAACGGTACGGAGTATGAAGAAGTGGAAAGTGCTCGTTTGCTGGATGCGTCCGAATATACGGTCAATACGAAGTTGGGGTATATCTCGCTGAAAACACAGTTGCAGGCAGATGAGGTATTGGCTGTCGCTTACAATTATACTTATTCGGATGGAAAGACTTATCAGGTTGGTGAGTTCTCGACTGACAATCCTTCATCGGCTGCCTCTTGCCTGTATGTGAAGTTGTTGAAAGGAATTACCATGTCGCCTGATATGCCTTTTTGGGACCTGATGATGAAAAATATCTATTCATTAGGAGCTTACTCTGTCCAAAAAGAGAAGTTCAAGTTGAATATCATGTATCAAAGCGATACAACCGGTACGTATGTCAACTATTTGCCGGAAGGGGCGATTGCCAACCAAATCTTGTTACGAGTGCTGAACCTGGATAGCTATGATTCCAACAATCAGCCGCATCCGGATGGTATATACGACTTTATTGAAGGTGTGACCGTCCTTGCCGATAATGGGAAAATTATTTTTCCAAGTGTGGAACCATTCGGCTCCTATCTGCGTAAAAAGATTAACAATGATGCGATTGCTGACAAATATGTATTCCAGGAACTCTACGACTCGACATTGACTGTCGCCAGACAGATTGCTGAAAAGAATAAGTTCAAACTGGAGGGGGAATACAAAGCCTCTTCGGGTGCCGAGATACAGTTGGGAGCTTCCAACGTAGCGCGAGGTTCAGTGAAAGTAACGGCTGGCGGAGCGATATTACCCGAGAATGTAGATTATACTGTTGACTATACTTCCGGCGTGGTAACGATCCTGAACGAAAGTATTATTTCTGCAGGCACGCCGGTCAGTGTCTCGCTGGAAAACCAGACAGCCTATAACATGCAGCGTAAGACCATGATGGGATTGGACTTGAACTATCAGTTCAACCCGAATCTGATGGTAGGCGCTACCATCATGCACATGTCCGAAATGCCGTTGACCACCAAGACGACGATGGGCGACGAAGCGATAAAGAATACGCTCTGGGGTGTCAATATGGCTTATAAGGGCGAGAGTCAGTGGCTTACCAATATGTTCGACAAGCTGCCGTTGCTGAACCTAAGCAAACCCAGCCAGATATCTTTCAATGCGGAGTTCGCTCATTTGATTGCCGGGCATTACGAAAACAAGAACACGGGGGGATATTCGTATCTGGATGACTTCGAGTCGACACAGAGCAATTTCGACCTCTCCGACCCTTATCCCTGGCAGTTGTCCAGTGTGCCTTATGACGATGGTACGCCCCAATTGTTCCCGGAAGCCGGGCTGACCAATAATATCGATTACGGGAAAAGTCGTGCTTTGCTCGCTTGGTACACGATCGACGGATTGTTCACGCGTAAAAATTCTTCTTTGCGTCCGAAATATATTACGACAAAAGATTTGTCCAACCATTATGTCCGTGCTATCGAGACGAGAGAGTTGTTCCCGCAACGGCAGCAAAGCATGAGTGAAAGTAATACGTTGACAGTTCTGAACATGGCTTACTATCCGCAGGAACGCGGACCGTATAACTTGGATGCCGATAATATTAATCCTGACGGAACATTGCAAAACCCGGAAAAGCGTTTCGGTGGAATGATGCGAAAGATAGACCAGAGTGACTTTGAGACGGCGAATGTCGAATATATCGAATTTTGGATGCTCGATCCGTTCATTTATGATCGTCAGACAACAGGGGGGGATCTGTATTTTAATTTGGGTGAGATATCGGAAGACATATTGAAGGATGAAAAGAAGTTCTTCGAAAACGGATTGCCAATCGATGGCGATACGTCTAAGGTCGATTATACTGTTTGGGGTAAGGTTCCAAAACAGCAGAGTACAGTTTATGCCTTCGACAATACGGCAGGTGCACGTCTGTTGCAGGATGTCGGCCTGAACGGTTTATCCTCGGATGAAGAAAAGGAATATCCGGCTTACCAGGATTATCTGAATAAATTACGCCAGAAATTGAATGCGGTAACCCTAACCGAGATGGAGAACGATCCGTTACAGCTGTCCCCTTTCTTTGATCCGGCCGGTGACAAGTTCCACTATTTTCGTGGTTCGGACTATGATTCTCAGGAGGTGGATATCTTAACACGTTACAAACGCTATAATGGAACGGAAGGAAACTCGAAAGATATCAACGATTCGGGCGAGCGCTACAGCACTTCTTCCAAGACCGTGCCTGATGTAGAAGACATCAATCAGGACAATACTCTGAATAAAAATGAAAAATATTTCGAATACAAAGTCAGGATAACTCCGCAGGATACGGTTGTCGGTGAAAACTTCATTGCGGATAAACGTACTTCATCAGTAAGATTGGCGGATGGTACGACAGAATCCGTTACCTGGTATCAATTTAAGATTCCGGTAAAACAATACCAGCGTCGTGTGGGGGCAATCAATGATTTCAAGACGATTCGTTTCATGCGTATGTATATGACAGGATTTAAGGAATCGGTCGTGTTGCGCTTCGGTACTCTGCAATTGGTACGCGGAGAATGGCGATCCTACGAGCAGGATTTGTCCGATCCGAAGATGCCGCCCGCAGTGAAGGGTAAATTGGAAGTCTCGACTGTCAATATCGAGGAAAACAGTGACAGGGATCCGGTCAGCTATACATTGCCCCCGGGCGTCAGCCGTGTACTGGATCCAAGCCAGCCTCAGATCCGTCAGGAGAACGAACAGGCGCTTTCTTTAAAGATAACGGACCTTGCCGCTCAAGATGCACGTGCCGTGTATAAGAATACGAATTATGATTTGCGGCAGTATAAGCGCTTGCAACTGTTTACACATGCCGAGGCTCCGAAATTGGATGTAAACGATCTTGCAGATGGCGATCTCGCTGTTTTTATCCGCCTGGGATCGGACTATAAGAATAACTATTACGAATATGAAGTACCGTTGAAATTGACTCCGCACGGGGAGTATAACTATAACAATTCGGAACACCAGAAAATCGTTTGGCCGGCAGAAAACATGTTGAATTTCCGTTTGGAGATTTTGACGGACCTAAAACTGGAGCGTAACCGGGAAAAACGGTCCGGTACGAATGGAGTGTCTTTCCAGACTGTCTATTCTGGTAGGGATCCGGACAACGATGGCAATACGATCCGTGTCAAAGGCAATCCGAGTCTTTCCGAAGTGAAGACAGTCATGATCGGTGTGCGTAACGTGCGTAATAAGTTGAAGAGCGGGGAAGTTTGGGTGAACGAATTGCGCCTGACCGACTTCAATGAAGAAGGTGGGTGGGCTGCTAATGCGAATTTGAATGTTGCGCTTTCCGACTTGGGAACGGTGAATGTGGGCGGACGTATCGAAACGGCCGGCTTTGGTGCTCTTGACCAGTCTTTGAATGAACGCCGGATGGAGGACTTCAAACAGTATAACGTGGCGACCTCTATCGAATTGGGTAAGCTGTTCCCGGAAAAGGCGCAAGTCAGCATCCCGTTCTATTATGCCTATTCGAAAGAAACATATGATCCGAAATACAATCCGCTGGATCAGGATGTCAAACTGAAGGATGCTATCGATAAGGCGGAAACAAAGGCTGAGAAGGATTCGATCCGTGATTATTCTCAAGATAGGACGGTTATCAAGAGTGTTTCGTTTAATAATGTGCGTGTGAATATCAAGAGTAAGAATCCGATGCCTTATGATCCGGCAAACTTTACACTCGGATATTCGTACAGTATTAATGATAAGAAAAATCCGGAAACGGAATATGAAACGACGAAAGACTATCGTGCTAATTTTGCCTATAGCTATGTGCCTTATGTCAAGCCGATCAAGCCATTCGATAAGTTATTGAAGAAAAACAACGGCTATACGCGCTATGCCAAACAACTGGCGTTTAATGTGGCCCCGTCTATCAACTTCCAGACGGCCATGATGCGGAATTATTACGAAATAAAATTACGCGACCTGACAGGAGCGGCAACAGGTGTCCCCAACGATATACCAGTGACATTCAGCCAGAACTTCTATTGGGACCGTGCTTTCAGTTTGAACTGGGCTTTTACGAATAACCTGAACATAACGTTCAGTTCCGGTACGAATGCCCGTATCGAAGAACCGTATGTGCAGGTGAATAAGGAACTGAACCCGGACGGTTACCAGTTATGGAAAGATTCCGTGAAGAAGAGCATCGCTGACCTGGGAACCCCGATGAAGTATGACCAGCAGTTTATGGCGACCTGGCAGTTGCCGTTGCAGCTGATCCCGGTTCTGGATTGGACCAATGCTTCTTTGAGCTACAATGCTACTTACAACTGGGATCGTGGAGCGACGGTAAGCGAAGATATCGAGATGGGTAATACGATCAAGAACCAGCGTCAGTTCGATTTGCAGGCGAACTTGAACCTGTTATCTCTCTACAACAAAAACAAATATTTGAAGAAGATCAACCAGAAGTTTAACAATACCCGGACTACGGCTAAAAAAACGGAGAAGAAGAAAAAGCCGAAATTGGAAAAAGAAATTGTCTTGAGTCCGGACAGCGCTACGGTTGTCGAGCATGGAATGTTTACGAAAAAGGTGCAAATCACGGCCAGAAGAACGGACGGGCGTGTCTACAAAGTCAAGTTCAAGCCGATCAACTTCGCACAGGTTAAGATTTTGAACCAAGACACGGTGCGCTTGAAGTTGACGATCATACCGGGACCGGCCCCTACTGAGGATTTTCTTTACAAGGCGGTTGAACATAGTGCCCGCTTTTTGATGATGGTGCGCCGTTTCAATATTCAGTTTACGAACTCTGCCGGTATGATGCTGCCCGGTTTCCGTCCGGAGATCGGTGATATCTTTGGCCAGGGACGTTCTTCATTCGGACTTTCCCCGGGGATCGGTTTTGCGTTCGGTGACGTGCGTCGTAGCTATATAGACGAGGCATATGAAAAAGGCTGGTTGATTACGGATACCGAGAGAGACGTGAATGCCGCAGTCATGACCAGTACGAAAAATCTGAATATACGGGCGAACCTCGAACCGATCACTGGATTGAAGATCGACTTGACGGCTCTTCGCAACGATACGCGTAATACGGAAATACAATTTATGTATGAAGGTATGCCGGAGATTATGGGGGGAAACTTTACCATGACGACAATCGCGCTGGGAAGCGCATTCGGAGGCAGTGGCAATGCTATGAATAACTATTCTTCGAAAGCCTTTGACAAGTTGTTGGCAAACCGCGAGATCATTGCCCAACGTATCGAAAGCAAGTATTCCGGCTTGAAATATCCGGATGTGGGCTTTATCCATGATAAAGGCTTGGGAGGAATGCCTTATAATCCGGGAACAGGTAATGTGAACGGTGTCAACCGGAATTCGGCGGATGTCCTGATTCCTGCATTTCTGGCCGCTTATACCGGTAAGGACCCGAAGAAGGTAGGCTTGACGGCTTTCCCTTCGTTGAAGAGCATGTTGCCTAACTGGCGCGTTACTTACGACGGCTTGATCAAGATTCCGGCTGTCAAGAAATATTTCAAGAGCTTGACGTTGAGTCACCAGTACCGTTGTTCTTATTCGGTAGGTGCTTTCACATCCTTCTTGAATTGGGTGGATGCCGGGCAGGACGGACTGGGATATATCCAGTCGATTCTGAACGATAACCCGACACCATCGTCTCCTTATTCGATTTCGTCTGTCAGCCTTACCGAAGCGTTTAGTCCTTTGTTGGGTGCAGATGCGACGCTGTTGAATAACGTGACGGTTCGGGCGGACTATTCGACTACCCGCAATTTAAGCCTGAACACGACATCCTACCAATTGGTCGAAGCACTTTCCAAGAAAGTGACGATCGGTTTGGGTTACAAATATGCCGAGTTCAACAAGGTTTTGAAGATGAAGAAAACGCGTGATTTCAGCAATGACCTCACCGTTCGCCTCGATTTCTCGTTCAACAAGATGCAGTCGTTGATTCGTAAAATCGACACTCAACTGACGCAGGCTACTAGCGGTAACATCGCAAAGACAATCTCCTTCTCGGCTGATTACGGTTTGAGCCGTGCGTTTACGGTCAGTGCATTCTATGATATTCATATCAATGAACCGTTGATATCGAGTGCATCTTATCCGACTTCAAACTCAAACTACGGTATCAGTTTGCGGTTCTCTCTTGCACAATAATCCAGTTTCTCTATCACTCTATCACACTTTGTTTTGCAAGCATTGACAAACATGGTGTGCAAGGAGTGATACATACCGGATTCCTGTATCACACTTGTATCACTACCTGCCGTTGAAACGGGTAGCCGGTATTGTTTACAAAAACGCAGGGAACCGTGCCGATATACATCTGTGTGGAGATAGTTCCCTCAACATAAAGGTCCTTTTTTACTAAAACAAGTAGGAAAAGAACGAAAAGCAAGCAGAAAAGTTTGGTAACATGCCCATCTTCCGCCTTTCTACACCCGGATGTTACCGCTCTCCACACCCGGATGTCCGG
>ENA-UOJC01004667-UOJC01004667.1-human-gut-metagenome-genome-assembly--contig:-C104-NODE-4667-length-11324-cov-8.135504_pt1 | contig 11324 bp, 9 predicted proteins | sample MGYA00242339_ERZ723886 | MGnify/ENA metagenome assembly ERZ723886 | reverse complement strand
CCTCCTCCGGGGCCACGTTGTTTGTGGAGCCCATGGGCGTGGTGCAGGCCAACAATGAGCTGAAGGAGCTGGAGGCCCGGGAGAAAAAGGAGATCGACCGCATCCTGCGGCAGCTGTCCGCCGCCTGCGCCGCCCAGATGGAGAACATCCTCTGGGACTATGACATTCTGGTGCACCTGGACGTGATCTTTGCCCGGGCGCAGCTGAGCTATCAGCTGAACGCCAGCCGTCCGGAGGTCCGCCGCCGGGGCGGCGTGGCCCTGCGCCGGGCCCGGCACCCGCTGCTGGACCAGGCCAAGGCAGTGCCCATCACCGTGGAGCTGGGTGAGCAGTTCGACACCCTGGTCATCACCGGCCCCAACACCGGCGGCAAGACCGTTACCCTGAAAACCATCGGCCTTCTGTGTCTGATGGCCCAGTGCGGCCTGCATATCCCTGCCGACAGCGGCAGCGCCGTGCGTGTATTCCACCGGGTGCTGGCGGATGTGGGCGACGAGCAAAGCATTGAGCAGAGCCTGTCCACCTTCTCCGCCCATATGTCCAACATCGTCCAGATTCTGCGGGAGGTGGACGACCAGAGCCTGCTGCTGTTTGATGAGCTGGGAGCCGGTACGGACCCCATCGAGGGCGCGGCCCTGGCCATTGCCATCATCGAAAGCGCCCGCAGTCAGGGGGCGCTGATCGCCGCCACCACCCACTATGCCGAGCTGAAAACCTTCGCCATGACCACGGCGGGGGTGGAAAACGCCAGCTGTGAGTTCGACGTGCAGACCCTGCGCCCCACCTACCGACTGCTGATTGGCATCCCCGGCAAGTCCAACGCCTTCGCCATCTCCCGGCGGCTGGGGCTGGACGAATCCGTGATCCAGGCCGCCCAGCAGCAGATGGACAGCGACTCCGTCCGTTTCGAGGACGTGCTGACCCAATTGGAGGAGAAGCGCCAGCGGCTGGAGAAGGCCCAGGCCGAGGCGGACCGCCTGTGGCGGCAGCGGGAGGAGGACGCCCGAAAGGCCCGGACCTTCCGGGAGCAGATGGAGAAGGCCAAGGAAAACGCCCGCACCAAGGGCGAGGCCGAGGCCAAGCGCATCGTGCGCCAGGCCCAGGCCCAGGCCGACGAGATCTTCGCCCAGCTGGACCAGCTGCGCCGCCAGCAGCAAAAGCAGATCAACTTCCAGGAGCTCAACGACGCCAAGGCCGCCGTGCGGCACAGTCTGAACCAGGCCCAGGAGGCCCTGCACCTGCGCAGTGAGCCCCAGGAGCCTGCCTACGCCCCCAGCCGCCCCATCGAGGTAGGGGACCTGGTGGAGCTTCCCGGGGTGAAAATGGCCGCCTCGGTGCTGGCCGTCAACAACGACGGCACATTGCTCCTGCAGGCGGGGAAGATGAAGATGACCGTCAAGGCCCAGCAGGTGCGCCTGCCGGAGGGCCAGCCCAAAAAGAAGCCCGCCGCCCCGGTGGGCGGCAGTCCCAAACTGAATCTCCAGTCCCGGGCTTCGTCGGAGCTGGATATCCGGGGCTATGAGACCCTGGAGGCCGAAAGCGTGGTGGAGAATTACATCGACAGCGCCGTGATGGCAAAGCTGGGCACCGTGACCATCATCCACGGCAAGGGCACCGGCGCCCTGCGCAAGGCGGTCCACGAGATGCTCAAGCGGAACAAGGCCGTCAAGAGCTTCCGCCTGGGCCGCTATGGCGAGGGAGAGGCCGGCGTAACGGTGGTGGAGCTGAAATAACAGACGGAGTTTGTGGATTCTGCCAAAAGGGCCAAACTTTTTTTCAGGCCCCGCTTCAAGAATTTGTAGCTTTGGATATTGCTTTCTTTCCCCGTTTCGGTATAATATTATAGTGTGAGAGAAGTATGTCCCCGCATTTTGCGAAAATGCTTCATAAAAGGAGTGCAATGGAATGTTTACACAGGAAGTTACCGTGAACAATGAGGTGGGCCTGCACGCCCGGCCTGCTACCTATTTTATCCAGAAGGCCAACGAGTTCAAAAGCGGCATCTGGGTGGAGAAGGAGGAGCGCCGGGTCAACGCCAAGAGCCTGCTGGGCGTTCTGTCCCTGGGCATCGTGAAGGGCACCACCATCACCCTGATCGCCGACGGCCCCGACGCCAAGGAGGCCGTGGAGGCCCTGGCGCAGCTGGTGGACAATCAGCTGGGCGAGTAAAAACGAAATAACCGGAAAACACCGGAGGGACGGCTGTCCCTCCGGTGTTTGTTTTCATACCTCAGTTCAGCATATCGGCGTTGGTGTCGAACAGCTGGCGGATGCGCCGGCGCAGGGGCCGGTGGGCCGGGTCCGTCAGCTCCGGGTCACGCTCCATCAGCTGCCGGGCTGCCGTCTGGGCCTCGTCCAGCAGCCGCATGTCGCAGCTGAGGTCGGCGATCTTCATGGCCGGCAGGCCGTGCTGCCGCTGGCCGAAGAAATCTCCCGGCCCCCGCAGCCGCAGGTCCTCCTGGGAGATGCGGAAGCCATCGTTGGTCTGGGTCATCACCTTCAGCCGGGCCCGGGTCTCCTCATTCTGGCTGTCCGACAGCAGGATGCAGTAGCTCTTGGCCTTGCCCCGGCCCACCCGGCCCCGCAGCTGGTGCAGCTGGGACAGGCCGAACCGGTCGGCGTTTTCCACCACCATGCAGGTGGCGTTGGGCACGTCCACCCCCACCTCCACCACGGTGGTGGACACCAGAATGTCACTTTCCCCGGCGGCAAAGGCCGCCATGACCTTCTCCTTCTCCGTGGGCTTCATCTTTCCGTGGAGCACCGCCACCCGCAGGTCCGGAAACACCTGCTCCTGCAATTGCCTGGCGTAGGCCGTCACGGCCTTGCGCTCATCGGGGATCTGGTCCGGCTCCCCCACCAGGGGGCACACGATGAAGATCTGCTGTCCCGCTGCCGCCAGCTTCCGGATAAAGGCCTGCACCCGGGGGCGATAGCTCTCCCCCAGGGCGAAGGTGTCCACCTTCTGCCGCCCGGGAGGCAGCTCATCGATCACCGACACGTCCAGGTCGCCGTAGATCACCAGGGCCAGGGTCCGGGGGATGGGCGTGGCGGACAGCACCAGCATATGGGGATCCTCCGCCTTCTGGGACAGGGCCGCCCGCTGGTTCACGCCGAACCGGTGCTGCTCGTCCGTTACCACCAGGCCCAGCTTCTGATACTGCACGTCCTCCGTCAGCAGGGCGTGAGTGCCGATGCACAGGTCGATGGACCCATCCGCCAGCCCTGCCAGGATCTCCCGCCGTTCCCTGGACCGGGTGGACCCGGTCAGCAGGGCGCACCGGATGGAAAACCGGGCCAGCAGCGGCGCCAGCCCCTGATAGTGCTGCCGGGCCAGAATTTCCGTGGGGGCCATCAGGGCCGTCTGCCACCCGTTTTCCACGGCGAACCAGATGCACGCCGCCGCCACCATGGTCTTGCCGCTGCCCACGTCCCCCTGGCACAGGCGGTTCATGGGCTTGCCGGACACCATGTCCTCCACGGCGTCGGCAATGGCCCGGCGCTGGGCCCCGGTCAGGGCAAAGGGCAGCCGCCGGTAAAAGGGCTCCATGCTCATCCGCCGGCAGGCCGGGCCTGCCACGTCCCGCCGCCGCTGCCGCAGCAGCTGCAGGCCGCAGGTCAGCAGAAACAGCTCCTCGAACACCAGCCGCCGCCGGGCCACCTCCAGGGCCTCCGGCGAGGCGGGAAAGTGGATGTTCTCATATGCATAGTTTACATAACACAGCTTGTGGGCCTGCCGCACCTCATCCGGCAGCACGTCCGGCAGCAGCTCCCGGCAGGCGTCCAGCCCCTGGCGGGCGGCCCGGGCCATCAGCCCCTGGGTGACTCCGGCGGTCAGGGGATAGATGGGCATGATGCGCCCGGTGACCTGCTGCCGCCCCTCCGGCTCAAACAGGGGGTTGATCATCTGCTTGCGCCGCAGATTGTCCTCCACCTTGCCGAAAAAGACGCACACATCCCCCTGGTGCAGGGCGTCCCGCCGGTGCTCCATGTTGAAAAACACCAGGTCCAGAGACCCGCTGTCGTCCACCACCCGGGTCTTGGCAATGGTGCGGCCTCCGGAAATGCGATAGGCCGTCAGGTCCGCCGCCACCATGCCCCGGACGCATACGCTCTCCCCGGCGGTCAACTCCCGGATGGGCCGGACCTGGGTCCGGTCCTCATACCCCCGGGGGAAATAGGCGATCAGGTCCCCCAGGGTGGTAATGCCCAGCTTTTCCAGGGCGGCGGCCCGGGCCTCGCCGATGCCCTTGATATATCGCACATTGGTGCCCAGGTCTGCCATAAGACCGCCTCCTTCGTTCTTATTTCCGGCGGTAGGTCACATATTGGAATGACACGCCGCCGGAGGTAAATGTCTCGCTTTGTTCCGCCTCTGTCCACGCACTGTCCCGGGATAAATCGGGGAAAAACGCGTCGGCCTGGGGCGCGGCGAAGATCCTCGTCAGATACACGGTGCTGCACCGGGGCAGCAGCTGGCGGTACACGCTTTCCCCGCCGATGACCACCGCGTCCTCCGGCACCTCCGCCAGGTCATGGATCACCTCCGCCCCCGGGGCGGTGAAATCCGGATCCCGGGTCAGCACCAGGTTCCGCCGGTCCGGCAGGCCCCGGCCCCCGGGGAGACTCTCCAGGGTCCGGCGGCCCATGACCACGGTTTTCCCCAGGGTCAGCTGCCGGAACCGCCGCAGGTCCTCCCGGATGTGAAACAGCAGAGCCCCCTCCCGGCCGATGCCGCCGTTTTCGCAGACGGCTGCAATGGCGGTCATTCCTCGTCCTCCCCGTGGGGACGATGCAGCCACACCACCTGCTCCGGGGCCGGAGTCAGGCCCAGCTTTTTCTGCAGGGCGTGGGAAGCGGGGTTGTCCTCATACACATGGCAGAAGGGGGTCCAGCCCCGCTCCAGGTGCCACCGGATCAGCCAGCCCTCCAGGGCCATGGCCAGGCCCCGGCGGCGATACTCCGGCAGGACCTCTAAAATGCCCATGCTGCCCTCGTGGTGCACACCGATGAAAGCCGCCAGCTGCCCATCTTCAAACAGGCCCCATAGCTGCCCCGCCTCCATCCGGCTGCGCAGATATGCCGCCTCGTCGTCCTCCGGGTGATAGTGGGCGGCGCACAGGGGGAGGTATTCCTCCGTTATAGGCCGCACCTCCGCGGCGGGGACCCGGGGCGGCTGGCTTTCGCCATAGACCCACTGGGTGCAGGGGACGCCCTTTTTCAGGCTAAAGGCCCGGGCCACCTCGTAACTGGCCCCCTGGGGGACGCATAAAATACCCCCGTTTTAAAGCCCCAGGCGGCGCAGAAGCGCCGCCAGAGCCGGTCCGTCGGCGATATCGCTCATGACCAGGTGGTCATTCCGGACCACGCTGCCCTCCGGGCCCCGGTACAGCAGATGTTCCTCCCCTTTTCGCAGCAGCACCTGATCCACGTTGGCGCTGTTCCATTTGTTATGCATACGGATTCTCCCTCTTTCCTTAGTGGTGTCTTTTCCCCCTATTATACCTTCTGTCGAGGAAAATGTAAACTTCCTTTCCGGTGGTAAACGTGCTATACTGGGGAAAACCCTGAAAGGAGGGTCGCCATGACCAAGGATGAGCTGCGGCAGAAGGCCAACGATCTGCCTCTGGCCCCGGGGGTCTATCTGATGATGGACAAAACCGGCAAGGTGATCTATGTGGGCAAGGCCAAAAAGCTGAAAAACCGCGTCAGCCAATATTTCCAGGACACCGCCTCCCACAACGAAAAGACCCGGGCCATGGTGTCCCAAGTGGACCATTTCGACACCATCTTCGTCTCCACGGAGTTCGAGGCCCTGATCCTGGAAAACTCTCTCATCAAGCGCCATATGCCCCGGTACAACATCCTGCTGAAGGACGACAAGGGCTATCCCTTTGTGCGGCTGGACGCCGACGCGGCCTACCCCCGCTTCTCCCTGGTGGGAAAAACGGCGGACGACGGCGCGAAATATTTCGGCCCCTTCGGCGGCCGGCGGGAGACCCGGCTGGCCATTGAGGCGGTGTGCGGTGCCCTGCACCTACCCACCTGTGCCCGCCAGTTTCCCCGGGACATCGGCAGGGAGCGGCCCTGCCTGAACCACCACATCGGCCGCTGCGACGGCTTCTGCCGCCCGGACGGCCCTGGCCAGGCGGAGTATCAGGCCCGGATCCGCCAGGCGGTGCGGATCTTCAGCGGCCACTACCGCCAGCTGACGGCGGAGCTGCAGCAGGAGATGGAGCAGGCGGCGGAGGAGCTGAACTTTGAAAAGGCCGCCGCCCTGCGGGACCGCATCCGGGCCATCTCCGTGCTGGGCAAGACCCAGCAGGTCATCGCCGGAGTCTGCGCCGACACGGACGTGTGGGGCGTGTACCCGGGCCAGGTCCGCTGCGGCAGCGCCGTGCTGCACATTGAGGACGGCAATCTTCTGGGCCGGGAGGTGGAGGTGTTCTCCGCCGCCGCCGACCAGGAGGAGGCGGACATTCTCTCCGCCGTGCTGAGCCAGTATTACCTGGACCGCCAGGCCCTGCCCCGGGAGATTTTAGTGCCCTGCGAGCTGGAGGATATGGACACCTTCGCCGCCCTGCTGACAGGCCGGGCCGGGCACCGGGTGATCCTGCGGGTGCCCCAGCGGGGAGAGCGGGCGGAGCTGCTGCGCATGGCCCGCCGCAACGCCCGGGAGGAGGTGGAGCGCATCACCTCCGACGCCGAGCGCACCGGCAAGACCTTAGAGCAGCTGGGGACCCTGGCCGGGCTGGCGGAGGCCCCCCGGCGGCTGGAATCCTACGACATTTCCCACACCGCCGGGCAGGACATGGTGGCCTCCATGGTGGTGTTCGCGGACGGACGGCCCCTGAAGCGGGACTACCGCCGGTTCCAGGTAAAGACCCTGGACCACGCCGACGACCTGCGGGCCATGGAGGAGGTGCTGGAGCGCCGGTTCCGGCGGTATCTGGAGGGGGACGAGCACTTTGCCCCCCTGCCGGACCTGCTGCTGATGGACGGCGGCCAGCTGCAGGCGGAGGCCGCCTGCCATGTGCTGGAAAGGCTGGGCCTCACCGTGCCGGTGCTGGGCATGGTAAAAGATGACCGCCACCGGACCCGGGCCCTGGTAACGCCCCAGGGGCAGGAGCTGGGCATCCAGCAAAGCCCCCCGCTGTTTGCCCTGGTGGGCCGGGTGCAGGAGGAGGTCCACCGCTTCGCCATCACCTATCACCACGAAAAGCACACGAAATCCGCCCTGACCTCCCGGCTGGACGGCATCCCAGGGGTGGGAGACGTCCGGAAAAAGGCCCTGCTGAAGCACTTCAAAAGCGTCCGGGCCATTGAGCAGGCGGAGCTTCTGCAGCTGGAGGCGGTGCTGCCCAAGGCCGCCGCCCGGGCGGTATACGACCACTTTCACAAGGAGGAGACGCCGTGAAAACCTACGCCACCCTTGGCCCCGCCTGCTGCCGGGCGGACCTGCTGACGGAACTGCTGGACATGGGGCTGACGGGCTTCCGCCTGAACCTGTCCCACACCACCCTGACGGCCTGCCGTCCCTGGACGGAGGCGGTGCAGCAGGCCCGGGCGACCTCCGGCCGTCCGGCGGAGTTGATCGTCGATATGCGTGGTCCGGAGCTGCGGATGGGGCCCCTGTCCCGTCCCGTGACCCTGACGGCGGGGGAGACCGTGACCCTGGGCCCCGGGGGCCTGCCGGTGGAGCCGGATATTCTGGCCGCCGTGGCCCCGGGGCAGGAGATTTTGCTGGATGACGGCCTGATGGCCCTGCGGGCGGAGACCTGCGGCCGGGCCGTCACCTGCACCGTCACCCGGGGCGGGGTGCTGGAAAGCCGGAAAAGCATCACCCTGCCCGGGGTGGAGCTGTGCCGTCCGGCCCTGACGGAGCAGGACCTGCTGGACCTGGACGCCGCGGCCGGACAGGGGGTCACGGCGGTGATGCAGCCCTTTGTCCGCAGCCGCCATGAGCTGGAGGAGGTCCGGGCGGCCCTGGCCCGCCGGGGTCTGGAGCACCTCACGATATTCGCCAAGATCGAGGACCGGCGGGGCTGGCAGAGTCTGCCCCAATGGATGGACGCCTGCGACGTGGTCACCGTGGCCCGGGGAGACCTGGGCAGCAATCTGGGGCTTCTGCACCTGCCCGCCGCCCAGAAGGACATTGCCGCCCGGTGCCGCCGGGCCGGGAAGCCCTTCCTGGTGGTGACCCAGCTGCTGCACACCATGACGGAGCACCCCACCCCCACCCGGGCGGAGGTGCTGGACGTGTACAACGCCGTGCTGGACGGGGCGTCGGCCCTGATGCTCACCGGGGAAACGGCCCGGGGCCGGTATCCGGCTCAGGCGGTCCGCTGGCTGCTGGACATCGCCCGCCAGGCGGAGTGACGCGGCGGCTTTCTTCAAATTTCACAAAAACCTCTTTTCAAGATTGTCCGCCGGTGGTATAATGTTTCCATTATTTTGTACTACAGGGGGAATCACAGCCATGAAAAAGACCGTTTTACGCAAATATGCCCAGCTCATCGCCCAGACCGGCGTCAACGTGCAGCCCGGCCAGGAGGTGTTCATCGCCGCCGACCTGGATCAGCCGGAGTTTGTGAAGATGCTGGTGGAGGAGTGCTACAAGCGCAAGGCCAAGAAGGTGGTGGTGGACTGGAGCTATCAGCCCCTGCAGAAGCTGCACTACCGCTATCGCACCATGACCACCCTGTCCAAGCTGGACAACTATGAGGAGGCCCGCTGGCAGCACTATGTGGACACCATCCCCTGCCGCATCTATCTGCTGTCGGAGGACCCCGACGGCCTCAACGGCATCAACCAGGAGAAGATGGCCAAGTCCCAGCAGCGGCTCTATCCCACCATCCGCAAATACCGGGACCAGATCGAGAACAAGTATCAGTGGTGCATCGCCGCCGTGCCCGGCGCGGCCTGGGCCAAGAAGCTGTTCCCGGGCCTGCGCACCAGCCAGGCTATGGAGAAGCTGTGGGAGGCCATTCTGTCCACCAGCCGGGTGGATGAGGACCCCTTGGCCGCCTGGGACGCCCACAACCAGGACCTGCACGACCGGTGCCAGTATCTCAACAGCCTGCACCTGCGGCAGCTGAAGTATAAGAGCGCCAACGGCACGGACCTGACCGTGGGGCTGATCCCGGAGGGGCAGTTCTGCGGCGGCGGCGAAACCAGCCTGCAGGGGATCTTCTTCAACCCCAACATCCCCACCGAGGAGTGCTTCACCTCCCCCATGAAGGGCCAGGCCGAGGGCATCGTCTATTCCACCAAGCCCCTGAGCTATCAGGGTCAGCTCATCGACGAGTTCTGGATCCGCTTCCACGAGGGCAAGGCCGTGGAGTGGAACGCCCAGGTCAACAACGATCTGCTGACCAAGCTCATCACCATGGATCAGGGCAGCTGCTATCTGGGCGAGTGCGCCCTGGTGCCCTTCGACTCCCCCATCAACCAGTCCGGCCTGCTGTTCTACAACACGCTGTTTGACGAGAACGCCTGCTGCCACCTGGCCCTGGGCATGGGCTTTGCCGACACCATCCGGGACTTCCAGAGCAAGACCCTGGAGGAGTGCCGCAGCCTGGGCGTCAACGACTCCATGGTCCACGAGGACTTCATGATCGGCTCGGCGGACCTATCCATCGACGGCGTATGCGAAGATGGGAAAACCGTCCCCCTGTTCCGGAACGGCACCTGGGCCTTCTGATACGCAAACGAGCAAAAAATACCGCCGGAAAATCCGGCGGTATTTTTCTATGGATACCGTACAGGAGAGGGTCGGTCCCCGCACAGGTGATCCCGCAGATAGGGCGCTTTTCGCCCCCTATACTCATGAAACACCAAAGCGGCGAAACTGCAACCGGTTTTTTCAAAAAATTTTAAAAAAAATTCCCGGAGCAATGCTCCGGGAATTGCAGACTTATTTGGTGCGGATGAACAGCACGCCCAGGGTGCCGGGGCCGCAGTGGGAGGTCACGGTGGAACCGGCGGTGGTTTCGATGATCTCCTCAAAATCCGGGGCCAGCTCCAGGATCTTCTGCCGCACGGCCTCCACCGCCTCCGGGGCGCAGCGGGTGTGGGTGATGAACACCCGGTGCTTGTTGATGTCGTCCCGGCCGCGCAGGCGATCGTCGGCATACTGCAGCATCACCTTGTCGATGGGGCCGCGATATTTCTTGCCGGGGGTCATTTTGCCGTCCTTCACTTCGATGCAGGGCTTCAGCTTCAGCAGGTTTCCGCCGAAGGCGCTGAGGGCCGAACAGCGACCGCCCTTGTACAGATAGTCCAGCCGGTCGATGACGAAGCTGGCCTCCACCTGGGGAGCCAGGTCCGTGCAGGCCTTCTGGATCTCCTCCGCCGTCTGTCCGGCGGCGGCCAGCTCCGCCCCGTGGAGCACCAGCAGACCCTGGCCGGTGGAGAGGTTCCGGGAATCCACCACATACACCTGGCCGATGTCCGCCGCCGCGATGCAGGCGTTCTGGTAGGAGCTGGAAAAGTCGCTGCTGATGCAGAAGTGCACGATGCTGTACCCCTGCTGGCGCCAGTGGCGAAACTCCCGGACATAGTCAAACACGTTGACGGCGCTGGTCCGGGGCAGCTGCCCGCTGGCGTCCACATAGTCATAGATGATTTCCGGCGTGATCTCCACGCCGTCGCGGCCCACCTTGTCGCCGCAGTGCACCGACAGGGGGGTGATGGCAATGTCGTACTTTTCGATCAGCTCCGGCGATAAGTCGCAGGTGCTGTCCGAGGTGATCTTTACCTTCATTTGCTGCTTTTCTCCTTACGTTAAGGCCCCGGGCCGGGCCCGGCGGCGATTTGAGCAAGAGTTTTCCCCAATTCTTCCTTTTGCGGCGCTTCCAAAACTGCCGCGCATGATATTATATCGGAAAAGCCCCCGGGATGCAAGGAAAACTTACCGTTTACACGGAAAAAAGTGCGGCAGTTCTCGTGAACTGCCGCACTTTTGTGATTTTATTCCTCAAAGAGACTGGCCTGGTAGGGCAGGCCCGCCTGGCCGATATTCCGGCGCTGGGCGGCGTTTTCCTCCGTCAGCGCGTCAGTAATGGCCATTTTGCGGATGATGTTCCGCACGGTGGCGTCCAGGGCCGTCCCCTCCCGATAGTCGGCAGGGAAGATGAAGTCCACCCGCCCCTTGGCCAGCAGGTCCTCCACCCCCTGGCGGTTCTCCTGCTGATACACGGCGATGGCCTGGCCGCCATAGGCCCGCATCATCTTCATGCACGGCACGTCGGACAGTCCGTCGCCGATGTAGATCATGTTGGTAAAGGGCACCCGCTTGCTGTCGTCGGGCATGGAGTCGTTCA
>ENA-UOJC01004664-UOJC01004664.1-human-gut-metagenome-genome-assembly--contig:-C104-NODE-4664-length-11328-cov-5.774151_pt1 | contig 11328 bp, 7 predicted proteins | sample MGYA00242339_ERZ723886 | MGnify/ENA metagenome assembly ERZ723886 | reverse complement strand
ATTCTATCCTTTTGAAGGCATTGAAGCGAACTTCAAGCAGTTTTCTTTAGATCGTTCAAATCTATGGGGAGAAAAAACGTCTCGTCAATCCCTCCATTTGAATCTATACTTTAACGATGGCGAAAACCGTTATTTTGGTAACAATGGCTGCACATACGAAGTAGCCGTATCGGTTGGCGAACTGGAAGGATGCCTTCTTGCAGAGGCAAAAGACATGAAGCATTACCTGAATGAGAATCAGGTGCAGAGTCGTGCATACTGGGGTCACGAGAATGTAACACCGCGAGAAGAATCTTTTTCCGATGAGGCAGAACCCAACCGCTATACCGGGCAGTACAGATGGTATGAGATCGAAGGATACCCAGGGGCTGAGGCGATTAACAAGGCATACTATGCGTTTATGAAAAGTACATACATTGCCTCCGAGATTGTGCTGAATCCAACTGTTGAAAACTGCAATCTGAAGATCATAGCCGAGCCGGTATTCTGGGGGGATCGCTATGTTGCAATTTCGTGTTATGCACAAACGCAATACGGCGATTTTATCGGATACGGAGGCGGCATAATCAGCAACAGAACGTTGGCTGTGTATGATTTGCAGACAGGCGAGCAAGTTTCTGCGGGGGTTCTGTTTTCTGAAAAAAGTCTGAACGGAGAATGGCTTTCCGACGGGGAACCTTGCAAGGCGCCGAAAATGCTGACTTCACCGGTTGGCGTGCAAGTAGCGAACGATCATCGAATATGCTTTGTTTTTTCTTCGGAAGACAAAGAATACGCTTGCATTCCATATGAAGAAAGCATCGCGTGGTACTGATTGGAATAACTGCGCGTTTTGTTTGCGTTATAAACAATGCCGTAAACCGTGAGAAAACGGTTTACGGCATTGTTTTGGCGTTCCCGAGGTGATTCGAACACCCGACCTATCGCTTAGGAGTATGGCGTGCTGTTTTGTACGGTTTTCAAGTAATAACTTCCTATCACATGAAATACGCGCGTGTGTCATGATGTATATGACCAAAATGACGCAAAACACGCAAAATACCGCCCTTTTACGGGTGTTTCGCGGGGTGCAATTAGCAAATTCTTAGCAGAACCCATCTGCTTCTTTTGCCTGTTGTTCCTCCGATAATCGCACACGGAGGTTGTTGCTATGGAAAAGTATATCACGAAAGAAAACAAAATTCAAGAGTCAAGAACATATTCGGTCGCAGATATTTCTGCCATGCTGAATATCAGCCGCGCTTCGGCGTACCAACTGACCGGCAAGGGATACTTCAAGGTGCTGCGTATCGGCAAGACGATCCGCATATCCAAGAAGTCCTTCGACGAATGGCTTGAAGAAGCCGGAATCTGACTCTTTACAAAGCACCGTGTTTCGTTCACGGTGTTTTGTCTTTTTAGGCTTTTCGTGTCAATCTATGAATAGTAATTTTTTTACGATGAATTCAAAATATTTCGTAAAATAGTTGCATTTTTATGCGCCTTGTGGTATAATAATAACGCAGGGTAAATGCGTTATGGAGGACAGGATCATGCTTACAAAAATTACGCTTGATAATTTCAAGTCATTCAAAAATAAAACTACGGTCGATCTGACCAAAACCAACTATACCATTCTTCCGCAGAATGTTGCGGACAACGGCGTTCTGAAAGGTTGTATTTTTGTCGGTGCAAACGCTTCCGGCAAATCAACGATCATCCTCGGAGTGAAGCTGCTCCTTGATTTTCTCTTTTCCGAAAGGAATCTCAATTCTGGTATTTTTCTCTGTATGTTCGGAGACAGCCCCCGTTATTCTCTCTCGTATGAGTTTCTGATCGAAAAGAAAACGGTGAAGTACTCCTTTGAGGTGGACGCAAGCAAGAATATGATTTCCGAAAAGCTCTGGCTTGATGACGCGCTCATGCTGGAAAGAATGGGCCTTTCCGCAAGGTCATACATTGCAGAACCGAACGGTGTGAATTACGATGAAACGGATGTCGGCAAGGACACGCTGTTCCTGCGTACGCTGTACTTCAATACGAAGTTTGCCTCCAACTCTGTTCTGAGCGCATGGATGGAGTATCTGAAAAACTCTATCTATATCAATATGTTCGATAAGAGAATCATCTCTTACGGCAAAGCAGAGGTATCGGTTGCCCGTTATCTTGATAAGAGCGGCTGCAAATCCATCAACCGTTTCTTTGATGAATACAACTTTGAGCAGAACATTGAATACGATCACAGCAGCAAGGGCGGCAAGGTACGGTTTGTTGTCGGAGAGGACGACAGCGAAAAGGATATCTTCTTCAAACGCAAAGGTATCGAAGTTCCGATCCCCTTTGCGGAAGAATCTCTCGGAAATCAGAATCTTCTCCGTATCCTTCCGGCGTTTCTTAATGTCATTCAGAACGGAGGAATGCTTCTGATTGACGAATTTTCAAGCGGATTCCATAATGAGCTTGAAAACCTCGTGGTCAGATATTTCATGGAAAAATCCGACCGTGCGCAAATGCTGTTTGTTTCCCATTCGACTAATCTGCTCAGCAATTCCATTCTCCGTCCCGACCAGGAGTATTCGGTTGAGTTCCAAAATGAAAACGGAAGCTCTGTCAAGCGGTTCTCATCGGAGCAGCCGCGTTCCGCACAGAACATCGAAAAGATGTACGTCAGCGGCGTTTTCGGCGGGCTTCCCGGATACAAAGAGGTGAACGATGAAAAAGAAAGAAAAATATCAGCAGTGTGAATGCCGTTACGATAAACCACCCCACTTCTAATATTTCATTGCAACCGGAGACTTAACATGAAACTTAATATTGCAATTATTGATGACGAAGCACCATTCAGAAAAAGAATTGCCACAGCTGTCGACGAATGGGTTGAAAAATCAAAAATCAGCGCCACTGTAAATGAATACTCTTCAGCAGAATCCTTTCTGTTTGCATACGAAGAAAAGAAGGACTACGATCTGCTTTTACTGGACATTGAAATGGATGGCATTAACGGGGTTGAAATGGCTAAACAGATACGGCGCGAAGACGAAACGGTTCAAATCATTTTTATTACAGGATACCCCGATTATATGTGTCAGGGATATGATCTTTCCGCACTTCATTATCTAATCAAACCGGTGTTTGATGAAAAGCTGTTTGAAGTGCTTGACCGTGCACTGAAAAACATAAGAAAGGGCGGCAATCGAGTCATTTTCACAACAGACGGAGGCAAAAAGGTGGTTACGCTTGATGCCATTCTTTATGCTGAATCAGATTCGCATAACATGCACATTGTTACAACAGACGGCACATTTGATGTCAGAATGACTATCTCGTCGTTAGCGAAAATCCTTGGTAGTGAATTTATCAGCACGCACAGATCATATATTGTGAATCTGTCTCACATTGTTTTTCTGTCAAAAAGCGATATGACTTTGGATTCCGGCGAAAAGATACCGATTTCCCGTAACGAGTTCAAAACGGTACATTCCTGTTTTGTTAAATATAACAAGGGGGAGCTTGTATGAAAGTATTTGATATAATTTTCGGAAAAATGATTGATCGTCGCATTGCAAACTATCAGAATGATTTGATTCAAAAGCAATGCGAACAGATAGAAAACATATATCGTACCATGCGTGGATGGCGTCATGATTATCACAGCCATGTACAAGCCATGCTTGTTCTTTGTGACCAGAATAATCTGCCGGAATTGAAAAATTATCTAATCAATTTGAACGATGACCTAACCACGGTGGACACATCAATAAAAACCGGAAATGTAATGATTGATGCCATTCTGAACAGCAAAATGTCGTTGATTAAGGCGCACTCGATTCCTGTTTTCGCAAAGGCGGCAGCTCCGCACGAAACCGATTTGTCCGACATTGACCTTTGTGTTATTCTCGGAAATCTGCTGGATAATGCAATGGAGGCATGTGTGGAGCAAGGTGCGGCTGAAGAGCGTTTTATCCGCATTTACATGGGTGTCATGAAAAGGCAACTATATATATCTGTGCAAAATACATTCAGTGGGGGAAAGAAAAGAACCGAGCGGCTGGTTTCTACAAAGGCAGAACCCGGACACGGCTACGGACTTGCGCGCATTGATGCAATTGTTAAAAGAAACGGCGGATACATAAATCGCCAAAATGAAGACGGCATATTTGCAACAGAAGTGATGCTGCCGCTTTTTCGCGTTTCGTGACAAAAATCATACATTTCACGCCGGAATTCGCTTTGGGTGTCAAAAATATGTTACTATTCTATCGTAAACGACAATATCGAAGCGGAGGTTGAATCATGAAAAAAGAAAAGTCAAAATATAATATTTTTTCAAATATCGCATACGCCCTGCGCAATATTTGGAAATGGGACAAAGCATTTTATCTGTTCTTTATTCCAAGCATTCCGCTTGCGGTATTTTTACCGTTGGCAGCAACCTATTTTCCCAAAATGCTGATTGACTCGGTGGAATCAAAGCAAAGTATTCAAAGGGTCATTGCTGTTATCGGCATTTATTTTGTCGGGCTTTTGATTATCAATCTGTTGAATGGCTTATGTGAAAGCAGATTGCAGATGAGACAGTACAATATTTCATTGTGCTATCAGCACAAGATTACAGAAAAGCATATGCGTACCGATTATGCAAATGTTGACAATCCGGAAGCAATTATGAAATATCAGCACGCAATGAATGATGCCTGTTCAGGCAGATGCGCACCCGAGTTCATTTGGCAGTCATTGATGAGTTTTCTTATCAGTTTACTGGGCATATTTACATATGGTTTCATTATTGCCATCGTATCGCCTTGGATATTGGCGCTCTTGTTTTTATCGGCATTGATTGCCTATTGGATAGGTCGTTGGCAGACAAATTATATCGAGAGAAACAAGAATAGCTGGGGAAATATTGACCGCAAAATCAACTATCTGCAAAGTTTTTCACAAAAATTTGATTATGCCAAAGATATCCGTATTTACGGTATGTTCGGTTGGCTTTCCGATATGCTGACAGGCTTTCAGAAAGAGCGTTTCATGTGGACAAAAAAGGTCAGTTCCCGCAGTCTTGTGGGAGTTTGTATCAATGCATTACTAACCATGGTACGCAATGGCGCAGCTTATGCCGTGCTCATCGTTATGGTTTTCAACAATAAAATCGGTGCGGGCGACTTTGTGTTTTACTTCGGCGCAATTACCGGATTTTCGGCATGGTTGAACGGCATTGGAAATAAGGCGAATGATATTGTGCACAAGAGCATAAAAATCGGTTACTATCGTGATTATTTTGAAATCGAAGAAAAGTACAATCACGGAGAAGGTTGTGCTCTTCCTACCGCCCGGGAATTGCCGGTAGATATTGAATTCAGCAATGTATCATTCAAATATCCTTCTTCCGACGGTGAAAAATACGCACTGAGGAATATAAATCTAAAAATAAGAAAGGGAGAGAAGCTTGCTATTGTAGGTGCAAACGGCGCAGGAAAAACAACACTGGTGAAGTTGCTGTGCGGATTTTACTATCCTACAGAGGGCAATATCAAATTAAACGGGCACGAAATCTCGGAATATAACATTGAAGAATACTATTCGCTGATTTCAGCGGTATTTCAGGATATATATTTACTTCCGGTAACGATTGCAGAATTCGTGTCCACTTCCGAAAATGAAATCGACAGAGAAAAAGTGACAGATGTTATACGCCAAGCCGGACTTGACGATAAAGTGAAAGCTTTACCGAACGGCATCGATTCAAAACTCATGAAAGGCGTATTTGATGATTCGATAGAACTGTCGGGCGGTGAGAAGCAAAAGCTTATGCTTGCCCGTGCTCTTTACAAAGATGCTCCGATTATCGTTTTGGATGAACCAACCGCTGCTCTTGACCCGATTGCGGAAAACCAGCTGTATTTGAAATATTCTGAACTGACGGCAAATAAGACATCCGTATATATTTCGCACAGACTCGCATCAACTCGTTTTTGCGACCGCATTATTTATCTTGAAAACGGCAGCATCGTTGAATGTGGAACGCATGATGAGCTGATGAAACTCTGCGGAAAATATGCATATATGTTTGATGTGCAGAGCCATTACTATAAGGAGGATGCTGAAAATGCGTGAAAATAACTCGAATATTCGTGCCCTCAAATTGCTCCACTCCTTTTGTCCGTCATACTTTCCCTTTTTGATTGCAAAATCCTTTTTCGGCAAACTGTCGCCGTATTTTAATCTGTATCTTTCGGCTTGGATAGTAAACGAAATCGTAGGCGCGAGAGACAGAAACACGCTGATTACCCTCGTTCTTATAACTGTACTTGGAAATTTTGCGATTGCAATTATTGGCGGTATACTGAACCGTATTTTCGGGCACAAAGAAACAACTCTTTATCAGAATGAGTCCGCTTATTATAACAGAAAAACTCTTACGCTTGATTATGTGGATCTTGAGACCCCTGAGATTCGTCAGCTCCGACGCAAAATTTCAGAGTCCGCAAAAATCAACGGGCATGGCAAAAGATTGCTTTTATTGTCTGTCAACAGACTTGTCAACATTACAATAAGTGGAGTTCTGGCGCTGGTTCTCGGCGTAGAAATGTTTGTCTTTTTGTTTGCATCGGGATTCAGCTGGTATATTATACTGTTTGCCGTCTTACTCATAGGTATTGTAGTTTTCAATGTTTGGTATTCTTTCTACACAAAAGGGAAACTCGGCGCATTATCGCACCGGATTTCACAAACCATGATAGACGAAAACCGTATTGATGAAGCAGTAGACTGTTACAACATGGGTAAGGATGTCCGCTTATACCGACAGGATAAGTTGATAATGAAAATCAAAGACTATACTTACAATTTGCACAAAGCAGCATTTCGGATAAGGGCGTCAAAATCATATGTGTTGAACATTCCTTTGTCAATTACCAACATGCTGATTCAGGCAATCGTTTATGTATTTGTTTGCGTATATGCTTTGCTGGGAGTATTCGGCATCGGCAGCATTGTCAAATATGTCGGTTTTGTTGATACAATCATCGGTTGCATTACAAGCTATTTTAATGTGTTCGCCGATATCAAATATAACACCCCGTTTGTTGAAGATTATCTTGCCTATTTTGATATTCCTCAAAAAATGTATCAGGGAACTATACCCGTAGAAAAGCGAGCATTCTGTGACAGCGGCGACAATGACTATGAAATTGAGTTTTGCAATGTATCTTTCAAGTATCCGGGCTCTGACAGCTATGCTTTGCATAATGTGAATATTAAATTCAAGATTGGCGAAAAACTTGCTGTAGTCGGCGTGAACGGAAGCGGAAAAACAACTTTTATCAAACTAATGTGTCGGCTATATGACCCGACAGAAGGGCGCATCCTTTTGAATGGGATTGATATACGAAAATATGACTATGCGGAATATTTGTCAATCTTTTCAATTGTATTTCAGGACTTCAGGCTTTTTTCATTTACGCTCGGTCAAAATGTTGCGACCTCTTCGGATTATGAAAAGGACCGGGTAATTGACTGCCTGAAAAAAGCGGGATTCGGACATCGCTTGGAAGAAATGCCCGCCGGTGTGGAGACATCGCTTTATAAAGACTTTGACAAGAACGGAGTGGAAATATCCGGCGGTGAAGCGCAAAAGATTGCTATCGCTCGCGCACTTTATAAAAATGCACCGTTCATTATACTTGATGAGCCTACCGCTGCACTCGACCCAATCGCAGAGTACGAAATCTACAGTAGCTTCAACAATATTGTGCAGGATAAGACCGCTGTTTATATTTCCCACCGTCTTTCTTCTTGCCGCTTCTGTGACAAGATTGCAGTATTCCATGAGGGCAATATTGTTCAGATGGGGACTCATGCAGAGCTGCTTTCAAATGAGTCGGGCAAATACTTTGAGCTTTGGAACGCGCAAGCACAATACTATACAGATTAAAAAAATATTGCTGCGGCACAGAAGAATTAACCTAATACGCATCAAATACGCATAACCTGTTAAATTAGCCGATGTGGAAAAGCAAATTTTGTGGTACAAGTTTTCTTGTATATGACACATATATAGGTTAGCAAGGGGATACTTTATGGAAAACTATACTCTTTCCTTTTCAAATGATAAAAGTGCCCCCTGCCTTTCTCCGAATAGCGAAGTGTTTTGCGCGGACGCAGTGCACGATCAAATAACCGATTGTTTAACGGATAATTTTTCTTGTTTGCAGGGGCAGGGTATCGCGCAGGAAACCGCAGGGTGCGGATATTACAATTACGAGTTTTTGAAGGTCGCCACACACACGCTTCGCGTCTTCCGCATTCACTGCGAAGAAAAATGTCATGCATTGTTTATTGCGGATTGCAATAATTGCGTCCGTGTATGGATCAACGGCGCCTTGAGAGGACTGTTTGAGGGAAATCGACGAATGTTGATTTTCTCATTGGAAAGCGGCGACAACACTGTCGGTCTGGAGATTGAAGAAACAACGCCGACCACAACGTTATTTCTGAGAATTAGTCAGTTTGAAGCAGAGAAAAAAGTATTTCCAAGCCCCGTTAATGGCACTCTGACTTATACCGGTAACTTAGGATTTGTGAAGCATCTTGGTCAGCACCTTTATAACGGAGAGCCGTTTTATTTTGCCTTCTTTCCGAACAATGACCTGATCAGCGAAAATGAAACATTCGATTTTCGTCTTATTAATGCTTTTACGAAAGAAACACTGTATTCAGACAAGCTCCCTGTGCGACAAGAGCACTCGTTGGATCTGTCGGCATATCAAGTCTCAGATTATGATGACGGGAATGGTCTTGTAGCTGAATTGAAATACGGTTATTCGGATGGGACATGCTATTCTTCCACGATTCCTCTGTACACAAAATCACTTGACACTCGGTTGAAGCATATTTATGACCGGGCAAACCACATTTTAAAGCGGGATTCTCTTACAGAATATGATCGGTTCGCGGTTCAATTCGGAGTAGAATATATCTCAAAATACGGCAGATCGCTTGCACCGATACTCTCACAGGCGTCTTTACTGCGCGGCAGTCTCGATCGAATCGAAGAACATGGGCATGTGGACGATAACTTCTATGTTCCCGGGATTCGCCGCGTGTTTTTCTACAATGCATTATACAAGGCGATAAATTACTATCGCATACTGATCCCCGATGATTACGATCCAACCCGTAAATATCCGTTGCTGGTCATTTTTTCGACAATTGAATACGGCGCCTGGTGCCAAAACTTCAAACATTATACGAAAGAGCCTCTTTTTGTTGCGGACGTTTCCGGTCGCGGTGTCCTTCTTGGAAGTTACATGGGAGACGCCTCGATTCAGATTGCATTATCCGATATCTTTTCCAAATACAGTATTGACCGTACTCGCGTCTACTGTACGGGAAATTCAAACGGAGCCGGCACGGCGTGGGCACAGGCGGAAGCATATCCGGATCTTTATGCCGGCATTTACGCAGTATCCGGTCAGCCGAATTATGAGCTTCTCAAAAATCTTGGCAATCAGAAGATCATCGCCCTTTCATCGGATGCAGATGATATGAATCCCGTGTTTCAGAAGGTGAGAAAAAGCCTTTCCGGTCATTCTGATTTGACGGCAATTGAAGCGTTAGGCTATTCGCACCAGGCGTTGCATCTGATCTGGTTCAACGAGCAGCTTTTTGAGCAACTGTTAGAAGCAAGGCTGAACCCGTTTCCCAATCAGATTTACTTCCGCACGCTCAGCAATCGTCATCGAAAGGCTTATTGGCTTGAGATTCATTCACTGGCTGAAGGCGCGGCGGAAGCAACAATTGAAGCCCAAATTGTCGGTACCGTGATTGAACTCCGAGGAAGCGAAATTACCGGGTTTTCGTTAACCGTTCCTCCGCAGTTGCGTGGATTGAATATTGAATTGTCATGGAACGGCAAATTTCTATGTTCTGTTGAAGATGCTACGGATTTGCCGCTGCATTTTGTTAAAGCGCATTCTTCCGGAGATGCGGAAAATGGCTTTTTTACACGCATATATTACGATGTTCCTGTTACAAATCTGTATCAGGGGTATGGTTTGCTCGATGTCTATTTGGATCCGTTGACGGTGATTACCCCGGATGGGTGCGGACAAGAAGTGACTGCTGTTGCCAATGCATATGCCGAGCCGATGTGCAACGGCTTTATTCCCAAAATCTATGTGTCATATCCGATTCTCTCGTTTTCCAAAATAGAGTGCAATGCGCAAGACTGGTACTCCCGAAGTATGGTTGTCATTGATGATTTCAGTGCGGATGGCGCATTTATTGAAAAACTGAGAGAAGAAGCTCCTATCAAGGTAAGAAAGAGCGGATGGTCATATGGCGGACACGATCACGAGGAAAATTATTGCATCCAGCAGATTTTTGAAAACCCATGGAATCGGGAAAGAAGCGTGCTGCTAATCTGCGCCAATGACCGGACACTATTCCGCAGAAACTTTTTTACAAGAAAAGTGATCATTCCGACCTATGCAAACGGTTACCATAAGTACTGGAATGCAGATGCTTTGATTTATAATGGAAGATATTTTTCCATCCCGGATTGGCGAACCGAAAAAATAGACGAAATATAGTATAGCATATAGGAGAAACAGAAAAGAAACATTTATTCATCGCAGCCCCTATACGGCGCCCGCCGTTATTGTTAAATAAGCAGCGACTTATTTATTCACTAGATACAATGCGTTGCTGTATGAACACACAAATCATCTAAATACATTCTGCAATTCTTTTTGCGCTCGTTCGTGTTATGCGAACGGGCGCATTTTGCTTTTTGACACGCCCCGCTGTCGTTCGCCTCAGCCCATCATTCGCTTTGGAAATTCACCCGAAACGAATGAAAGAAGCCGCCGTTATGAGCGACAGAAAAAATAAATTTGAAAAATTCTCCGCAAACCAGCCAAAACGCACCTTCACCGGACCAGTAATGGACGAAAGGGGAAACAAGGACCTGCCTCCCGGCAAGAAGGGAGGTGAGAAAATGAAACCTGATCTCCATGAAATTCACAAGCAGCACACTTTCGATAGCTTCTGCAAGAAAGTGCTGAAACACGAAGTTGGCAACGGTCACAGGGAGATAAATCGCAGGGCGCGGATGGAGATATCCATGAGCGATCTTCCGGAAGAAGCGATGGAGCAACTTGCGGTGTATGACGATTATCCCTGGGACTACACGCCTTTTCAGATCGGTGACGAAACCGTACTTGTCAAGGACGACCGCCTGGCTGAGGCGCTTGCGGCGATTCCCGAAAAAGAACGCAGTATCATTCTTTTGTATTGGTTCTTGGAATTAGCGGACCGTGAAATCGCTGACCGCATGGGAATCGCAAG
>ENA-UOJC01004661-UOJC01004661.1-human-gut-metagenome-genome-assembly--contig:-C104-NODE-4661-length-11333-cov-13.223887_pt1 | contig 11333 bp, 13 predicted proteins | sample MGYA00242339_ERZ723886 | MGnify/ENA metagenome assembly ERZ723886 | reverse complement strand
GCGGGCCTTGCTTTTGTAGGGGCCGATGCCCACATCGGCCCGTCCCGTCAAGCCTTCCGCAAGGGCCAATACGGCGCCGGGCCCTGCTTCCGTGGCGGCGGGGCATGGGGCGGCGTGCGTCAGTTCTCCTCCCGCAGCGCCCAGTACTCCGCGCTTCCTGGCTCATAGCCCCAATGTGCTTCATCGACGGCGCTGGCGGCGGGCAATTCCATGCCCTCCTCCCAGAGCAGAATGGCGTCCTCTCCCCGGCCCAGATAGATTTTTGTGGCCTCCTTGCCGTCGCCATATTTTACGTTCCACACATTGTGTTCCGCCAAGTCTGTGATATAGTCGCTGTCCCACAGTCCCTTGTCAGCCCTGCGGCTGACGGTCAGCACAGGCCGCAGAGGCACGACGTGCAGGTTCCCCGCGCCGTCGTACTCATAGCTCACCCGCCGCAGGTCCTTGTCATCCGTTACCCGCAGATGGAACATCACCCGGCCGTCCTCCAGGCGGCTCAGCGCCGTGATCTCTATGCCGTCCGTATCCACAGGCACACAGTAGACGCCTGTCAGCAGATGCCACCCGCCCAGGATCAGCGCGCACACGAGCACGGCGATCGCGGCCCCCTTGAGCCAGGCCCTCCGCTTGCTCCCCCGCCACTCCCGGGAGATCTTTTGCACCGCCGCCGCATCATCGGCGGCGGTTTTTTCCGCCTCCGGCAGGGGCGCATCCATGTCCGCCAGGGCCTTCCGGCAGGCTTCACAACCCTGCAAATGTTCCTCCACCGCCCGGCGGCTGGCCTCCGAGCAAACACCGTCGTGATACAGCGGCAGCAGGTCGTAAATGATCTCATGTTCCATCGAATTCCTCCTTTAACTTCTGCCTGGCCCGGAAGTACGTCACCCGGGCCCAGCTCTCCGTCTTGCCGAACAGCTCCCCGATCTGGGCGAAGGGCAGCTCTCCAAACGTCCGCAGGGAGAACACCTCCTTGTACGGCTCCGGCAGGCCGTGGAGCAGCACGTGGAGCCGCTTTGCCGCGTCGGCGTCGGCAAAGCCCTCTTCAATGCCGCCGTCCCCCGGCTCCCCCGCCGATTCTCCGAACCGCTTCCGCTCCCGGCACAGCGTCAGGTACTGGTTCCGGGCGATCTGGCACAGCCACACCCGCAGCTGGCAGTCCCCCCGGAAGCTGTCGATGGCGGAGAGGGCCTTGAAAAAGGTCTCCTGGGTCACCTCCTCCGCCGTCGCCTCGTCCCGGCTCAGGGCCAGGGCGTATTTGTACACGTCCGCGAAATACTGCCGGTAGACCGCTTCAAAATCAGGCACCCTCTCACCACCTTTCACCCATAAGACGGGGCAATCCCCGTTTCGTTACAAAAAAATTGCGCCCGGTTCTCCGGGCGCTGGCTCATTCCGCTTTTTTCAGGTCATGGCTGTGCAGCATCACGCCGCAGTGGGGGCAGACGAAGGTCTCCCCGCCCCGCGCCAGCGGGCCGCCCCGGGGCGTCCGCAGCCTCCGGCTGTCGCCGATCCCCTTGCCGCAGTGGGGACAGACCCAGGCCGGGCAGGCGGCAAGGCCCAGCAGGCCGGCGAGGAACACCGCCGTGCCGCCCAGTACCAGGAACTGCATGGGCTGCCGGGGCGCTCCCAGCAGCATCAGCGCGTTGCTCAACAGCATCTCCCCAAAACCGATGGCCGCGACAATCCCCCAGTGCTTCCGCTTCATCCCTTCGCCCCCGTTCCTTGTTTTTCTCTGAAAAGCATTATATAATAGAAGCTGCTATTTTGCAAGAAAGGGGGGACCCCACCGTGGCAGATCTAAACACCGACGTGCGGATGATCCGCGGCATCGGCGAGCAGCGGGCCAAGGCCCTGGGCAAGCTGGGCATCGCCACCCTGCGGGACCTGATCTCCTGGTTCCCCCGGAAGTACGACGACCGCACCCAGGCCAAGCGCATCGCCGACCTGGTGCCCGGAGAGAGCGCCTGCGTGGCCGCCATGATCGCCTCGCCCCCCACCGTCTCCCACATCCGGAAGGGGATGGATCTGGTGAAGGTCCGGGCGGTGGACGAAAGCGGCGTGCTGGACGTCACCTTCTTCAACCAGACCTGGCTGAAAAACCAGCTTCATCAGGGGGAGACCTATATCTTCTACGGCAGGGCGGAGGGCAGCCTCCTCCGCAAGACCATGGCCAGCCCCATTGTGGAGCAGGAGGGCCGGGGGGAGTTCACCGGCCGCATCGTGCCCATCTATCCCCTGACCGCCGGGGTCAGCCAGCTGATTTTGTCCCGGTCCATCCGCCAGGGGCTGGACGCCTGCGCGGACATCCTGCCCGACGTGCTGCCGGACGAGATCCGGCAGGAGCACCACCTGTGCCGCATCAACTACGCCTACGAGAACATCCACTTTCCGGAGAGCGCGGAAGCCCTGGACATCGCCCGACGGCGGCTGGCCTTTGAGGAGCTGTTTCTCTTCACCATCGGGCTGAAGCGGCTGAGAAGGCGGCGGGAGGTGGTCCACGTCCCCCCCTGCAGGGCTGTGGACATGGACGCCTTTTATGCCGCCCTGCCCTTTTCCCTGACGGACGCCCAGCGGCGCTGCGTAGACGAGGCCCTGGCGGACATGACGTCCGGCACCCCCATGAACCGCCTGTGCCAGGGCGACGTGGGCTCCGGCAAGACCATGGTGGCCGCCGCCTGCGTGTACTTCGCGGTGAAAAACGGCCGCCAGGCGGCCCTGATGGCCCCCACGGAGATCCTGGCCCAGCAGCACTACGCGGGGCTGGCCCCGCTGATGGAGAATCTAGGCGTCCGGTGCGCCCTGCTGACCGGCTCCACCCCGGCGAAGACGAAGAGGTCCATCGCCGCCCAGCTGTCCACCGGGGAGATCGACTTCGCCATCGGCACCCACGCCCTCATCACCGGCAGCGTGGAGTACGCCGACCTGGGGCTGGTGGTGACGGACGAGCAGCACCGCTTCGGCGTTGGACAGCGGGCGGCGCTGGCGGGCAAAGGCGAGCACCCCCACACCCTGGTTATGTCCGCCACCCCCATCCCCCGGACGCTGGCGCTGATCCTGTACGGCGATCTGGACGTGTCCGTCATTGACCAGCTGCCCCCGGGCCGGCGGCCTATCAAAACCTACGCCGTTCCCGGCAGCTACCACCCCCGGGTGTATGCGTTTCTCCGCAAGCTGGTGGCGGAGGGGCGGCAGGCGTATGTGGTCTGCCCCCAGGTGTCCGAAAACGACGAGCTGCCGGACGAGCGGAAGGCGGTGACGGAGTACGCCAAAAAGCTGCAAACCGAGGTCTTTCCCGATTTGAAGGTGGCCTTCGTCCACGGCAAGATGAAGCCGAAGGAGAAGGACGCGGTGATGACCGCCTTCGCCGCCCATGAGACGGACATTCTGGTGTCCACCACCGTCATCGAGGTGGGGGTGGACGTGCCCAACGCCGCCGTCATGGTCATTGAAAACGCGGAGCGCTTCGGCCTGAGCCAGCTCCACCAGCTGCGGGGCCGGGTGGGCCGGGGGAAGCACCAGTCTTACTGCATTTTGATTTCTGATAACCAGAACGAGGAGACGAAGCAGCGCCTGAGGGTCATGACAAAGACCGCCGACGGCTTCAAGATCGCCGAAGAGGATCTGCGGCTCCGGGGCCCCGGCGACTTCTTCGGCCAGCGGCAGCACGGCCTGCCGGGCCTGCGGGTGGCGGACATCGGCTGCGACACCCAGCTTTTGAAGGAGGCCCAGCAGGCGGCGGAGGCACTGCTTGCCAAGGACCCGGAGCTGGAGACCTGCCCCGCCGCGGCGGAGCGGGTGGCGGAGCTGTTCACCCAGAACGCCGACGCGCTGAACTGACAGTTTCCGCCCGATGGCGCGAGAGAATCGGAAAAAAGGAGCCGCAAGGCACACAGCGCAAAGGATCCCCTGCCGCGGACTGAACAGGTCCGGCACACGGCAGGGGATCCTTTTATGGGGCATGGATGGATTATTTGCTGACGCAGAGCTTCTCGTTTTCCACTGTCAGCTTGGCGGTGTCGCCGGCCTTCAGCGTCCCGTCCAGCATCCGTTCGGCCACGGCGTCCTCCACCTGGCTCTGGATGGCCCTGCGCAGAGGCCGCGCGCCGTACTTGGGATCAAAGCCCTCCTTGGCAAGCTCCGCCACAGCCTCGTCGCTGGTATCCAGATGGATGCCCATGGCCTCCATCCGGGCGGAGACGGTCTTCAGCATCCGCCGGGCCACCTCCCGGATATCCTCCTCCGTCAGGGAGCGGAACACGATGATGTCGTCGATCCGGTTCAGGAACTCGGGCCGGAAGGTCTGGCGCAGCTCCGACATGACGGCCTCCCTGGCCTGGGCAAAGGCCTTTTCGGCATCCGGGTCATGGCGCTTCTCGTCCGCGTCGAAGCCCAGCTTCGCGCTGGCCTGGGTCAGGCTCTTGGCACCGATGTTGCTGGTCATGACGATGACCGTGTTCTTGAAGTCCACGGTGCGGCCCTGGGAGTCGGTGATGCGGCCGTCGTCCAGGATCTGCAGCAGCACGTTCCAAACGTCCTCGTGGGCCTTTTCGATCTCGTCGAACAGCACCACGGAATAGGGCTTGCGGCGGACCTTCTCGGTGAGCTGGCCGCCCTCGTCATGGCCCACATAGCCCGGAGGGGAGCCGATCAGGCGGGACACCGTGTGCCGCTCCATGTACTCGGACATGTCAATGCGGATCATGGCGTTCTCATCGCCGAACATGGCCTCCGCCAGGGACTTGCACAGCTCGGTCTTGCCAACGCCGGTGGGGCCCAGGAACAGGAAGGAGCCGATGGGACGCTTGGGGTCCTTCAACCCCACACGGCCCCGGCGGATGGCCCGGGCCACGGCCTGAACGGCCTCGTCCTGGCCCACCACCCGCTCATGCAGCAGGTCCTCCATGTGCAGCAGGCGGCTGCCCTCGTCCTCGGTCAGGCGGGTGACGGGGATGCCGGTCCAGCCGGACACCACGGCGGCGATATCCTCCCCGGTGACAGGCCGGTGCTTCTGCGTGGTCTTCCGGCGCTTGTCCCGCTCGATCTCCACCTGGTCCTGATAGTTTTTCTCGATGTCCCGCAGCTGGGCAGCGGTCTCATAGTCCTGCTTGGCGATGGCGGCCTCTTTGTCCTTGCTGAGGGCGGCGATCTTCTCCTCCAGGCTCTTCAGCTCCGGGGAGATCTCCTCCACCTCCATGCGGACCCGGGACGCGGCCTCGTCCATCAGGTCGATGGCCTTGTCGGGCAGGAAGCGGTCGTTGATATACCGGGCGGACAGGGACACGGCGGCCTCCAAAGCCTCGTCGGTGATGGTCAGCTTGTGGTGCTGCTCATACTTCTCCCGCAGGCCCTTCAGGATCTCCAGGCTGGCCTCCTGGCTGGGCTCGCCCACCTGCACCGGCTGGAACCGGCGCTCCAGGGCGGCGTCCTTTTCGATATACTTGCGGTATTCGTTCAGGGTCGTTGCGCCGATAACCCGGATCTCCCCCCGGCCCAGGGCGGGCTTGATGATGTTGGCGGCGTCCACGGCACCCTCGGCGGAGCCGGCGCCCACGATGGTGTGCAGCTCATCGATGAATAGGATGACGTCGCCGGCTTTCTTGACCTCCTCCAGGGCCTTCTTGATGCGCTCCTCAAATTCGCCCCGGTACTTGGTGCCCGCCACCATGGCGGACAGATCCAGGGACAAAATCTTCTTGTCCAGCAGATCGTCGGGCACGTCGCCCATGACGATCTTCCGGGCCAGCCCCTCGGCGATGGCGGTCTTGCCAACGCCGGGCTCGCCGATGAGGCAGGGGTTGTTCTTGGTGCGGCGGGACAGGATCTGGATGACCCGCTGGATCTCATCGTCCCGGCCGATGACCGGGTCCAGCTTGCCCGCCCGGGCGTCGGCGGTCAGATCCCGGGTGAACTCCTTCAGGGTCTTGTTCTTGCCGCCGTCCTCCCGGGCGGCGGCAGCGGCGGCCTTGGCCTGGCTGGCCCTGCCCCGGGGGGTGTCGTTCAGCTTCTGCATCAGGGCGGTGTACAGGTGCCGGGCGTCCACCCCGGCGGTGCGCAGGATGCGGACGGCCATGTTGTTGCCCTCCCGCAGAAGGCCCGCCAGCAAATGCTCGGTGCCAACGTAGTTGTAGCCGCCCCGGCTGGCATCCTCCACGGCGATCTCCACCACCCGCTTGGCCCTGGGGGTCAGGCCCTGGGCGGGGTTGCCGCCGGGCAGGCCCGCGCCCACGCTCTTTTTGATAATGTCCACGATCAGCTCGTCGGTGAGGCCCGCCTCGGTCAAAACCTCATGGGCAAGGCCTTCCTCCTCCCGGGTCAGGCCCAGCAGCAAATGCTCGGTGCCAACGTACCCGTGGCCCAGCTCGCCGGCGGCCTCCTGGGAAAGCCGCAGGGCCTCTTCCGCCCTGGGCGTGAATTTGTTTTCATTCATTGTCTTTTACCTCCCTTTTGGGATCTCCTGTTCACTTGCTTTCCTTCTGCTCCTTGTGCTGGGCCTCCAGGTCCTTGATCTGATCCCGCAGCTCGGCGGCCCGCTCAAAGTTCTCCTGATGGACGGCCTTCTTCATCTCCATCTTCAGGGCGTTCATCTGGCGCATATAGGCGAAGCGGCTCTGCTCCTCCTGGTTCACCAGATCCTCCTGCTTCTTCTGCTGGGTCTCGGACGGGGCCGCGCCCAGGGCGGGCATGTCGCTGAAGAAGTCGTCGAAGGGATCCTCCAGCATACGGCTCATCCGCCCCATGAGACTGGGCATGGGAGAGAAGAAGTCGTCAAAAAATCCGTTGCCAAAGAAGTTCTGCATCATCCTCTGGCTGTGGGCGGCGATCTTCTGGGAGTAGCCCAGCTTTTCGGCGCACTCGCTGCAAAGGTGCTTTTCCTCCACCTTGCCGTTGATGTTGCTCTGATAGACAAAGGTAACTTCATTCTTACCGCAATTCTCGCATTTCATAATCAATTCCTCCAATATACGATATATTATCATCAATTTATTCGTTTTTTTGTGGATGCCCCATCTACACTTGCAGAATGAGCACCTGCTTCATGATGTCCGCCCGGACGGTGTCCCGCGTTTCCCGGGGCACGGCTCCCAGAGCCTTGTCGCTCAGGGCGGTCAGCAGCGCCTGGCCGATGCCCTCTTCCAATGCGCCGGACTGGACCAGATTGCTGAGAATGGCCCGTGCCGACGGCAGATCCACCCGGTCACCCAGGGAGTTGATGACATGCATCAGCAGCGTCTGCCGGTCCACCCGGACCCGGGTGATGCGGATGTACCCGTTGCCCCCCCGGCGGCTCTCCACGATGTAGCCGTGCTCCGGGGAAAAGCGGGTGGACATCACATAGTTGATCTGGCTGGGCACACAGTTGAAGCGCTGAGCCAGATCATTGCGCTGGACCTCCAGCACGCCGTCCTCCGCCTCGTCCAGGCTGTCCTGGAGAAAGCTGGCGATCAAATCTGAAATACCCACTTGTTGACCATCCCTTTCCGCGAAATCCATTCATTTGACTTTGACTTTCTTTGATCTTCTTTCTGATTGTTAGTATAACACTCCCCGCTCAAATGTCAAGGCCCATTCTTTGACTTTCTTTGACCAATTTGAAAACAAATTGTTAACGGTTAGTCTTAACAAACCCGCTTTCCGCCCGTTTTTTCAAATTTTTTTGAAAAATTTCTGTTATCATTTTAACAGAGCCCTTGCTTTTTTGAAATTCTATGCTACAATGGGGGTACAATTCTAATGGAGGTGCTTCCCATGGCCTATAAGATCACTTCTGCCTGTGTGAGCTGCGGCTCCTGCGCGGACGCTTGCCCCGCCGGTGCTATCAGCCAGGGCGATGACCAGTACGTCATCGACGCTGCCGCCTGCCTGGACTGCGGTTCTTGCAGCGACACCTGCCCCAACAGCGCCATCGTTCCCGAGGACTAATCGAAAAGGGATACATAAAGACCCCGCAGGCAATGCCTGCGGGGCTTTTTGTGTCCTCCCCCGGCCCGGATACGCCGCTTGAGGGGCTTGCGGCGGCGGAGGATTTCTTTTATAATAGGGGGAAACGACAGGAGGTGCGTATGGAATACTGGGAAGCCTTTTGCCCCGGCGGATACCGCTTCGTCTATGACGACGAGATGTTCCGCCCCGGTACGGACACGTTCCTGCTGTCCTCCCTGCCCCGGCTGAAGCCGGGGATGCGGGCGTGCGACCTGGGCTGCGGCGCGGGCCTTCTGGGGCTGCTGCTGCTGCAGCGCCAGCCGGACCTGCGGGTCACCGGCATCGACATCCAGGAGGCGGCCATCCGTCTGGCGGCGCGGGCCGCCGCGGAAAACCGCCTGACGGACCGCCTGACCTTTCGCCGCGCCGACCTGCGGGATGTAAAGGCCCTGTTCCCCTCCGGCGGCTTCGATCTGGTGGTGTGCAACCCGCCCTACTACCCATCCGCCAGCGGACGGCTGGCGGAAAACGACGCCCGCCGCACCGCCCGGGCGGAGATCGCCTGCACCCTGGAGGACGTCTGCGCCGCCGCGTCCTATCTGCTCCGCTGGGGCGGCAGCTTCTGCCTGGTCCACAAGCCGGAGCGGCTGACGGATCTGCTCTGTGCCCTGCGGGCGGCGGCCATGGAGCCCAAGCGGCTGCGCTTCGTCCACCAGACCGCCGGAGCCGCCCCCGCCCTGGTGCTTTTGGAGGGTCGCCGGGGCGGAAAGCCGGGGCTGGCCGTGGAGACCCCTCTGATTTTACAGAATGCCGACGGCTCCCCCACGGCGGAGCTGGACGCCATCTATTTCAGACAACAGGAGGAAACGCCATGAGCGGCACGCTCTATCTGGTCGCCACCCCCATCGGCAATTTGGGGGACTTCTCCCCCCGGGCGGCGGAGACCCTGGAGGCCGTTGATTTTATCGCGGCGGAGGACACCCGGGTGTCCCTGAAGCTGCTGAACCACTTCGGCATCAAAAAGCCCCTGGTCAGCTATCACGAGCACAACCACGTCACCGCCGGGCAGGCCGTCCTGTCCCGGCTGCTGACGGGGGAGTCCTGCGCCCTGGTGACGGACGCCGGCACCCCTGCCATCTCCGACCCCGGCGAGGACCTGGTGCGCCTGTGCGCGGAAAACGGCGTGGAGGTCATCGCCGTCCCTGGCTGCTGCGCGGCGGTGACCGCCCTGGCTGTCAGCGGCCTGCCCACCGGGCGCTTCACCTTTGAGGGGTTTCTGAGCGTCGCCAAAAAGAGCCGCCGGGAGCGTCTGGAAGCCCTGAAAAACGAGGAGCGGACCATGATCTTCCACGAGGCCCCCCACAAGCTGCGGGCCACCCTGGACGACCTGTGCGCCGCCTTCGGCCCGGACCGGCGGGCGGCCCTGTGCCGGGAGCTGACCAAGCTCCACGAGGAGACCCGCCGCTGCACCCTGGGGGAAGCCGCCGCCTACTACCGGGAAAACACCCCCAAGGGAGAATACGTGCTGGTGGTGGCCGGCGCCAGTCCCCGGCAGGAGGCCGCCGCCACCCTGGAGGACGGCGTGGCCCAGGTCCTGGCCCTGCGGGAACAGGGCATGCGGCTGAAGGACGCCGCCAAAGAGGTGGCGGAGCACACGGGCCTGTCCAAAAACGAGCTGTACGCCGCCGCCCTGGAGCGCTGACTTCGGCCGCCCCTCCCCCGGCCAGGCGTCCCCGGCACCGCAAAAGTTCGCGCCCCTGCGGAGATCCCGCGGGGGCGTTCTTCTTTCGCCGCAGGCGCGGCGGCACTTACAGGCTCTTCAGTTCCTTCAGGCACTTGGGGCAGACATTTTTGCCCTTGAATACCGTGATGTCCCTGGCGCTGTCGCAGAAAATGCAGCTGGGCTTATATTTTTTCAGAATAACAGAGGACCCCTCCACATAGATTTCCAGTGCATCCTTCTCCGCGATATCCAGGGTGCGCCGCATCTCAATGGGGAGCACGATCCGCCCCAGCTCATCCACTCTCCTGACGATTCCGGTTGCCTTCATAAAAATTTCTCCTTTTCCTGTAGTATGAAAACACAATAGCACACCCTGTCATAATTTGTCAATTAATAAACAAAAGAATTCAAAAAAATTAACAATTTGTTGAAAAAAGGAGGATTTTCCCTGTGGCAATGACCTGGGTCTGGACGGGAATGGTGGTTCTGTCCCTGATATTCGGCGTTTTCACCGGCAATCTGGACGCCGTGGCGAACGCCGCGCTGGAGGGCGCCCGCTCCGCCATCGACCTGAGCGTTTCCATGGCCGGCATCCTGTGTCTCTGGAGCGGCGTCATGGAGGTCATGAACGCATGCGGCCTGTCCGCGGGGCTGGCCAGGGCCTTCCGCCCCGTCCTGCGGCGGCTTCTGCCCAATGCCTGCCGGGATGAGGAGACGCTGGCGGCGGTCTCCGCCAACGTGTCCGCCAACCTGCTGGGCCTGGGCAACGCGGCCACGCCCCTGGGCATCCGGGCCGCCCGCAGGATGGCCCGGGGCTGCGGCGGCGTGGCCAGCGACGAGCTGTGCCTGCTGGTGGTGCTGAACACCGCCTCCATCCAGCTGCTGCCCGCCACCATCGCCTCTGTCCGGGCGGCCGCCGGGTGCCGGACCCCCTTTGACATCCTGCCGGCGGTGTGGCTGGCGTCGGTGCTGTCGGTGGCGGCGGGGCTGCTGGCGGCGAAGCTCCTGTCCCGGCTGGGAGGGCGGCGGCCGTGAATCTCAGTTCCCTGGTCATCCCCCTGCTGCTGGCCGCCGTGGCGGTCGTGGGCATGGGCCGGCGGGTGGACGTATACAATGTCCTGACCCGCGGCGCGGAAGAGGGCCTGTCGGTCCTGCTCCGCATCATCCCCGCCCTGGTGGGACTGCTGACGGCGGTCAGCATGTTCCGCGCCTCCGGGGCCATGGAGTGGCTGTCCGGTCTGTGCGCCCCGGTGCTGGAGTTTTTCGGCGTGCCGCCGGAGACCACGCCGCTGATGCTGATTCGCCCCGTGTCCGGCAACGGCGCCCTGGCGGTGGCCAGCGACCTGATGGCCGCCCACGGCCCGGACAGCTATGTGGGCCGGGTGGCGGCGGTGATGCTGGGCAGCACGGAGACCACCTTTTACACCATCGCCGTCTACTTCGGCTCCGCCGGCATCCACAGGACCCGCCACACGGTTCCCGCCGCCCTGGCGGCGGACCTGACGGGTTTTCTGGCCTCCGCCCTGGCGGTGCGGCTCTTTTTCGGCGCTCCATAAGCCGTCAGGCGGCCCGTTTGCGGGCATTCGATCCAATACGATGAGACTCCCATCCCCCCGTACTCCCCTTTCTTTTTTCTGCTCTCTCCGATCAATCGGGGGGCAAACTGAGCCCGGGCGGGCCGGAGACCTCC
>ENA-UOJC01004650-UOJC01004650.1-human-gut-metagenome-genome-assembly--contig:-C104-NODE-4650-length-11354-cov-4.902292_pt1 | contig 11354 bp, 11 predicted proteins | sample MGYA00242339_ERZ723886 | MGnify/ENA metagenome assembly ERZ723886 | reverse complement strand
TTCAGTCAGGTTCGCGCACGTTCGACCAGGAAGTCGGCTTCGGTCTTGGCGCCGCAGTCCGGGTAACGGGGCAGCGCCGGAGGCACCTTTTCAACCATAAATCCGCAACGCTTCGCCACGACCAGCGTGTTTTCAACGGCCTCGGGCAAATCGGCGAACAGCTTCTTCATTTCATCGGGCGATTTGAAGTAATGCTCAGGCGTCAGACGACGGCGGTCGTTCACCGTCACATACGTTTTTTCGGCAATGCAGATCAGCGCGTCGTGCGCTTCATACATGTCTGCCGTCGGGAAAAAGACTTCGTTCGTCGCGACAAGCGGGATGTCGTACTTGTACGCCCAGTCAATCAGGGTTTCCTCAATCTGCGCTTCGGAATCAAGCCCGTGACGCTGTATTTCCATATAAAGACGCTGCGGGAAGGCTCCCATCAAAAGCTTGAGTGCTTCCTCCGCCTTTTCGGTCTTGCCTTCCAGAAGCAGGCGTCCGACCGGCCCCGAACAGCCGCCCGTCAGACAGATCAGGCCGTCGGTGCGTTCTTTCAGAAAATCGAATTTCACATGCGGTTTCGCCGGGGGTTCCGTATCCATGTAGGCGTGCCACGACAGCTTGAGCATATTGTCGTATCCTGTCCGGTTCTGTACCAGAAGGACAATGCTGTCCGGGTTCATCAGGTCTTTGGCCGAAGTGAAACGGCGGTCGTCAAGCCCCATGTCAACGGCCGTCTGAGAACCGATAATCGGCTGAATACCGTGGTCGGCGCATTCCTGAGACATTTCAAACGCACCGAACATGTTGCCGGAATCCGTCATGGCCGCCGCCGGCATCCGGTATTTTTCGCACAGACTGACCAGCTTTTTGACCTTGACGGCCCCCTCAAGCAAAGAATATGCCGTATGAATGCGCAGGTGTACAAACTCCGCATGCGCCGGTTTCGGCTCTGTCTTCGCTTCCTCTTCCGCCATGTCCAAGCCCTAAATAAAACGCTGTTTGAACGCGATACGTCCGCTCATCCCCAGCGTGTCCATCTCTTCAAGACGGCCGTCGCGCAGGGCGATTTTACGATCCATCCGGTCCGCCAGTTCGGGATTATGTGTGGCAATCAGTGCCGACAGCCCTGTTTCGCGGACAATTTCCACCAGAACGGAAAAAACGCTTTCCGACGTTATCGGGTCAAGGTTTCCCGTCGGTTCGTCGGCCAGAAGCATATGGGGCTTGTTCGCCAGAGCACGTGCGATGGCGACGCGCTGAGCCTCGCCGCCGGACAGCTGGGACGGCCGGTGCTTCATCCGATCTTTCAGCCCCATCTTTTCCAGAAGGAAGGCCGCGTAATCGGCGGCATATTTCTTTTTAATCCCGGCAATCAGTTGTGGAATCATGACGTTTTCCAATGCCGTGAACTCGGGCTGAAGATTATGGTTTTGATACACGAAGCCCAGATATTCACGGCGCATTTTCGTACGTGTGTCATCGTTCATGTCACTGCACGGCGCACCGCTCAGGAACACTTCGCCTTCATCGGGCGGTTCCAGCAGGCCGCAGACATGCAACATTGTCGATTTTCCCGCGCCGGACGGTCCGACCAGAGCAACCATCTCTCCCTGCCGTATGGTCAGGTCAATGCCGCGCAGAACGTCAATGACGTCGCGACCCTGGTTGTAATGCCGCCGGACGCCGCGCAGGACAAGCACCGGGACCGACGACATGCTGACAGACATTTCATGCGTATCATTCATAACGGAGCGCCTCCACCGGATCAAGTTTTGCGGCGCGCCACGCCGGATAGATCGTCGCACCGAACGACAGCGCCAGAGCCATCAGGACGACGGAAACGACCTCGACCGGATTGACTTCGGCCGGCAGTTTGGAAAGGAAATAGATTTCGGCGGAAAACAGGTCTGTCCCTGTCAGGCTCTGCAGGAACTGACGGATGTTTTCAATATTGTCGCACACCAGAAGCCCCAGAAGCACGCCGCATGCCGTCCCGATGACGCCGACGGCCGCACCGCTCATGAAAAAAACCCGCATGACCATGCCGCGCGTCGCGCCCATGGTGCGCAGGATGGCAATATCCCGACCCTTGTCCTTCACCAGCATGATCAGACCCGAAATCATGTTGAACGCCGCCACGACAATAATCAGCGTCAAAATCAGAAACATGACGTTGCGTTCCACCTGAATGGCGTTGAAGAACGTCGCGTTTGAACGCTGCCAGTCATAAATGCGCACGCCCGGCCCCAAAATCCCCGCCGCATTCATCTGTACGTCGCCGACGCTGTCGGGATTATCGACAAAGACCTCAAGGTTCGTCACCGCATCCTTCATGTCAAAGAATTTCTGCGCTTCGTTCATCGGCATGAAGATGAAATTGGCGTCGTACTCATACATGCCGACGGAAAAAGTGCCGCCGACCGTGTACGAACGCATGCGCGGAACCGTTCCGAAAGCCGTCACCGTCCCTTTCGGAGAAATCAGTGTAATGTCCTCGCCGACGTATATGCCGAGCTTCTGTGCCAAACGGTCGCCGACAAACACGGTGTTGGGCTGTGAAAACCCGGCCAGAGAACCGCCCTGAATCCCCTGTACCAGAATGTCGCGGCGGGCGAAGTCCTCGGGTTTCACACCCCGGACGATGGCGCCCTGCGCACTGCGTACGGAGCTGACCATCACCTGCCCCTCAATCATCGGCATGACAAGCCGGACACCTTTAATCGAGCGCATTTTACGAGCCAGGCTTTCATAATCACCCAGAACATTCCCCTGAACAGCATAAACACCCATATGACCGTTCAGCCCCAGAACGTGGGAAAGGAGTTCTTGCCGAAAGCCGTTCATGACGGCCATGACAATAATCAGGGTCGCAACGCCCAGCAGAATGCCCAGAAACGAAAAAAAGGCAATGACCGAAACGAAGCCTTCTTTTCGCCGCGCCCGTAAATACCGGAACGCCAGCATCCGTTCAAAAGTTGAAAAGAACATCCTATTCCCCGCCGTTTTAATCAATTATCAGGAAGCAAACCGGCCCGCAACGGCGTCCACGGGAATTTCCTCCCGTTCGCCCGTCCGGCGATTTTTGACTTCAACCACACCGTTTGCCAGCCCGCGCGCTCCGACGATCACCTGATACGGCAGCCCGATCAGATCCATTGTCGAAAACTTCACGCCGGCTCGTTCGTTGCGGTCATCGTACAGAACCTCGACGCCCGCGTTCCGCAGTTCGCCATACAGCTTTTCACTGGCCGCGTCCGTCTCCTCTTTCCCGGTCGTCAGGTTGATCAGGCCGACTTTAAACGGAGCAATCGCTTCGGGCCAGATGATGCCCGCATCGTCGTGCGACGCTTCAATTACCGCCCCCATCAAGCGGGAAACGCCGATCCCGTAAGAACCCATTTCAAACGTCACGGGCTTTCCATCCTCTCCGGCGACAAACGCGTTCATCGGCGTGGAATACTTCCGACCGAAATAAAACACCTGTCCCACTTCAATGCCGCGAGCCGTCAGAAGGTCGTCCCCGACTTTCTTCGCTTCCGCTTCGTCGTATTTTTCCTCGGTCGCCGCATACAGGCTTGTCCATTTCTGGAAAATCGGCTCCAGATCCCCGTTGTAATCCACATTTTCGTCGGGGACTTCCATCGTCAGGTAATCCTTGTGGCAGTACACCTGACTTTCCCCCGTATCGGCCAGAACAATGAACTCGTGGCTCAGATCACCGCCGATGGGGCCGGTGGAGGCTTTCATCGGGATGGCTCTGACGCCGATTCTGTCGAATGTGCGCAGGTATGAAACGAACATACGGTTGTAGGATTTTTTGGCGCCTTCATAGGTCAGGTCAAAGGAATACGCGTCCTTCATCAGAAATTCGCGGCCGCGCATCACGCCGAAACGGGGACGCACCTCGTCACGGAACTTCCACTGGATGTTATACAGGATTTTCGGCGTTTCCTTATAGCTTTTCAGCTCCTTGCGCACGATATCCGTAATGACTTCCTCGGCGGTCGGGCCGTACACCACCTCGCGGTCGTGGCGGTCGGTGATGCGGAGCATTTCCGGGCCGTAAGCGTCGTAGCGGCCGCTTTCCTTCCACAATTCAGCAGACTGGAGCGTCGGCATCAGGAGTTCCTGTGCTCCGGCTCTGTCCTGTTCTTCACGCACGATCTGTTCGATTTTGCGCAGGACGCGGTAGCCCAGCGGCAGCCAGGAATAAATCCCCGCAGCGGATTGCCGGATCATTCCGGCGCGCAGCATGAAACGGTGTGAAACGATTTGCGCCTCGACCGGATTTTCCTTCAGTGTCGGCATAAAATACTGTGACAAACGCATGATTGTTCTCTATTTCCGTCAAAAAACAAAAGCCTGGGAGGATCCCCGTAGGAACTTTAGGCAATCCCCGTCCGCTTGGCAATTATTATTTACGCCCGTATGAAAGAATCGCGCCCGGAAAGAACGCACCGGCGCCTATTCCCCGGAAAGGGGGCTTCCGGCCATTTCCGCCAGGACTTCGCGCATCAGAGGAATGGTCACCGGCCTTTTTTCGGCCAGCGAAAGTTCATCCGCCCGACAGACAAGCGCCTGTGCCGCGGCAAAGGAACGTTCCATGTTTTTCAAAAGATAGGATACAACTTCGGGCGCAATGTTCAGCTGGCGTTCGGAAAACAGCTTGACCAGAACCGCCGCCGTCAGAGCGTCGTCCGGCGCGCCGATCTCCACGCACGGAAGCGCTTTCAGACGCGAAACCAGATCCGGCAGCTTCAGCCCCCAGGCCGCATACGGCCGAAGAGCCGTCATGAAAAGAAACCCTTTCTGGTTTTTCGTGCCGTTCAGCAGGTGAAAAAGGGCTTCTTCGTTCACCGGTTCCGCAATATTTTCCAGAACAATGTAGCGTCCCCGTTCCAAAAGAGCTTCCACTGTTTTAAGCGACAGATCCCCGGCTTCGGCAAAAACAGCTTCGGCGCGGGCATGTTCGGCCACAACCTCCCGGAACAGATGGGCCAGATGCGTCTTCCCGCACCCCCGCGGCCCGTGAACCAACGCACCGGCAAACGCATACGGCCAGCTTTCAACCAAGCCGGCGGCCGCCCGGTTTGAAGGCGCAATGAAAAAATCGTCCCGTCCGAGCAACGACCGGACGGGAAATGACAGGGGAGCCTGATGGAACCTATTCGGTGACATCGGATTTCGGCGTTCCAAGATAAAGGGGGCTTTCAAGATATTTCTGGACGCCGAAACGAACCAGCACGCCAATGATCGCCGCCACCGGCACCGCAATCAGGACGCCCAGGAAACCAAACAGCGCCGCCCCCGTCAGCAGGGCGAACATCACCCACACCGGATGCAGACCGACTTTCTCGCCGACGAGTTTCGGCGTCAGGACGTTACCTTCCAGCATCTGTCCCAGAAAGAAAATCACAATGATGACCGCGACACGTTTCCAGTCATTGAACTGAACAACAGCCAGACTGACGCTCATGATAAATCCCAGCGTTGAACCGACGTACGGAATAAAGGAAAGCATCCCGATCCCCAGCCCCAGAAGAAGCCCGAGATCCAACCCCGCCAAGCTCAGCCCGACGGCATAAAAGATGCCCAGGAACAGGCACACCGTCGCCTGCCCCCGGATAAAGCCTGAAATGATGTCGTTCATCTGGCGCAGAAGGGAACGAATGGTCTTCGCTTCTTCGCGCGGCAGAAGCTTCTTAATGACGGCGCAGAATTTTTCCCAGTCGCGCAACAGGTAAAACGCCACGATCGGCGTCACCAGAAGCAATGAAAGCAGGTTCAGAATGGCGACGCTTCCCGACAGAATCCGCTGGACGGTACTCAGGACGATTTTCAAACCGCCCGACATGTGTTCGGCAATCGAATCACGCAGATTATCCATCTGTGTCGGGAACAGACGCTTCATTTCAAACAGGAACGGTTCGATTTTGTCCCACAGGAGCGCGGCATACATCGGCAGATTGGAAATAAAGGTCATCAGCTGCTTTTCAACAATCGGGACAACGATCAGGACACACAGCAGGAACACGATAATCAGGGCGGAAAAAACGATCAGAAGAGCCGCTGTTCGCGAATGAAGCTTCTGCTGAAGCTTTGTCGTCAGCGGATCCAGGAAATAGGCGATGGCAATGCCCGCGACGAAAGGAAGAAGCACGTCGCGCAGTTCGTAAAATCCCCAGATGAAGAGTGCAAGAAAAACACACCAGGCAAAAATTTTCTGCGTGCTGTTCATCGGATTCCCTCCTTTTCCATGGACGAAGAAACCGGTGTCATGAAAGAAGCCGGAACCGTTTCGGAAGCCGGCGCATCCGGCAGGCGGACGATTGTTCCCGACACACCCGAACCGGATCGTTCCTCGGCGGGGGGCATCATTGTCGTCACCTCGGGGGCGGCGGAAGAGGAAGCCGGCTGTTCCTCCGGCAGGAACTGTACCTGTTCCGTTGACTGCAGCTTGAAAACTCCGCTTGGCATCACGGTCAGGGACAGCATCCGTTTGTGCATTTCCTTCTGCAGGCGTTCCAGCCCTTCGGCGAAAAAGACCGTCAGCTGAAGAACGCCGGATCGGGCGGCCTGCAGACGATATGAGCTGATCAGCGGAATACGGTCAAGCCGGGATTTAATCAGTTCCCACTGCTTCAGATCGGCGACAGGCACCATGGCGACCAGTGATGTCGCGTCATTGAACTGAACCATCTGTTCCCGCTTCCATACGCTTTCCAGATGTTCGACGACCTTTCCGACGGCCAGCGCATACGTCCGCGACGTGTTTTTGGTCAGCGGCACCGTAAATGAAAAATTCGGAATTTCCGAAGCCGTCACCTCGTCCATTGCCCGAGCCTGCACATTGAAAAGGGATCCGCGGCGGGTCATTTCGACAATCAGAATTCCTTCGGCCTCGTACCTTTTGGCCAGACGGCGCACGGCGTCCAGATTGCCTTTCAGCACCTGCTCCACCGAAATGGAACGGGCATCGGCCGTATCGCCGAGCGGAACAAGTAAAGGCACCATATAGCTTTCGGCCGTCCGGTTCTGCCAGGACCGGAGCCATGCGTTGTCGTCCTCCCACAAAATGGGAGACGCGGCCGGTGATTTTTTATAAACGGGCAGGATCAGAAGAGGCTTTCCCGACGTGCGCACATACGGCAGTCCGTTTTGGCGCAAAAGATCGCGGACGGCGTCGGCATTAAACCGGACTTCCAGCGTCGCCATATACCGTACGGCGGATGTTTTTTCGCGGGAAACGCTCATGTCCTGCACAATATTGATGATATCGTCCGGAACCAGTTCCGGCAACTGCTCCACCACATAGGACGGAGTGATGCGTTCCATAACGACCATCAGCGCCTTTTTCTGTCCGTCGGCCAGAGCCTGTTCACGGGCAACGGCAGCGCTGTCGGCCGTGACGTCGACCTGAATGCCGCCGGCGGAAAACATTTTGGAATCGATGTCGGGAGCCGCCTGAACGTCCCGGCAGACCGGCAGAAGCATTACCGCCGTGGCCAGTACGGTTTTCAAACAACGGTAAAAAACGTTCATGAGGCAGCTCCGTGTTTTCATATATTCATATCCGCCGAAATTCTCGCTTGGGCTGAAGAAAAACTAAATTTCACGCGCGGATTTTTCGTCGGAATCGGAACCGTGAACGGAATTGGCTTCCATCGATTCGGCAAATTCCCGGCGGATGGTTCCTTCGTCGGCCTTTTCCGGATTTGTCGCGCCCATGACTTCGCGGTTTTTCAAAACAGCGTTTTCACCTTCCAGCACCTGAACAACGACAGGACCGGACGTCATGAAGGCGACCAGGCTGTCATAGAACGGGCGTTCCCTGTGGACGTCGTAAAAAGCCTGCGCCTGTTCCTTCGTCAGGCGGATGCGTTTCTGCGCGACAATGCGCAGGCCGTTTTCTTCCAGCTTTGCATTGATCCGGCCGGTCAGGTTGCGGCGGGTGGCATCGGGTTTGATAATTGACAAAGTACGTTGAGTAGCCATTTTTATCCTCTGAATGTTAGGTATTTTCAAAAAACTTCAGCTTCTTTATACCGTCGGCGGCGCCGACTTTCAACTCATTTTCGGGGAACGAAGCCTTCGATTTCGGCGTCCAGAAGAGAACGCTGGTACGATGACACTTTTTCCGCGGCCTTTGGAAGGACTTCCTGCGCTTTTCCGTTCCCGCCCCGCGCGGCCAGCGAAAGCCAGAAGTACGCCGGTTCGGCATCGTCGGACAGGAACGAATAAACTCCCAGATCGGCCTGCGCGTCGGCATTGCCGCCGTACGCCGCCTGTGTCAGGAGTTTGGTTGCCTGACCTTTCGGCATTCCCTTCGCTTCACCGCGGAAGGTCATTTTGGCAACCATGTAGCCCGCTTCGGGCAGAGCTTCAGACGCGCTTTTAAAATTTTCAAACGCCAGCTTCGCGTCCCGGTCGGTTCCCCAGCCGTTGTAATACATCTGCCCAAGCAGAAGCCGGGCTTTCGGGTATCCCTGCTGTGCCGGATAGACCAGATATTCATAAGCCTCGGCATAACGGCGGGCATCAAACAGCTCGCTCCCCGTCTTCAGCGCTTCGACATACTCTTCCTCGGTCATCGGCGGGCGGTGACGCTGGAGGAACACTGCGGCTCCGAACCCCAGCGAAAACAGCAAAAGCCCCAGAACGACATACACACGGTATTGCAGGAAAAAGACTTTCGTATAGTAAAGACGGTTGCCCATCGCTCACCTTTCGCAAAAAAATGATGATCATCATCAGGCAATCCTTTCTTTTTGTAAAGCAGTAAGCTACATTCTCCGCCATGCTGGATATCAACGACATTACATTGCGGTTCGGCGGCCGGCTTCTGTTCAACGAAGCTTCCGCCCATATTTCGGACGGACAGAAGGTCGGCCTGGTCGGACGGAACGGGTGCGGCAAATCGACACTGTTCAAAATCATTCTGGGCGGCCTGTCCCCGGATTCCGGCGACGTGCGCCTGACAAAGGGGCACCGGATCGCCACCGTCGCGCAGGAAGTCCCCGAGGGTGACCTCTGTCTGCTGGACTGTGTGCTTCAGGCCGACACGGAACGGACGGCTCTTCTGCAGGAGCTGGAAACGGCGGAAAACGCCGGCGACGGCGTCCGCATCGGCGAAATTCATGAACGCCTGTCGGTCATCGGCGCCAACTCGGCAATTGCCCGCGCGGGAGCCATTCTGTATGGGCTTGGCTTTTCGACCGAAGATCAGTTGCGTCCCGTTTCGTCCTTTTCCGGAGGATGGCGCATGCGTGTCGCCCTGGCGGCCACCCTTTTCGTCCCGTCGGACATACTCCTTCTGGATGAACCGACAAACCATCTGGATCTGGAAGCGTCCCTGTGGTTGGAAAATTATCTGGCTCGCTACGGAGGAACTCTGCTGATCATCAGCCATGACCGTTCTATCCTGAACCGCCTGTGCGGTCGGATTCTTCATCTGGAAAACGGAAAAATTCAAAGCTACGGCGGCAACTACGACGCTTTTGAACAGACGCGGACGTTGCAGAAGGAAGCCTTGGAGAAACAGGCGGCTCGAACCGAGGAACAGCGCCGGCACCTGCAGGATTTCGTCGATCGCTTCCGGTACAAGGCCAGCAAGGCAAAGCAGGCGCAGAGCCGTATCAAGATGCTGGAGCGTCTTCCTCCCGCCGCCGCGGCTGTCGGCGAAGCCGGGGTTCGGTTCAATTTCCCCTCGCCTCAGGAACTGCCCCCGCCCCTGATAAAAATTGAAGACGGCGTCGCCGGCTACGACGGTCGACCCGTGCTGAAGCGTCTGAACCTGCGCATTGACGCCGACGACCGTATCGCGCTGATCGGCGCGAACGGAAACGGCAAATCAACGCTGGCCAAAATCCTGTCCGACCGTCTGAAGCTGATGGATGGAAAAAAGCAGGCCTCCAACAAGCTTCAGGTCGGCTATTACGCCCAGCACCAGACCGACGAGCTGTCCCGCACCCTGACCGCCTGTCAACAGATGCAACGCGTCATGCCCGAAGCGAACGAAACACAGATACGCGCCCATCTGGGAGCTTTCGGACTGACACAGCAGAAGGCGGACACGCTGATCGAAAAGCTTTCGGGAGGCGAAAAATCACGGCTCCTGTTCGCTCTGATGAGCCGAAACGCTCCGCATGTGCTGATTCTGGACGAACCGACGAACCATCTGGACATTGACGCGCGCGGGGCATTGATTGAAGCGCTGAACGATTACAAAGGCGCAGTCATTCTGATTACGCATGATCCGCATCTGATTGAGCTGACGGCCGACCGGCTCTGGCTGGTGGCGGACGGGACATGCCGGACATATGAAGGGGATATGGAGGATTACCGTGCCCTTTTGGCAGCGAACGCCCGCGTTCAGAATGCGGGTTCGTCCGGAAAAGCCGATGCGGATGCGGCGAACAGCGCTGCCGCGCGCCGGGATGAGCGGCGCCGGACGGCAGAAAAACGTCAGCAACAGGCGCCTCTGCGCAGGAAACTGAAAGAAACGGAAAAGGCCCTGGAAAAAGCAACGACAGAACGTGATAAGACTCAGGCTCTTCTGGAAGATCCGGGACTTTACGCCGGAATGACGGATTCCGCGCGGGTTACGGCTCTGCAGACTCTGCTTTCCCAGCTGAATGAAAATATTGAAAGCCTTGAGACAGAATGGCTTGAGCTGTCGTCGCGGCTTGAAGAATAATCTTTTTGCGGGGCGAAGGCAGGAATCAATATCACTAAATGTAATTTTATCTTGCCATATTTATTATAATATGTTATAAGTCTCCTGTCTTAAACCAAATCAGGGAGAAAAAAATGTCGAACAAAGCTTCAGATAAAAACCATTCCTTAAAACTTTCCAAACCCGTACGCCCGTTTTACCCGAATGAGTTGCAGGAAATTAACAAAGTCCGGGCCTGTTTTCAGGAAAATGGCCGGTATAAGGGGCTGCCCGCAGGATATTATACGCCGGCATACATGGATCCCCAGCTGGTGAACGCCATCAGGGAATACCAGAAAGAGCGCGGCCTTCAATGCGACGGCATCATCAATCCGGGTGGTGAAACCGAACAAAGGCTTAATCAGGACAAAGAAATCGTCTGCAGGATTCATTCCGGCTTGACGGAAAAAGATAACTCAACCTATAATAAAGAAACCGGATCGTCCTTCCGGCACGAAACAGGCTGTGGGTGCTGTCTTTGATTTTGTGCGTCACAAAAGGGAAATGAAAAAAATGAATATGAAAGACAGCGATAAGTTTTTCCACTGCGCGGCAAACTTCACCGCCGCACAGCGCGGATCTGTCGGGAAGGACACAGCGATCGCCATGAGTCTTGGAAAAGAGCTCTTTGTTATTCGCAAAATAGTTTTCT
>ENA-UOJC01004649-UOJC01004649.1-human-gut-metagenome-genome-assembly--contig:-C104-NODE-4649-length-11359-cov-5.142516_pt1 | contig 11359 bp, 7 predicted proteins | sample MGYA00242339_ERZ723886 | MGnify/ENA metagenome assembly ERZ723886 | reverse complement strand
GTTGATGGCGGAGATGATGCCGTTTGTCATGGTGCCGCGCAGCTGCACGCCCAAGGGGTCGCCGATGGCGACGACGCTGTCTCCCACGCGCAGCTTCGAAGAATCTCCGAATTCTGCCGCCTGGAGCCCCCGCGCGTCGATCTTGAGGACGGCAAGGTCGCTCATTTCGTCGCTGCCGACGAGCGCCGCTTCAAACTCGCGGTTGTCGTTCGTGAGGACGGAGATGACCAGCGCGCCGCTGATGACGTGGTGGTTTGTGATGACATAACCGTCGGGGGACATGATAATGCCCGTGCCGCTGGACGTTCCGCTCGAGGTCATGGAGGAAATCGAGACGACGCTGTCAATGACGCGGCTGTAGATATCCTGCAAACACAGCGCGCCCTCTTCGTCGGAGAAGGTCGTGTCGGAGCTTTGCGGAGCGGAGACGATGTTGAGCTTCGCGCCGGAGCCGACATACGCGCCGGATTCCGGTTTGCTCGCCGGCGCGCCGGTCTGCGGTGCGTCGGAATTCGACGCCGCAGCTTCCGGCAGCAGCTGCTGCGTATCCTCCGGCGCGCTGAGCGTCTGCTCAGGTGTTCTCGTCCGGTCGGTCATGGAGAGGGTGAAACCGTCTTCGGTCTTTTCCAGCCGCACGCCGACGTTCCGAATCAGGTAAAACGCGCCGAAGCTGATGGCAACCACCAGCAAAACCGCCAGCAAGCCCTTGAACCAGCCGCTTTTCCGGCAAGGGCTGCGGCGTCCCATCGGCGTCGGCTGCTCACGCTGGGTCTGGTAGACGTTCGTCTGATCGCGCCAGCTCTGGTCGTGCGAACCATCGTTCTGATAATATCCGTTATTTTGCTCGTATCCCATACGCGGGCACCTTCTTTGCTGCTTCTATAGTCTCAGTATATCCGGTTTCGCGGGAAGAATGTTGAATAGTTTGTAAATACAAATCTTACACTTTTTGAACATTTTCTGGCGGCAGCTTCACCGCACCACAGGCAGTGTGAAGCAGAACTCCGTCACGCCGTTTTCGCTCGTCGCCCAGATTTCGCCGCCGTGTGCGCCGACAATTGTTTTGGCGATGTAAAGTCCGAGTCCCCAGCCCTCGCGGTCGGCAGAACGTGCCTTGTCCGCCTTGTGGAAGCGGTCGAACAGCAGCGGAAGCTCCTCCGCCGGTATGGTCTGACCGGTATTGCGGACGCGAAGGCGCGCCTTCTGCCCGTCCTGCTCGAGCACCAGAGCGAGGCTGCCGCCCACGGGGCAGAACTTGATGGCGTTATCCAGCAGGTTGTAGATCACCTGCGTGATGGCGTCGCGGTCCGCCTTCGTCCAGACCGGTTTTTCCGGCAGATCGACGCTGACCTGCAGCGCGCGGGCGTTGATCTTCTGCTCAAAGGTGATTAACACGTCGCTCATTGCCTCGCCGAGATCGAAGCGCGACTTGCGCGACTCGTCCAGTCCCTGCGCCTGAATACGGCTCAAATCCAGCATGCTGCGCACCAGGCGCGACAGACGCCGGACCTCGCTGGAAACAATCTGCAGGTAGTGCTTCTCGGTTTCCTTCGGAATCGTGCCGTCGAGGATGCCGTCGACATAGCCGCCGATGGTCGTCATGGGCGTTTTCAGCTCATGCGACACGTTCGCGATGAACTCCTGCCGGCGCTGCTCGGACTGCTCCAGAGAATCCGCCATCGTGTTGAACGCCAGCGCCAGATCGTTGACCTCGCGCGTGTTGCTCTTTGTCTGCTCGGCGCGGAGCTTGGTCTCGCCGTAGCCGAAGCGGCGCGCCACATCTGCCATCTGACCGAGGGGGCGCACCAGAGACCGCGACAAAAATGTCGCTGCCACCAGCGCCAGACCCAGCGCGCCGATTGCCGTGTAGATGAAGAACGTGCTGCTGCGCAGCATATAATCCGTCGTCTGGTTCATCGGCGCGGTCACAACGACGAAGCCCACCAGATTGCCGGTCTGATCGTTCACAACCGCCTGCCCGGCAAGAAAACGCGCGTCGTCATAGATATCGGCAAGACGCACGTTTTTTTCATAGTACACACCCTCGCGCAGCATTTCGCGCCGGTAACTCTCCGGCACCTGCTTTCCCACATGGTCGCAGGTCAGGTTGTCGCATGAGCAGATCACCACGTATCCGTCTTCGTCGCAGATCATCGCGCTGACCTCTCCGACCTCGGAGAACAGCGACAGACCGATCTTGAAATTCCAGTTGCTCTCCAGCTCGCCCGCCGAGTCATATGCCTCGGCAAGATCGGCAAGCGCCGAGGCGTCCGCGCTCAGACTTTTGCGTTTTTCGGATTCCACCCAGCTCATCATCAGAAACCGGAACGCCACGCCGGTAATGAGCAGGCACAGCATGAGTAACGCCGCGATCATGGAAAAGAGCCGGGAGAAGATTGTTTTCATTGCTGCACGACCTCGAACTTATACCCGACGCCCCAGACCGTCTTGAGGCTCCACTGGTCCGACACGCCCTCAAGCTTCTCGCGAAGCCGCTTGATATGCACGTCGACGGTGCGGCTGTCGCCAAAATAGTCAAACCCCCAGACCTCGTCGAGCAGCTGATTTCTCGTATAGACCCGGTTGGGAGAGGATGCCAGATGGTACAAAAGCTCCATCTCCTTGGGCGGCGTCTCGACGCGCTTGCCGTCGACCACCAGCTCGAACGAATCCAGGTCAATGACCAGCTTGTCGAAGACCAGACGGCGCGGCTTTTCCTTGCCGTTTTCTCCTTCTCCGGCGCGGCGCAGGACCGCCTCAATGCGCGCGAGCACCTCCTTCATCTCGAAGGGCTTGGTGATATAGTCGTCCGCGCCCTGCTTGAGCCCCGCGACCTTGTCGATGGTCTCGCCCTTTGCCGTGAGCATGATGACGGGCGTCTTGCCGTCCTGCCGGATGGCGCGCAGCACGCCCCAGCCGTCCAAAACCGGCAGCATCAGGTCCAGCAGCACCAGATCGGGCTTAAGCCTTCTGTAGAGCTCCACGCCCTTTCCGCCGTCGTCGGCGATGTTGACGGTGTAGCCTTCCTTTTCCAGATACAGGCGCAGAAGCTCTGAAATATTCTGATCGTCCTCCACCACAAGAATGGTCTTTGCCATGGTGTCGTCCTCCTTGTTCTCTTTCGTTCTTCGTTTCATGAAAATATGACTTTATTATATCCCATTGCCAGGTGTTTGCGTGAACTTTTTGTAAAAGCTGGCAGGCTTTCGGGATTTCTGCGCCAATTTCGTTTTTTTCGGTTTCCGAACGGCGCATTTTGTGATATGATAGCTTTACGAAATTTACATTACTGTCGATGGGAGATTGCCATGGAATATACAGCCAGAATGAACGAGCATGCGCTTGTCAGCCGCGCGGCTGCGGCAGGAAGCTGCGTTCTGCTCAAAAACGTCGCTAATACGCTGCCGTTTGCCGGAACCCTTGATGCGCCCGTGCGTGTTGCCGTCTTCGGCATCGGTCAGATTTTTACCCCCACCGGGCTTTCCGGCATGGACCCGTGGCGCAGAGTCGGGATTCTGGACGGCTTGAGCGCAGACAGCGCCGTCGCACAGGACACGCTGCTGGCGCACAAATACCGCGCCTGGGCGCTCGAGCATCCGGAGGGCAGCGAGATGCCGCTGGGAAATCTCAGCATGGAGGAGTTTGCTTCCTCCAACGACGCTGCCGTCGTCGTTCTGGCGCGCCCGGCGGCGCACTATGACCCGAAGCTCACCAATTTTGAGCAGGACATGCTCAAAAAGGTCACGGGCGCTTTTTCCCGCGTCGTGCTGGTCCTTGCCGCGCCGGGCTACATGGAGCTGACGCAGGAGGCAAGAAGCTGCGGTGCCATCGTTTTGCTCGGTCTTGCCGGGCAGGAGGCGGGCTATGCGCTGGCGGATGTTCTGACGGGCAGGGTCTGCCCGTCCGGCAAGCTGTCGTTCAGCTGGTCCGAGAAGCTGGAATCGTTCGGGCTTGCCGCGCAGCAGTTGGACAGCTTCCTCGGCTACCGCTATTTTGACACCTTCGGCGGCGAGCTTCTTTTCCCGTTCGGCTATGGCTTGGGCTACGGCAAGGCGGAGTTCAGCTCGGTCAGCGTCGGGCTCGACGGCTGCGACGTAACCGTGAGCGCGACCGTAGAAAATACCGGCGAAACGTACCCCGTGCAGGAGGTCGTGCAGGTCTACTGCTCCCGCCCGGACAGCGGAAAAACAGGTCCTGCCTGGTTCCTCGACACGTTCCAGAAAACGCAGGTCCTTGCCCCGGGCGAACAGCAGACGCTGCATCTGCGCTTCCCGGTGACGGAGCTTGCCATCTTCCGCGAAAAAGCCTCCGCCTACGTTCTGGAGGAGGGCTACTATGATATCCGCGTGGGCAGCAGCTCCCGCGCAACGTGCCTTGCCGGTTCCATCCGGCTGACGCGCTCTGCCGTGGTGCAGGCGGTGACGCCGTGCGCGTTCCCGGACGCCGAGCTTCCGGCAAGAAAAGAGCCGGTCCATCTCTACACCTACCCCGGTGAAGCCGAAGAACTGGAAACCGCGCGCCGCCGCGCCATTCGTCTGTCGGACCGGAATCTGCCCCGCCGCAGCCGCAAAAAGGGCCGCCCGTTCACCGGCTGCCGCGGAGACGACGCGCGCCACACGCTCGATGAGGTCAAATCCGGTGCATGCAGCGCGTTTACCTTCGTCGCCGGCATGGACGATACCAGCCTCCGAAAGCTCGTGTGTGATTTCGGCTTCTGCCCGTCCGACGTTCCAGGTGCCCTGGGCGCTTCGGCAGAGCTTCCGCGCTATGGGCTCGGGCCCATGACGATTGCTTCCGGCGTGTGCGGTCTGGCGCTCAAAAAGGATTTAGAGCAGGACGACGGCACGGTCCGCCATCAGTACACGACCGGCTTCCCCGCGCCCGGCATGCTCGCCTGCTCGTTTGACCCCGACCTTATTTTCTCGGTCGGCAAGGCAATCGGCAGAGAGATGCAGGAATACGGCGTGGCGTTCTGCCTTGCCCCCGGCTGCGCCTTGCAGCGCACGCCGTTTGACGCGGTGTCGCAGGAGTCGTGGTCGGAAGACCCGGTGCTGACCGGTCTGTGCGCGCTGTTTTTCTGCAAGGGCGTGCAGACGCACGGCGCGGCAATTCTGCGCACAGGTACCCTGCCGCGCAGTCTGGACATTCGCCTGTCTTCGCTGCGCGATATCTACGCGCTCCCGTTTGAAATTGCCGCGCGCGCGTGCAAGGCAGCGCTGCTGCCGGACTCTATCGTCAACGGGGAAGCCCTCGGTGAGGACTGCGACCTCATCCGGTCTTTGATCATCGACTGGAAATTCAGCGGCATGTTCCTCTCGGACGGCGAACGCTACACGCAGGAGCCGGACCGCGTGACGCTGGAGCGCTCCGCGCTTCGCATCGTGCGCGTGCTGACGCAGAAGTAACACAAACGAAAAACGCCCCGAACCTGTCTGTCACGGCAGCTTCGGGGCGTTTTGTATCTTCTACATCGTTTTACATATCGAGCGCGGTCAGATCGTCGACGGTTTCGCGGCGGACGGCAAGGGTGGGCTTGCCGCCTTTGAGCATGACGACCGGCGGGCGCGGAATGCGGTTATAGTTGGACGCCATGGAGTAGTTGTATGCGCCCGTGGTGCAGACGGCAATCAAATCGCCGCGCTTCGGCTCCGGCAGCAGCACATCCGGCTGGATGATATCGCCGCTTTCGCAGCAGCGCCCGACCACATCGCAGCGGAAGTTCGCTTCCTCCCCTGCCCGGTTTGCAAGAAACACCGTGTATTTCGAGCCGTAGAGCGCGTAGCGGGGATTGTCGGTCATGCCGCCGTCGACGGAGACATAGTTTTTGTAGCCGGGGATGGACTTCGTACTGCCTGCGGTGTAGAGCGTCATGCCGGCGTCGGCAACGATGCTTCTGCCCGGCTCCAGCAGAACTGCCGGAACCGGCAGCCCCAGCTCGCAGCAGATGCTCCGGATTGCCTCGGCAAGCGATTCGATGTTTGCGGGAATGTCGACTGCGGGGTCCGCGTCCGTATAGCGCACGCCGTAGCCGCCGCCGAGATCCAGCATCTGCAGATCCGCGCCGAGCTTCTGCTTCATATCTGCGGCAAAGCGCAGCATGATCTGCGCCGCGTCATGGTAGACGCTCCCGTCTTCGTCAAAGACCTGAGAGCCGACATGGCAGTGGTAGCCCATCAGGCGGATGTTGGGAAGACTCAGGGCGAGGCGGACAAAATCCTCTGCCTGCCCGGTTTCGATTGCGACGCCGAATTTGGAGTCAACCTTGCCGGTGGCGACGGCTTCATAGGTGTGCGGGTCGATGCCCGGCGTCAGACGCAGCAGCACCTTCTGCCGGATGCCCCGGCTTTTTGCCTCGCGGCTGATGACTTCCAGCTCCTGCGCATGGTCGGCGACAAAATAGCCGACGTTTGCTGCCATCGCGTAGGAAATGTCGGCATCGGTTTTGTTGTTGCCGTGGAAGAAGGCGCGCTCCATCTGAAAGCCCGCGCGCTTTGCCGTCGCAATCTCGCCCGCGGAGACGACGTCGATCGCCATGCCCTCGTCCTGCATGATGGCGTAGATGCGCTTGAAGCTGGCGGCTTTGCTGGCGTAGAGCGGAAAGCTCCCTTCTCCGAACGCACGCGCCATCGCGGCTTTATACACGCGGCAGTTTTCGCGGATGCGGTCCTCGTCCATAAGATACAGCGGCGTTTTGTAGTGCGCCGCGAGCCGGACCGTATCCTCGCCCGCAAACGTCAGGTGTCCGCTTTCGTTGATGCCGATGTTGCTGCAAAGCATTTTTTGCCACCTCTTTGCTTTTGATGCTCTTTATTATAATAAATTCTCCCGGCAGTGTCGATTGTCTGTGTTCACAAAATTTGATTCCCGCCGCACGCCTGCTTTTCACGCCTGTAACAAACATACCGATTTGATTGGTAGGTGTTTCCTGTTTCCCCGCAAAAGCAGCAAAAAAGCAGCCCCGGAAATCCGGGGCTTCCAGACTGTCGAAAAAGCTAATGCTTTTTCGACAAAAGGAATGCGCCTCGACTGCGCGCAAGCTTTTCGCGCAAAGCGCGAAAAGCTCACACTGGCTCAGCGAGCAGTATGTTTCCGGTCGGCAAAGCCGCCGGATAACATGGATTTCCATTTTATTTCGCCCTGCGGGGCGAAACTCTGCGAGGCTTTTCGGCATACAGAAAGCAGCCCCGGAAATCCGGGGCTGCTTGTGGTTTGTGATATGCTGCGGGAAGCTTTAAATATCGCCTTCGATGTCGATGCCGAACTCGTCGCCGGGCAGCTCCTCGTCCTCTGTGGTCGTCTCTTCGGTTGCCACGGGGACAAACTGCGAGATGTACGCATCCTGGTCCAGCCCCGCGAGGAAGCCGGGGATGTTGATGACGATGCCGTCCATGTTGTAAGGCAGCTTGATCTGATATGTTTCGGTCGTCTCGTCGCCGCCCTTTTCCTGGGTGATCTCGAGCGTCATTTCGAAGTTCTGACCGATCCAGGTCGCCATGCCGCGCTCCTTGTCGTAGAGCTTGGCAACGCGCTCGTCACCCACGTAGACGCAGACCTTGTAGGGCGTGTCGTAGGTTTCGCCGTTCACTTCCAGCTTCTTGTTGTCGAAGTAGACGGTGTGACCGCGACCGATGACCATCATGACCGCTGCGATGGCAAGCAGAATGGCGATGGCGCCGAGGCGGAAGAAAAGCGTGCGTTTTTTCATTTTGCTTCCTCCTTCTGTGCGGCAGCAAGCTCCTGCCCTGCCATGCTCTTATTTCTGCGCTTCTTGGTTTCGTACATGATCAGAGCCACCGTGATAACGCCGTAGGAGATGAACACGCGGAAGTATTCGCCGATCATGGAGTCGCCGGTGATCTTCGCGCCAGCCGCCGGAGCGACGATGAACATCAGATGGAACAGCGTCACGCCGAGGAAGACGTTGCCGATGGAGGCTCTGTCGACCGATGCGCCGCCGACCAGCAGCGCCGCGATGCAGAACATACCGATCTGCGAGTGGGAGCTGTAGGTGGAGAGGTTGCCCATGTTCTGCAGGTACAGAATCATGCCGAAGCCCGCGAAGACCGTGGACATGACGATGGAGATGATTCTCGTGCGCTCGACCTTGATGCCGGCGTCACGCGCGACCTCCATGTCCTGACCGACCGCGCGCATGTCCTGTCCGAGCTTGGTCTTGCGGAACCAGATGATAAACAGGCACAGAAGCGCAATCAGGATGAACGTCAGAACGGGGATCTTCACGCCGTTTACGTTGATGGCAAGCAAATTGTCGATGCACTGGCGCATGTTGAGCAAGCTCACGGTGTTTCGGATGCCGTAGCCGCGGGGCAGCTTGATCTCGCTGTGCTGAATCGGAATGATCGAGCCCATCATATAAAGCACGACCAGCTGGTACACGCCGTTGATGAAGAAGGAAATGATGTAGCTCGTAATCATTTCGCGACCGCGCGCGCGGTTGAGCATGCTGCCGCAGAACGCGCCGAGCAGAATGGAGATGGGAATCGAGAGAATCATTGCCAGCACGACGCCGGGAATGCCCCAGATCTGCCAGTCGGAGACGAAGATCAGGGCGATTTCGCCCGCCATTGCGCCGAGCGTCATACCGAAGTTCAGACCCATGCCGGCCATGATCGGAATCAGCAGGCACAGAATCAGGAACGTGTTTCGTCCCATACGGGTCACGATCTCATTGAGCAGGTAGCTCGGCGAGAAGCCCGAGATGGGGATGCAGATCGCGCAGAAGATGATGAACATGATCGGCACGGAGTTGTTGGCGAGGAACTGACCAAAGGTCAGGCGTTTTTTCTTTGCTTTTACCTGTTTGCTCATTTCGATCCCTCCGTCTTTCTGGTCAGTGCGTACAGGATCATGCCGTTGGAGACGATCATACGGATAACCTCACTCATATCCATGTGGATCAGGGAGTTGAGGACCGTCGGCGTCATGGTCACGATACCCTGGAAGAGGATGGTGCCAATGATCACGTTGGGAATCGATGCCTTGTTGACCGACGCGCCGCCGATCAAAATTGCCGCGACCGCCGGGAGCGTCATGTTGTTGGGCGCGGTGTAGAGCTGGATGAAGCCGAAGCCCTGCTCATAGACCAGGATGCCGACGGCTGCCAGCCACGTGGACATGATGACGGACAAAAGGCGAATGCGGTCGACGTCGATGCCGGAAGCTCTTGCGAACACCGGGTTCGAGCCGACGGCAGTCATTGCCGTACCGGTCTTGGTGTGCAGGAACGCCCACATACCGAAGGCAAGCAGCGCGAAGAACGCGATGGTGCCGACCGGAATGACAAGGTTGATGCCGCAGATTTTGTTGAAATCCAGCGCGAACTTTGCCAGAACCTTATCGTAGAAGCCTTCGAGGGAGATCGTCGTACGAAGCCCCTTGCCTGCCATACCCCAGACCATCGTGGGGCTGGTATACGGCAGCAGCAGCCACATCATGCACATGAACGAGATGGCGGAGAAGCCGACATACGTCGCAATCATCATCTCGCCGCCCTTGATCTTGTTGAGCAGCCACCCGTAGCCGCCGCCGAACAGGAAGGCAAACGGCGTTGCAATCACAATTGCCATCACGAAGCTCATGGCGCCCGTGAAGCCGAACTGGATCGACAGCGTCGCGCCCAGAAGACCCGACACCAGACCCAGCGGCAGACCGAAGTTCAGACCGCAGCCGGAGTGAATCATCGGGACCATTGCCAGAACCATGACCGCGTTCCAGCTGAAGCGGTTGGCGACGTTCGTGATCTGCGTGAAGAAGTCCACGCCCGCGACCGGCGCGAGGATGAACAGAAGGACCAGGAAGCCTGTGATGATCAGGCGCGGCAGACCGAATGAGGACGTCAGCTCGCCAAGCGATTTCATTTCGCGGTTAAACTTTGCAGGACCCCAGATATTGTCTTGTTGTGTTTTTTTCATGACGCCCTCCTTATTTCACCTGACTGACCATCAGCATACCGAACGCCTCGGAGGATTCGGTCGCGGGCAAAATGCCGGCAATGCGACCGCCGGAGACGATGGCGATTCTGTCGCAGGTCTGTCTGAGTTCTTCCAGCTCCGAGGAGATCATCACAACGGTGACGCCGGACTCGCGGTTGAAGCGCCGCAGCGCGTCGAGCACCAGCGCCTTCGCGCCGACGTCGATGCCGCGGGTCGGCTCGGAAACGAACAGGAACCGGGGCTCCAGCGCGAACGCCTTTGCCAGGCAGATCTTCTGCTGGTTGCCGCCGGAAAGCTCTCTTGCCTTCTGCAGGGAACTGGTGCACTTGATCATCAGCTCGTTGATGTACTTCTGGGTTATATCATGGATTGCCTTTTCATCACGCCAGGTGATCGGTCCGATTTTTTTGAGGAATTTGTTCTGAATCTGCATGGCGGGGAACGCAACATTCCACTCCAGCGTTTCATCGAGCAGCAGACCTACGCCGCGCCGGTCCTCGGAGACGAAGGCAAGCGATGCGTCGAGGCACTTTCTCGGGCTGTTGAGCGGAATCGGTTTGCCGTCAAACTCGACGGTGCCGCCTGCTTCATAAAGACCCATTACGCCGTTGGGGATGCCGAGCTTTCCCTGACCGGCAAGACCGCCGATGCCGAGAATCTCGCCCTCCTTCACATCCAGGGTCACGTTGCGCACGGTCTCGCCCGGCATATCGACCCAGAGATTGCGGATGGATAGAATGGTTTTTGCATTCGAATGATCGACGATTTCGCGCTTTTCAGACGACAGATCCACCGATCTGCCGACCATGCAGCGCGTAATCTCGGGAACATCAATTTCACTTGCGGGGGTATCTTTGACCACCACGCCGTCGCGCATGATGACGACCTTGTCGCACACGGACAGGATCTCCTGCAGACGGTGGGTGATGAAAATCACGGAGATGCCGCGCGCCGCCATCGAGCGGATGGAGTTCAGCAGCGCCGCCGCTTCCTTCTCGGTCAGAACCGCGGTCGGCTCGTCGAGAATGAGAAGCTTGAGGTTGTCCTTGCTGAGCTCTCGCGCAATTTCCGTAAACTGCTTGTGACCGACCGGCATGTCGCTGATGACCATATGCTGGTCGATATGAACGCCCATCTTCTTGATGGCTTCTGCCGAGCGTTCGTTCATCTGCTTGTAGTCAAGCGTATTGAGGCGGTCGCCGAAGATTTCGGAGACCACGTTGGATTTCTTCGGCTCGCGGTTGAGCAGAATGTTTTCTGTCGCCGTGAAGCCGGGAATCAGAGAAAACTCCTGATGCACCATGCCGATACCGGCTTTGAGCGCATCAAAAGGCGTCGAGAAGGAAACCTTCTCGCCATGAATCAGCACGTCGCCGCCGTAGCCGCCGGTATCCCGGATGACGTCC
>ENA-UOJC01004644-UOJC01004644.1-human-gut-metagenome-genome-assembly--contig:-C104-NODE-4644-length-11379-cov-8.064641_pt1 | contig 11379 bp, 6 predicted proteins | sample MGYA00242339_ERZ723886 | MGnify/ENA metagenome assembly ERZ723886 | reverse complement strand
AGCCCCATCGACTACCTCACCGAATACCGCATCAACGAAGCCTGCAAGCTGCTGCGTGCCGGTCACCTTTCCATTGCAGAGGTGGCCGTGTCAGTAGGCTTCTTCGACCAGTTCTATTTTTCGCGGGTGTTCAAGCGCGCCAAGGGCGTGCCGCCCAGCAAGTATTTTGCCACCCAGGCAGATGCTGCCCCCGCCGAACCGCAGCCGTGACCCGGCGCATTTCCACTACCAAAGGAGACTATGACCCATGTCCTTACAGAAGAACCAGATCCTGACCCTGCGCATCGAGCGGCTTTCCAGCGACGGCAGCGGTGTGGCCCACAGCCCGGACGGCGAGACCGTTTTTGTGCCGGGTGCCGCCCCCGGTGACGAAGCCGATGTGCGCATCGTAAAGGACTGCAAGCGCTACGCCTTTGGCATTCTGGACCATCTGCGCACCCCCTCGCCGGACCGCATTCCGGTGGACTGTGCCGTGGCGGGACCCTGCGGCGGCTGCAGCCTGCGGCATCTGGATTACACCGCCGAGCTGCGTGCCAAGCAGGAGAATGTGACCGATGCCTTCCGCCGCATCGGTGGGCTGGACGTGCCGGTGTTGGACATCTGCCCTTCCCCCGAAGTGGACCGCTACCGCAACAAGGTCCAGTTCCCGGTAGGGCTGGACAAGAACGGTAACCCCTGCATCGGCTTCTACGCCGGGCGCACTCACCGCATCGTGCCCTGCCCGGACTGCAAATTGCAGCCCGGCGTGCTCAACGACATCGGCAATGCACTGTGCAGGTTCTTTGCCGAAAACGGCATCCAGCCTTACAACGAAGAGACCGGCCGGGGCCTGGTGCGGCACATCTTCCTGCGGCGGGGCGCGCACAGCGGACAGATCATGGTGTGTCTGGTGTGCACCCGCCCGAACTTCCCCCACGCCGATGCGCTGTGCACCCGTCTGCGGGAGCAGTTTGCGGACATTGCCACCATCCTGCTCAATGTCAACAGCAAAAACACCAACGTGATCCTGGGCACCGAGACCCACACCCTGTACGGGCCGGGCTACATCGAAGATACGCTCTGCGGGGTTCCGGTGCAGCTGGGGCCGCTGTCGTTCTACCAGGTGAACACGCTGGCCGCCGAGCGGCTGTACGGCATTGCCGCACAGTACGCCCAGCTGACCCCGGATGACCTGTTGCTGGACCTCTACTGCGGCATGGGTACCATCGGCTTGTCCATGGTGGACCACTGCCGGGAGCTGGTGGGCGTGGAGATCGTGCCCGAAGCCATCGAGAGCGCCAAGGCCAATGCCGCCCGCATGGGGGATGCTGTGGCCGCAAAGAGCTGCTTCTTCTGTGCCGACGCCGGGCAGGCGGCCACCCGGCTGGCCGCCGAGGGCCTGCACCCGGACGTGGTGATGCTAGACCCGCCCCGCAAGGGCTGCGACGAGGCCACCCTCTCCGCCGTGGTGCGCATGGCTCCCCGCCGGGTGGTCTACGTCAGCTGCAACCCCGCCACCGCCGCCCGCGATGCCGCCTGGCTGGAGCAGAACGGCTATCACGCTGAGAAGGTGCAGCCCGTGGATCTGTTCCCGAGGACGAAGCATGTGGAGGCCGTTCTCCTTTTGTCCAAACTCAACGTCGACCACCACATTGAAGTGGAAGTGAGCATGGATGAGCTGGATGTGACTGCTGCGGAAAGCAAGGCAACTTACAATGAGATTCGGGAGCATGTATGGGAACACCATCAGTTGAAGGTTTCCAACCTCTATATCGCACAGGTGAAGCAGAAACACGGCATTATTGAGCGAGAGAATTATAATAAGCCCAAATCTGAAAATGCCAAACAGCCCAAGTGTCCGAAAGAAAAAGAGGCTGCGATCGTGGAAGCGTTGCGGCATTTTCAGATGATTTAATAAGTTGAAGCAACCTGCTGATGCTAAACAGGAGGCATCGAATGTCAAAATTAAACATTGATCAAAAAAGCGTGCGGGCACTTTTCAGTGAGAAGAAGGCTGATTTCCTCATTCCGGATTATCAAAGGCCTTACGCCTGGGGAGAAAAGGAATGCCAGACTCTTTGGGATGACCTGTTCTTATTTGCATTTCCTGATAATGACTGCGACAAATTCAACAGTGACAGCGATGAGTATTTTCTCGGCCCCATCGTCACATTTAAAAATGATGACGGTAAAATGGAGATTATTGACGGACAACAGCGCCTTACGACATTGATGCTGTTGCTTCGAGCTTTCTATGAAAAATATGGAAGCATGAAGAACGATAAAGCTGTAAAGACCAGCAAGTTCATTGAGCAGTGCATCTGGAAAACCGATGAGTTTGGTGACCCGGACAAGTCAGCATTGAAAATCGACTCAGAAGTCGCCACCGACAAGGAAAAGGACGAATTTCTGAATATCCTGAAAACAGGAACCTTGTCTGATTGCGAAAAGAGCAGCTACGCCAATAACTATCGCTTTTTTCAGCAAAAGATCGTAGACTTTCTGAATACTTACCCAGACTGGTTTTCCTTCTTTCCGATTCGGATCATGAACAACTGTATTTTGCTCCCGATTGAAGCAGAATCTCAGGACACCGCTTTGCGAATCTTCTCGACATTGAATGACCGCGGAAAGCCACTGTCTGATGCAGATATCTTCAAGGCGCAATTTTACAAGTATTACTCTGCCAAAGGCGAGCGGGAAGTCTTTATCCAAAAGTGGAAGGACCTCGAGGTACTGTGTGATTCTATTTTCCATCCTATTACCGGCACTCCGATGGATGAGCTTTTCACACGGTATATGTACTATGAACGTGCAAAGCAAGGCATCAAATCCTCGACAACGGAGGCGCTGCGCAAATTCTATGAGCGGAATGCTTACAGCTTGCTAAAAAATGACCAGACTTTTGAAAATCTGATCAATCTTGCAGATTTCTGGAATGATGTGCAGAATCAAAATGTTGAGCGCTTCTCTGACCGAATTCTTCGCAGGCTCTTTGTTCTGAACTATGCTCCCAACGGTATGTGGACCTATTTTGTTTCGGTCTATTACATGGCCAATCGGGATTCTGATGGTCTACTGAACGACGATCGTTTCTATAGCTTTCTTAACAAAATCACCGCATTCATCTGGGCATATGCCGTTACAAATCCGGGCGTAAATGCACTGCGCACTCCCATTTTTGCAGAAATGACCAACATTGTAACCGGGCAACCTGTTCGGTTTTCTGACTATTTGTTTGATACGCAGAAATTGCAGAACGCTTTTGACAACTATACCTTCAGCAACAACCGCGCGATCACAAAGGCCATGCTGACATGGTGGGCATTCCAGAACTCCTCCCAGGAGCTCTTGTCCCTTGAAAGTGTACTTGAGATCGAGCACATCTACGCACGCAACCGCCAGGAAAAGGAGCACTCGCTTTCCAATCCGAGAAATGTTGAAAGCCTTGGCAACAAGGTGTTGTTGGAAAAGCGCATCAATATCCGCGCTTCTGATTATCGCTTCAGCGATAAGGTCAAGTACTATACCGGTTTTGAAAACAACCGGAAGCAGAAAAAAGAGGGTACAAAAATCAAGGAGCTTACTGACCTCGCTGCGAAAGCCACAGATTTTACCGAATCTGACATTGTAGAGAGAAACGCCAAAATCATCCTCAGCTTTGTCACCTTCATACGCAACAACGATCTTCTATGTGAAGATTAAGCCCTTCTATGATCGATGCCCGTCTGATTTTCAGACGGGCATTTTCTTTTGCCGGAATATGGTGTTTCCACTTTTGTCGTGGTACAATAGATGCAAGCATCATTTTTTGGGAAAAACGTCCTGCCATCCGATTTATCGGACACCCATTGTTGTAAAATCAGGATGTCCACCTATCACAAAAACAAGGAGCAACGTATGCCAAACGATAAGATCACCGCCGTAGGTGCCAACATTGCCGAAAAAGCCGCCATGATCTGGAACGTAGCCGATATGCTGCGGGGGCCGTTCAAGCCCCACGAATACGGTCTGGTCATTCTGCCCATGACCGTGGTAAAGCGGTTCCATGACTGCCTGCTGCCTACCCATCAGGCAGTGCTGGACACCTACGAAAAGGTGAAAAAGCTGCAGGTCATCGACGGCTTTTTGCAGAAGGCCTCCGGCTACCAGTTCTATAACACCAGCCGTTTCACCTTCGAGACCCTGCTGGCAGACCCGGACAACATTGAGTCCAACTTCCGGGATTACCTGTCCGGCTTCTCCGCCAACGCACAGGACGTGCTGGCAAAGTTCGACTTTGACAACATCATCAAGCGGATGGTGGAGAGCAACACCCTCTACCTCGTTATCAAGGAGTTCGGCTCTGAGAAGGGATATCTTGGCCCGGACAAGATCAGCGCCGTGGATTGCGGCTACATCTTTGAGGACTTGGTGCGGCGGTTCTCCGAGAGCTTTGGCGAGGAAGCCGGAGCCCACTTCACCAGCCGGGATATCATCTATCTGATGACCGACCTGCTGCTGTCCGAAGCCGACCTGGACACCAGCAGCATGACCGTTTACGATATGGCTATGGGCACCAGCCAGATGCTGAGCTGCATGGAGGAGCGCATCCACGAGCTGAACAGCGACATTGAGGTGACCTGCTTCGGGCAGGAGTTCAATCCCTCCACCTTTGCCATCGCCAAGGCGGACATGATGATCCGCGGCGGCGACCCCAACAATATGCGGTTCGGTGACACTCTGTCGGAGGATCAGTTCCCCGGGTTCACCTTCCAGTACATCATCTCCAACCCGCCCTTCGGCATTGACTGGAAGCGGGAGCAGAAGGCGGTGGAAGCCGAGGCCGCCCGGGGCGAGATGGGGCGTTTTGTGCCCGGTCTGCCCAAGATCAGCGATGGTCAGCAGCTTTTTGTGCTGAACGGCCTTGCCAAGCTGGCAAACAAGGGCAAGATGGCCATTATCCAGAACGGCTCTCCCCTGTTCAGCGGCGATGCCGGCAGCGGCCCCAGCAACATCCGGCAGTATATTCTGGAAAACGACTGGCTGGACTGCATCATCCAGCTTTCCACCGATATGTTCATGAACACCGGCATCTCCACCTACATCTGGGTGCTCAGCAAGGATAAGCCCGCCCACCGTGCGGGCAAGGTGCAGCTTATTGACGCCAGCCACTGCTTTGAGCCTCGCCGCAAGAGCATCGGCACAAAGCGCAACGACATCACCGATGCCTGCCGGGAGCTGATCGTCACCGCCTACGGCGAGTTTGCCAACGGCAAGGTGTACGGCGACAAGAACGGCATCTACTGCGAGAGCAAGGTGTTCGAGAGCGTGGAGTTCGGCTACAACAAGATCGTGGTGGAGCGTCCCCAGCGAGACGAGGCGGGCAGCGTTATCCTGAAGCGTGGCAAGCCTGTGCCGGACACCAGCCTGCGGGACACCGAAAACGTACCGCTGGTGCAGGATATTGACGCCTACTTTGCCCGGGAAGTTCTGCCCTACGCCCCCGACGCCTGGATCGACCACAGCAAGACCAAGGTGGGCTACGAGATCCCCATGACCCGCTATTTCTACGAGTATCAGGCACCGGAAGCCGTGGAGGATATCGTGGCGCGCATCACCGCACTGGAACAGGATATCTCCGCCGGGCTGGCAGAGCTGTTCCATAAGGAGGGCTGACCATGGCACGGAAAATGAAAGACAGCGGCATTGAATGGATTGGGGAGATTCCAGAGGGGTGGGAAATCAAATATTTTGTTCAGCTATTTTCTCAAGTAAAGAACAAAAATATTGGTTTACGCGAAAAGAATCTTTTATCATTGAGTTACGGAAAGATAAAGCAAAAGAGTATTGAAACTGTTGGTGGCCTATTGCCTGATAATTTTGAAGGTTATAACATTATCGACCGTAACGATATCGTTCTAAGATTAACCGATTTACAAAACGACCAGCACAGCTTGCGTGTCGGTCTTTCCCCTGAGCGAGGAATCATCACTTCTGCCTATTGTTCAATTCGAGTTCGTGGTGCAGAATCTCCCAATTATTTATATTATTACCTTCATACATTCGATATTGCAAAAGGATTTTACGGTATGGGTTCCGGTGTCCGTCAAGGATTAAACTGGGATGGATTGAAATACATAAAAATTCTTCTTCCACCTCAACATGAGCAGGATAGAATTTCAGTTTTCTTAAATCAAAAAACTCTTGAGATCGATTCCATGCTCTCCAAAACAATTTCCAGCATTGAGGAATACAAAAAGCTCAAGCAAGCAGTTATTACGCAGGCTGTTACCAAAGGTGTGCGCGGTGAGCGGGAGATGAAGGATAGCGGGGTTGAGTGGATTGGGGAGATTCCGAAAGAATGGGGACGAACCAAAATAAAAATGATTGCATCATTCTTCAATGGTGACAGAACCTCACGATATCCACAGCCATCCGATTTTGTTGATTCTGGTGTTGCTTTTCTCACCTCACGAAATATTGACAGTGATGAAGTTGACCTTTCTGAAACCAAATATATCACTGATGACAAGTACAAAAGTTTATCAGGTGCTAAAATTCAAATCGATGATATCATATTCTGTTTGCGTGGCAGTGTTGGAAAGTGCGCAATCAATCGAACTTTGTCCTGTGGGACAGTTGCTTCCTCTTTAGCTACTATTCGTCCAAAAGATATTTACCCGGAATATCTTCTTTATTTTCTATTGTCCAACATCGCTTCTACACAAACTACCATCTTTATGAATGGCACTTGTGCCGCCAATCTTTCCGCCGAAAGCGTTGGTAATTACTATATAACTCTTCCCATCTCTGCTGAGCAAAAAGAAATCGCCGACTACCTTGACGCCAAGTGCGCCGAGATTGACAAACTGATTGCAAAGAAGGAGCAGCTGGTAAAAGAACTGGAAAGCTACAAGAAAAGTTTGATTTATGAGGTTGTAACGGGAAAGAGGGAGGTGTAAAAATGGGTGCTGTTCCTATTTATGATTTAACAACACTATTGACCACAATAGCTTCAATATCAGCAAGCTTCGTTGCAATTCTCGGAGGTTTTATTGCAAGTAAGCTTATTTCAATCAGCGAAAATCGCTCATCTACACTTGATAAACTACGCTCGCTTGACAAAGAAATTTCCGTCAAAATTTCCTTAAAGGAATCTCTCCAAGATGAAAACAACGAAAGTGACGCCTTAGATTTCATAGATGCGAATTTTCTTTCGTTTGCTCGTAATGGCGACCTTGACAAATTATATACAAGTCTTTCCTCGCCTTCCATCGAAAAAGAAGCCATGCGACCTTTTTGGAACATAGGGCAAGAAGTATTATCGCAGTACAACAATGCCCTGCAAAGCCACAATTATAAAACCGCTGATGAAATCCAAGCTATCATTCTCAAACAATATACTTGCCATCTCAATTTTATAAGCGATTTATTTAAGGTAATACAACGTCAGCTTGAAATATTCGAGCATGAACAGCAGCAAAAAATTCATTCATCCTCTAACTCCATCTATGACCGTCTCTCGCTTACCTCAGCATCCCTATTTATTCCTCCTCCAGAAGTAAGGTCAACTCTATGGGACAAAAATCGTTACGAATCAAACACTCAAAGAATCGCCGAAATAACAAATGATTTGCAACTATTAAATCTCCAAAAAAAGCAATATGAATTTTCTATTCCAGGCTTAAAGCATCCAAAAGGCATGATATCCGGCTTATTTATCTTTGCTTTTATCACCGTCACAAGCATTGTCATCCCAATTGCTCTTATCCCATTTTGCACCGAAAGTTATACTTTGTATCTATTCGTTCGTTATATATTCATTATTCTTTTTGTAACTGATTTGCTCTTAATTCTAGTTTACCTGATGCGACTGCTAAATTGGAAAGAAATAAAGGAGGTCTAACCATGCCCCTCAACACCACCGAAAAGCAGTTTGAATCGGACATTACGGCGGCGCTGCTCTCCCCTGCCGGGGGCTACACCCGCAATGGGGATTGCTACGACCCCAAGCCGGGGCTGTTTGTGGATACTCTGATCCGCTTTGTGCAAAAGACCCAGCCCAACGAGTGGGCATTTTTTGAAAAGCAGAACCCGGTAAACCCGGTGCGGAAGTTCTGCACGGCCTTTAACAATGCCTGCGATGCGGACGGGCTGCTTTCGGTGCTGCGGTATGGGTTCAAGCACCGGGGACGGCGGTTCCGGGTGTGCTATTTTCAGCCGGAGTCCGCGCTGAACCAGAAGGATGCCCAGCGCTACGCCCAAAACGAGATCACCTGCAACCGGCAGTGGTTCTACTCCGACACCACCCACAACTCGGTGGACATGGTGCTGGCGGTAAACGGCATCCCGGTGTTCGCCTTTGAGCTGAAGAACCAGTTCACCGGGCAGACCGTGGAGAACGCCAAGCAGCAGTGGATGCACGACCGGGACCCGCGGGAGGTATGTTTCCAGTTCAACAAGCGCATTCTGGGCTACTTTTGCGTAGACCTGACCGAGGTGTGGATGGCCACCCGGCTGGCAGGCAAGGACACCCGCTTTCTGCCCTTCAATCAGGGCTCCAACGGTGCCGGGCGGGACGGCGGTGCAGGCAACCCGCCCAACCCCAACGGCTATCTTACCGCCTACCTCTGGGAAGAAGTGTTCCAGAAGGACAGCATGATGGACATCCTGCAAAAGTTCATGAGCCTGCAGGACGGCAAGACCCTGATCTTTCCCCGGTATCATCAGCTGGACGTGGTGCGCAAGCTGGTGGCAGATGTGCGGCAGAAAGGTGCCGGGCAGCACTATCTCATCCAGCACAGCGCCGGGTCGGGCAAGTCCAACTCCATTGCTTGGACGGCGTACCGGCTGGCTTCCCTGTTCAACACCGAGAACAAGCCGGTGTTTGCCAGTGTCATCGTGGTGACTGACCGCACCGTGCTGGACGCACAGCTGCAGGAGACCATCTCCGGCTTTGACCATACGCTGGGTGCGGTGGAGGCCATCGGCGAGGACAAGAACTCCGGCGACCTGCGGGATGCCATCAACAACGGCGCACGCATCATCATCACCACCCTGCAAAAGTTCCCGGTCATCTATACTGAGGTGAACAAGACCGCCGGGAAGAACTATGCCGTCATCATTGACGAAGCGCACTCCTCCCAGACCGGCACCTCTGCTTTGAAGCTGAAAGCCGCCCTTGCCGACACCGAGGATGCGCTGCGGGAATATGCCGAGCTGGAAGGCAAAGCGGAGGACGAGATCGACCCGGAGGATGCACTGGTGAAGGAGTTGACCTCCCACGGGCGGCACAAGAACCTGTCCTTCTTTGCCTTTACCGCCACCCCAAAAGCCGCCACACTGGAACTGTTCGGCACCGAGTACCCGGACGGCAGCCATCACCCCTTCCACATTTACAGTATGCGGCAGGCCATTGAGGAAGGGTTCATTCTGGATGTGCTGCAAAACTACATGACCTATTCCACCTGCTTCAAGATCGCCAAGACCATCCCGGACAACCCCGACCTGCCCGCCAGCCGGGCGGCAAAACTCATCCGCAAGTACGAGGAGTTGCACCCCTACAACATCAGCCAGAAGGCAAAGATCATTGTAGAGACCTTCCGGGAGACCACCAGCCACAAGATCGGCGGGCGGGGCAAGATGATGGTAGTCACCTCCTCCCGGCTGGCGGCAGTGCGGTACTTCCACGAGGTCAAGCGCTACATTGCAGAGCAGGGTTATGACGATGTGCAGATCTTAGCGGCGTTTTCCGGTGCCGTACCGGACGGCGGCGTGGAGTACACGGAGCAGTCCCTGAACGTCCGCGCCGACGGCAGCCACATTGCGGAGAGCCAGACCAAAAAGGAGTTCCATAACAACTTCAATGTGCTCATCGTGGCAGAAAAATACCAGACCGGCTTTGACGAACCGCTGCTCCACACCATGATCGTGGACAAAAAGCTGAAGGGCGTCAAGGCAGTACAGACCCTCTCCCGCCTGAACCGTACCTGTCCCGGCAAAACCGACACCTTTGTGCTGGATTTTGTGAACAAAGCAGAGGACATCCGGGAGGCATTCCAGCCCTTTTATCAGGAGACGTTTCTGGAGCAGGAGGTCAACACCGACCTCATTTACAAGACCCAGAAGGAGCTGCGGAGCTTTGCCGTCTATTCCGATGCAGACGTGGAAGCCTTTGCCAAGGAGTATTTCCGCAGCACCAAGCAGGATAAAAACGCCGTGGGCCGCATGAGCAGCGTCTTGAAGCCTGTGGCAGACCGCTACAACCAGAAAACGCAGGCCGAGCGGTACCAGTTCCGCCGTCTGCTGCGCAGCCTTGTCAAGTGGTACGGCTACGTTTCACAGGTGGCACGGATGTTCGATGAAGAGCTGCACAAGGAGAACGTATTCTGCGCTTATCTGCTCAAATTGCTGCCGCCGGACGAGGTCTCTCCGCTGGACTTGGAGGGCAAATTGCAGTTGGAGTATTACAAGCTGCAAAAGACCTTTGCCGGTGCCATCGAGCTGGAACACGCCAAGGGCGTCTACGAGCCGGTCACCCAGAAAGGTGCTCTGGGGCACGACCCCAAGGAGCCGCTGGACGAGATCATTTTGAAGATCAATGAGAAGTTCAAGGGCGAGTTCACCAATGCCGACCGGGTGTTGCTTACTGCCCTGCATGACCGTCTGCTGGCCGACTCGAAGCTGGCAAAACTAGCGCGAAGCTCCGACCCGCAGATCTTTACCGAGAGCATCTTCCCCAAGGCCTTTGATACTGCCGCACAGGACAGCTATCTTGAAGCGCAGGACACCTTCGCTTCCCTGTTTGAAGATACCAGCAAATACAAGGCTATTATGTCGGCATTGGCAGAGTGGCTGTATGGAGAATTCCGCAAGAAATAAAACCGTTTTCCTTTTTGTTTGCTTAAAACAGCCTGCATCCACGGGATGTAGTTCAAGGGTTTGGGATTTCCCAACAAGCGTTTTGCAACGCAAATGGTGTTTGTATAGACAGACACATTGCTTGCAGATGCAGACGACGGTCTGACCAAAATTGATACTACCTTTGATGGTGATACCGTCTGGCTGTCCATCGACCAGATGGCTGAGCTGTTCCAGCGTGACCGCAGCGTTATTGGAAAACACGTCCGGAACATCTTCAAGGAAGGTGAGCTTCAGAAGGAATCAGTGTGGGCAAAATTTGCCTACACTGCCGCAGATGGAAAGGTCTACGATGTGGACTATTACAACCTCGATGTCATCATCTCCGTCGGCTACCGGGTCAAATCCAAACGCGGCACACAATTCCGCATCTGGGCAACCGGCATCCTGGCAGTGCTGAGCAGCCTGCTCATGGCATTTGCGCCCGGCCTTTTCCTGATTTGTGCGGCGGTTTCTGCGGTTTTCCGGCTTTTATCTGGTGAGTGCGCTGTTCAGCAG
>ENA-UOJC01004643-UOJC01004643.1-human-gut-metagenome-genome-assembly--contig:-C104-NODE-4643-length-11384-cov-5.420161_pt1 | contig 11384 bp, 9 predicted proteins | sample MGYA00242339_ERZ723886 | MGnify/ENA metagenome assembly ERZ723886 | reverse complement strand
TTTATGCTTCAAATTAAAAATAAATAATATAACATATTATTATAATACGAAGGAGTTTATTGCACTATAGGTGGATATGATGGGAAAATTAAAAAACTTGATGAAGAATTTTGCTAAAAGGGAAGATTTTATATTTATACTTATAGCAGTTTTAGTTGGGGCTATTTTTAGTGCAGCTAAAATTGCGGGTGATGATAAATCTGTAATAGATTCTATGAATGGATACAGTGTAAGTGAGGCTTGGAGTATTGAGGCAGGATTATGGTTCACATGGAGTTCTAGAGTGTTCGTTAACTTTATAGCTAGGAGTCTTATGGGACTTCCTCGATGGGGATGGTGCATCTATATGTGTGGATCCATGTATGTTTTACAAAAGGCAATATCAGATTTATTTATAACCTATAATAAAAAATTTTGGAACCTATTTATTGCTTTTTTGATTTGTATAATGCCATGGCATCAAGTTACTACAGCGGGATGGATTGCAACTACAGCGACTTATTTTGGACCGATTGCCTTTGGTATATTTGGACTTGTGCCAATTGCAAAGGTTATAAGAAATGAAAAAATGTCAATGAGAAAAAAAATTTTTTGCTCCATTGCTCTGTTTTATGGAACCAACGTGGAGCAAATGATGGTTGTTGCGCTAGGATGTTATTTAGCGATGATGCTTTATATGATTCTTAAAAAAAGAAAATCGTATTATATATTGGTTAATTTAATACTAGTAATTATAGAACTTATTAATTTTATTATTTGCCCAGGAAATAATAATAGAGGGATCGCAGAAATTGCAAAATGGTTTCCAAATTACGGAATGATGGATTTCCTAGACAAGACGGATATAGGGATATTTTCTACATTAAGTTATATTTTCTTTGATAATTCGTTTTCATTTATCATAGTGATTTTGTTGATTTTATCTTGTTTAGTATTTAAGACTATTAAAGATATGGAATATAGAGTACTTGGAACTTATTCGCTGGTTATTTTAATTTTGGTAGGACCATTAAAAGATATTACAATAAAATTATTACCTAATTTACAATATCTTACTACGTCGGTTCCAACAGAGGGAATGATTAATGTAAATAATGTATGCGATACATTAACGTTTTATCGATATTGTTTTTGTACTATGATAGTATTTGGCATAGTTGCAACCATAGCATTGGTTTCAAGGAAAATTATAGATTTTATTATTCCGATGTGTATTTTGGCGTTTGGATTTGCATCAAGGGTGGCGATAGGTTTTTCGCCAACAGTCTATGCGTCAGGTTCTAGGACGTTTGAGGTGTTTTTTATATGTATTATCATGGCAGGGGTTTATACTATTTCAAATAGTATTGAAATAGAGAGGATTGATAAAAGAAAAATAGAAATAGCGAGATATGCGATGATTACTTCGATAATAGTATCATTATGGGAGATGGCAGGATTAGTAGGTGCACGATATGTAATATATTAAAACTTCACATTATATAATCGTAAACCCTATTTTGATGTATGGTTGAAAGAGAAAGATATTGTAACGAAGCAAGAAAACAATATTTATAAAAGGAAAATGGAAGTTGTAATTATAGCAGGAGGATTCGGGACGAGAAACGTTGATGAAAGTTATTGATGAAAACTCCCATCGGAAAGCGGGCATCGGAGAATATTAGCCAGGATATATTGGGAAATTTTAGAAAACAGTGGGAAACGCTCTTTTTAGTCTTATTGAACCAGGTAATCTTTGGTTCCTATCCAAACAATGAAAGTATCGAGGGTTCTAATATGTCTTTGCAGTTAATGCAAAATATAGAAAAGATAGGTGGTTGTACTGTCTAGGGTTGTTGTGTCTGAAGAAGGGATTACAAAAGCAAGAAGTTTATTTCAAAAACTTAATGTTGTACAGGAAGATCTGACTTTTGTTTATTAAACTTGAATTAACATTGAGTAATCATTATCCAAGTAGAAAACAAGGACATACTAGGTGTATATAAAAAGAACTTTCAGATTATATTTTGAATGGGGAAATAGGGCTTGTGATAGCTATAATAGGTGGTATAATATTGATTATGTATTTGCTTTATTTAAAAAGGAATGAGAGGAAGCGTAGATGAAGGTCGTAATTTTAGCAGGAGGATTCGGAACAAGAATCAGTGAAGAAAGTTATTTAAAACCTAAGCCAATGCTTGAAATTGGTGGAAAACCTATTCTTTGGCACATTATGAAGGAATATTCACATTATGGATTTGATGAATTTATCATATGCTGTGGATACAAGCAGCATGTGATAAAAGAATGGTTTGCAGATTATTATTTATATAACAGCGATGTGACTTTTGATTTCAGTGATAATAATAAGATGACAGTACATAATAATGTGGCGGAACCGTGGAAAGTAACTTTAGTTGATACAGGTTTAAATACCATGACAGGTGGACGTGTAAAGAGAATCCAGAAATATATCGGAAATGAAACATTTATGCTGACATATGGAGATGGTGTATGTGATATTAATATTAAGGAATTAGTAGATTTTCACAAAAAGCATGGAAAAATTGCAACATTGACGGCTGCTGCAATGGGACAGAGATTTGGTGTATTAGACATTACGAGGGACGAAACAATTACTTCATTCCGCGAAAAGAGCATGAATGATGGTTCCAGAATTAATGCAGGTTATATGGTATTAGAACCAAAGATTTTTGATTTTATCGAGGGAGATTCCACAGTATTTGAAAAAGAACCATTGGAAACCGTTGCAAAAATGGGCGAGCTGAAGGCATATATGTTTGATGGTTATTGGCAGTGTATGGATACCAAGCGCGAGATGGACAAGCTAAATGAACTTTGGGATAGTGGAAAAGCACCTTGGAAATCATGGGAATAAATAGTAGATTGGAGATTAGGAAAGATGTTTGAAAATAAAACAGAAGAACAGGCAAAAAAAGAGATATTGGATATGGTGGCAGAATACTGTGACACATTTCATAATAAGAAAAAGGAGTTTGAGCCGGGAGATCGTATAACATATGCATCACGTGTTTATGATCATGAAGAGATGTGCAATCTTGTAGATTCTGCATTGGAATTCTGGCTTACCTCAGGAAGATATACCGATGAATTTGAAAAAGCTTTTGCAAAATATCTTGGAGTAAAATATTGTTCTCTTGTGAACTCCGGATCATCAGCAAATTTAAACGCATTTATGGCATTGACTTCTCCTTTACTTGGAGAGCGCCAGGTAAAGCCAGGAGATGAAATGATCACGGTTGCAGCTGGTTTTCCGACAACTGTGACTCCTGCTATTCAGTATGGTGTGGTTCCTGTTTTTGTTGATATTACAATTCCACAGTACAATATGGATGTGACACAGTTAGAGGCAGCTTTGTCCGATAAAACCAAAGTTGTAATGGCAGCTCATACACTGGGGAATCCATTCGATTTAAAGGCTGTGAGAGAGTTTTGCGACAAACATAATTTATGGTTGATTGAAGATAACTGTGATGCCCTTGGTTCAAGATATACAATTGATGGAGAGGAAAGATTTACAGGTACGATTGGTGATATTGGAACATCATCGTTTTATCCGCCACACCATATGACAATGGGAGAAGGTGGGGCTGTTTATACCAATAATGCATTGTTAAACAAATGTATCCGTTCTTTCCGTGACTGGGGACGTGACTGTGTATGCCCATCAGGAAAAGATAATTTGTGTGGACACAGATTTGATAAGCAGTACGGAGAACTTCCGTTAGGTTATGATCACAAATATGTATATTCTCATTTTGGATACAATCTGAAAGCAACGGATATGCAGGCTTCTATCGGCTGTGCACAGATTAAAAAATTCCCAACTTTTGTAGAGAAGAGAATTCATAATTTTGATCGTTTGAAGGCAGCACTTGCAGGATGTGAAGACAAATTAATTCTTCCAGAGGCATGTGAAAATTCAAGACCTAGCTGGTTTGGATTTTTAATTACATGTAAAGAGGGTGTGGATCGAAATAAAGTGGTTCCATATATCGAGTCACATGGAGTTCAGACTCGTATGCTGTTTGCTGGTAATCTGATCAAACATCCGTGCTTTGATCAAATGCGTGCATCTGGCAAAGGATATCGTGTGGTTGGAGATCTCAGTGTTACGGATCGTGTAATGAATAATACGTTCTGGGTTGGTGTATATCCGGGAATGACAGATGAAATGATTGACTATATGGCAAAAATAATTAAGGAAGCTGTAAACCAGTAAGTTAGAGTACGAGGAGAAAAGATATGAAACAGAGACTGGCGGACTATGTGGCGGATTTTCTGGTAAATCATGGAATAACGGATTGTTTTATGGTGGTCGGTGGTGGAGCTATGCACTTGAATGATGCTCTAGGGCATAAAGAGGGGTTACACTGTACCTATAATCATCATGAACAGGCTTGTGCGATTGCGGCGGAGGCATATGCGAGAGTTGATAACAAAATAGCAGCTTTGTGTGTGACCACCGGGCCTGGTGGAACGAATGCTATTACGGGTGTTTTAGGTGGTTGGCTGGATTCAATCCCTATGCTGGTGATTTCTGGTCAGGTACGTTATGATACGACTGCGAGATATATGAGTCAATATACGGATGGATTGCCGCTGCGTGCAGTTGGCGATCAGGAATATGATATTACCAAATCAGTTTCAGCTATGTGCAAGTATGCTGTGATGATTGAAGATCCAAAGGATATTCGGTATGCGTTAGAAAAGGCATACCATCTTGCGATGACTGGCAGAAGAGGTCCTTCATGGATTGATATTCCAGTAAATTATCAGGGATGCTATATTGAAACGGATGAGTTACGTGGATACGATCCGTCAGAGAATGCAGTGGAAAGTCCAATGCCAGTAGAAAAGCCAGTCGTGACAGAAATCATCGGAAAGATTAAGGATGCAAAGAGACCAGTATTATATGCAGGAAATGGCATCCGTTTGTCAGAAGGATACAATGAGTTTAGAAAAGCAGTTGAGAAACTGGGAATACCAGTTGTAACCTGTTGGGATTCTATTGATGCAATCGAGGATGAAAATCCTTTATATGTTGGAAGAGGTGGCATCATGGGAGACCGGGCAGGCAATTTTGCAGTGCAGAATGCGGATTTAGTGCTGGCTGTCGGTAACCGTCTGTCTATCCGTCAGGTAGGCTATAGCTGGAAAACATGGGCGAGAGAAGCATATGTGATTATGGTCGATGTAGATCCAGCGGAATTGAAAAAAACAACGTTGCACGTAGAGTTACCTGTTTGTGCAGATGCTAAAGATTTCTTTATTCAGATGAATGAGCAGCTTGCAGATGTCAAGACACCTGCTTTTACAGGAAATGAATGGATCAGTAAATGTCAGGAGTGGAAGAAAAATTATCCGGTTACCCAGCCAAAACATTGGGAAGAAGATGGAAAATATGCAAATGTATATGCATTTATCAAATATTTAAGCCAGAGTCTTCCAAAAGGAAACATGACAGTTGTGTCAAATGGAAGTGCCTGTGTTGTGGGAAGTCATAATTATGTGATCCAGAAAGATGCACGTTTCCTGATCAACAGTGCAGTTGCCAGTATGGGATATGGTCTTCCAGCAGCGATTGGAGCATGTATTGCGACAGGAAAAAAGATGACCATCTGTTTAGAAGGGGATGGAAGTATTATGATGAATCTGCAGGAATTACAGACTGTATTGACCAATCAGCTTCCAATCAAGATTTTTGTGATTAACAACCAGGGATATCATTCTATTCGACAGACCCAGAATAATCTGTTTAAAGAACATTGTAAAATTGGTATTGGACCAGAGAGTGGAGATTTATCATTCCCTGATTTTTCTAAGCTGTCAAAAGCATTTGGATATACTTATCTGGAGGCTCATTCTAATGCACAGATGAAAGAAATGGTAGATCAGGCATTAAAAATGGATGGCACAGTGTTCTGTGAGGTATTTGTATCATCGGAACAGAATTTTGAGCCAAAGAGTGCTACCAAACGTTTAGAAGATGGAACATTAGTAAGTCCGCCATTGGAAGATCTTGCACCATTTTTACCTAGAGAAGAGGTATTAAAGAATTTGTATGTAAATCCAGTGGAGGAATAAAGATGAATCAAATTATACAACAGGACATGGAATATATGTATCAAAGCCAGATTGAGTTATGGGAATTGTTACGTGATAAAACGGTTCTGATTACAGGAGCATATGGAATGTTACCCTCCTATATGGTATATATGTTAATATATTTGAATGAAAAAAAGCATGATTATAACGTACAAATTATTACTATTGTAAGAAATAGCGAAAAACTTAGAGCAAGGTTTGGTGATTTTATAGATCGTTCCTATTTTCATGTCATTCAAGAGGATGTATGCCAGCCAATTTCGTATGAAGGAAAGATAGATTATATAATACATGGAGCAAGCCCGGCAAGTTCTCAATATTATGATGTAAATCCGACAGGAGTATTTATGCCAAACATTTTAGGAACTTATTATACGTTGGAATTAGCTAAGGAAAAAAATGTTAAGGGATATCTTTTTTTCAGTAGTGGGGAAATATATGGACAGATCAACAAGGATATTATATATGAGAGTGATTGTGGAATTATTGATCCAACGGATATAAGAAGCTGTTATGGAGAGGGAAAACGTGCTGGAGAGACGATGTGTAAATGCTATCAGCACCAGTATGGTATTAAAACATATATGGTACGCCCATGTCATACTTATGGACCTACTATGGATCTAAAAAATGATAGTCGTGTTTTTGCTGAGTTTGTATCTAATATAGTGAATCATCAAAATATTCAGATGAAAAGTGACGGTACGGCCACACGTATTTTTTGTTATATTGCGGATGCTGTATTAGGATATTTTAATGTTTTGCTAAGAGGAGTGCCTGGTGAAGCATACAATGTTGCAAATGAGGATGGGAGATGTTCGATTCGTGAACTGGCAGAGATGTTATGTAAATTATATCCCGAGGAACATCTGAAAGTTGTATTTGCCCAGCATGAAAATAATTATTTGGAGAATCAGCATAAAATTCACCCATTATATAGTACACAGAAATTAAGAAAACTGGGATGGACTCCATCTTTTTCTATAGAAGATGGATTTAAGAGAACAATTGAGAGTTTTCGATAGGAGATATATGGGAAAACGTTTGAAATATATAGATATAGTTAAATTTTTTGGGATTTTTCTTTTATTTATAGAACATACAGGAAATTGGACGGAGTTAGGGGGAAAATATAATTATTTAAAAATATGGATTTGTTCTTTTCATATGCCTTTATTTTTTATAATATATGGGATGGTTGTGTCTCCAAAGTACTTAAATGGATTCAAGGAATGGAAAAGTTTTTTCGATAAGAAAGTTAAAGGCTTGCTTATTCCATATCTGATATGGGGAATGATTTATACACATTCTATAGATACTAACTTTTTTAAAGGTATGGCATACGCAACAAATCCATCATTGGGATATGCACAGACAAATCAAGTGTTATGGTTTCTACCAGTTATGTTTATTTCAACTATTTTACATCAAATAATCATGCAATTTAAAAATAAAAAAAGTAATGGCTGGGTGATGTTTATAGTTTTTGCAGTAATATGTGGATTTTTAAGTTTAATATTGAAAAATATTCGTGGTGATTGGGGAATTTTTTGGGGAATTGATATAGCGTTAACGGGTGAGATATTTATTTTGATAGGATATTTATTGAAACATTCAATGGAGATTCTGTATCAGAAAAAAAGAACTATTGTTGCAATATGTGGGGTGGCTTGTATCTGTGTAGGAGCTTATCTGGCACAAATAAATCCACCAACTGAATGTTGGGTTACAATCATGGCGTTAGCATATTATGGCAAAAGTTACATTTTATTTTTATTTACGGCAGTGTTAGATACAATTGGAATATGTTGTTTAGCGATATTATTAGAAAAAGTAACAGCATTGGTATGGATGGGGGAGGGAAGTCTCTTCTTAATGGCGGTACATTATATAATTTTTCCATATACAATTTCGTTAAGCACACAATTGGTGTATAATAGTATTGGCATAGCATTATTGAATGCAGTATTATGTACAATAGTTTGTATACCAGCATTATTTTTTATTAATTATTATATTCCAATTTTAAAGGGAAAATAACTGGAGGATAAAAAGTTTATGAAAAAGATTAGTGTTGTTGTACCTACTTTTAATGAAGAAGATAATGTACAACCGATGGCAAAAGCAATTTCTGATTTATTTGATAACGAATTAAAGGAATATGATTATGAATTAATATTTATTGATAATGATTCACAGGATACAACAAGGGTTAAATTACGTAGTTTGTGTCAAAATAATAAAAAAGTAAAAGCTATTTTTAATGCTAGCAATTTTGGCTGGATGAGATCTCCGATTCATGGGTTGCGTCAGACAAGCGGAGATGCAGCAGTGCTTTTATGTGCTGATTTTCAGGAACCAGTAGAAATGATACCTAAATTCGTAAAAGAATGGGAAGATGGGTATAAAATAGTAGTTGGAATAAAAAAAGCAAGTAAGGAAAGTAAAATTATGTATTTCCTTAGAAGTTGCTACTATAATTTAATTGGAAAATTTGCTACTGTTCAGCAGATAGAACATTTTACCGGTTTTGGACTTTATGATAAAAAATTCATAGAGGTTTTAAGAGATTTGCATGACCCAATGCCTTATATTAAAGGTATTGTTGCTGAATTAGGCTTCAAGAGAAAAGAAGTAACTTATGAACAACAAAAACGGAGGGCCGGACGGAGTAAAGGAAGTTTTTGGAATTTATATGATACGGCAATGCTTGGAATAACGTCGTATACAAAAATGTTTTTGAGATTGGCAACAATAGCTGGATTTATATGTGCGGGGTTAAGTTTAATAGCAGCAATTATATTTTTAATTATGAAGTTAACTATGTGGTATCATTTCCCTATGGGAACAGCACCGATCTTGATTGGCATGTTTTTAATTGGTGCTGTACAATTGTTTTTTACAGGTTTGATGGGAGAGTACATACTGAATATTAATGTTAGAGTAATGGATCGTCCACTTGTTATTGAAGAAGAACGTCTGAATTTTACGGAGGAACAGGAGGATAAAACGAATGCTTGATGTTTCCTTTTATAAAGATAAAAAAGTATTGATTACAGGGCATACCGGATTTAAGGGATCATGGATGTGCCAGCTGCTTATTATGGCAGGAGCCAAAGTGACGGGATATGCGCTTGAGGCACCAACAGATCCAAGTTTATTTGAAATGTGCCATCTTGCAGATCACATGCAGTCTGTTGTAGGGGACGTGCGTGATTTAGATCATATGAAGAAGGTTTTTGAAGAGGTACAGCCAGAGATCGTGATCCATATGGCTGCACAGCCAATTGTGCGAGAATCCTATAAAAATCCTGTGTATACCTATGAAACGAATGTGATGGGAACAGTAAACGTCTTAGAATGTGTTCGTCTGACTCCATCGGTCAGATCATTTTTAAATGTTACAACAGACAAAGTGTATCTGAATAAAGAGTGGGAGTGGGGATACAGAGAGAATGAAGAGTTAAATGGATATGATCCATATTCAAATTCAAAATCCTGTTCCGAACTTGTAACCAGCAGTTACCTGAACTCATTTTTTAAGGATATGGATGTTGCAATTTCGACAGCTCGTGCCGGTAATGTAATTGGAGGTGGAGATTTCGCAGTAGACCGGATTGTTCCTGATTGTATCCGTTCAGCGGAGAAAAAGGAAGATATCATTGTAAGAAATCCTTTTTCTACAAGACCGTATGAGCATGTGTTAGAACCGGTTGTTGCTTATCTTATGATTGCAAAAGCTCAGTACGAAGATAAGAAGTATGCGGGAAATTATAATGTCGGACCAGATGAGACAGATTGCTGGACAACAGGTAATCTGGTAACTCTTTTCTGTGAAAAATGGAACAAGGCAACAGGAGATTCGATAAAATGGGTGGATCGTTACGATGGTGGACCACATGAAGCCAATTTCTTAAAACTGGATTGTTCCAAGCTGAAGCGTACTTTTGGGTGGAAACCAAGATGGAATGTTGAAACAACCATGGAAAAAATTGTGGAATGGTCACACATTTATCTGCAGCATGGTGATGTGGCAGACTGTATGAAACGTCAAATTGAAGAGTTTATAACAGAATAGGCACTCTGCGGAGTGCCTGTTTTAATGAAAGGGTGGAAAATGGAATGCAAAATATAGGAGCAGTTATATGGCATTGGATAGAGATAATAGCACATGCTGTTTTGAAATTACTTTTTAAAATGATTGGGAAAGACCTGACACAGAGCCAGTTTTATGCATTTATGCAGTTTGTAAAGTTTGGAATTGTGGGTGTAAGTAACACGGTTATTTCATATGTGTTGTATGCTGTCAGTCTTATTGGATTTCAAAAAGCAGAGATTTTGCCAAAGAGTGATTATCTGGTGGCACAGGTCATAGCATTTATTTTAAGTGTGTTATGGTCGTTCTATTGGAACAACAAGATGGTATTTGTTTTGGAAGAAGGGAAACAACGCTCCATATGGAAAGCGTTATTGAAGACATATGTTTCGTATTCTTTTACGGGATTGTTTTTAAATAGTATTTTATTGATCTTGTGGGTACAGGTGGTTGGAATTTCAGAATTTATTGCACCGATTATTAATTTATTGGTAAGTGTGCCACTGAATTTTATAATAAATAAATTTTGGGCGTTTAAACAGAAATAAAAATTAGGAGAAACAAAGTATGAGAACATATCTAGTAAAACTTACATGGCATGCGCCTTTGGTATGGAAGCCTGCAAGCAGTATTACAACACCAGATATGTCCGTATGCCGGATTTACTCATGGATCTAGATATTGCCCGTTCGGAAGGAAATTATCGTAAAGCAATGGCAAAATATTCAAACCCTATACTTCTCATCCTTGACGAATGGATGCTTCTTAAACCGACAGACACAGAACAGAAAGATATATTCGAACTTCTTCATCGAAGACGTAAGAAATCATCCACTATCTTCTGTTCACAGTATGTATTCCAAGAATGGTATGATCAGCTCGGTGGTGAGGACAGTCCGCTGGCTGATGCAATCATTGATAGAATTGCTCATGACAGCTATCAGATCAACATCACAAGCATTGATGCAGAACATGACAGATCCATGCGGGAAGTGTATGGCTTGGACAAAACCCTACGCGAGTAAACTCGCATAGATGATTTCCACTTCCGGACATCTGATTTCCAAATTTCCGGAAGTGCGATTTCATCGCACAAGAATATTCACGGATGACAGCCTTTTGAAAATGCTGTATCTGGCAACCATGGATATCACGAAAA
>ENA-UOJC01004634-UOJC01004634.1-human-gut-metagenome-genome-assembly--contig:-C104-NODE-4634-length-11399-cov-4.549982_pt1 | contig 11399 bp, 7 predicted proteins | sample MGYA00242339_ERZ723886 | MGnify/ENA metagenome assembly ERZ723886 | reverse complement strand
GCGGTAAGACGCCGGTCTATAACGTCCTATCAAAGGGAAAGATGGAACCGCGAGCAGACATTGAAATGAAAATCATTCTCATATATAATTTATGTCTAAATATTTCTCGATTCACTCTTCTCCGGCGGTTAGAGCGACATGTCATCTCCTGGTTTTTGCTCAGCTGAAAGTATTGTGCTGCTGTTCTCCGAGCATAACAACTGGCTGCAAAAGTTGCTCAGACGACGCCTTGGGAATGCCAGCGATGCCGCCGACCTCGCGCAGGACGTCTTCCTGCGCCTGCTGATAAAACCGCGAAACTTTGACACGCTTGCCGGCGCGCGCGCCTATCTTGGTTCGATGGCTCAGGGCATGTGTATTGACCTGTGGCGCAGAAAAGAAATCGAGCGCGTCTGGCTGGAAACACTGGCGGCTCAACCGCTGGCCACCGCGGTATCAGCAGAACACTGTGCGATCGTCCTGGAAACGCTTTTTCAGGTGGATGCTATGCTGCAGGCGCTGCCGGAGAAAGTCCGCGCGGCGTTTTTGATGTCGCAGATCGGCGGCCTGACGTACGCGAAAATTGCCGCTGAACTCGCCGTCTCCGAGCGCATGGTGAAGAAATATATGGCTCAGGCCATGCTTCACTGCCTGAGTCTTGAAGTCGAGTATCTCGATGCACTCCCCCCCGCTGCGGTCAGATACGATGAGCCATAAACCCGGCTTCGCCGCGCTGCAGCAGGCGGCGAACTGGTATGCCGAAGTCGAGGACCTCGCGTCACCGCAGACCTATCCCGCCGCGTTACAGCGCTGGCTTGACGAGAGTCAGGAGAATCAGCTGGCATGGCGGTACGTGCTGAATATCAGCCAGCGCTTTTCGCCGCTGCGGGAAAGTGATGAGCGACAAACGGCGGCACTGACCGCGTTGACCCAGAATACGCACGCCGCCGGACGGCGCCAGGTGCTGAAAATGGCGGCCTGGATTTCCGTCGGCACCCTGCTCGCCTGGGGCAGCTGGCGTCATGCGCCGCTGCGCAATCAGCTCCTGGCGTGGCATGCCGATTATCAGAGCCCCCACGGCGAAATAAGGTCGTTTACGCTGGCTGATGGCTCGCGGATCTGGCTTGACACCGACAGCGCGCTGAACGTTGATTACTCCCCGACGCAGCGCGCGCTGCGGCTGCTGAACGGCCGGGTGATGATCGAAACCGCCGCCGATCAGCATCGCCCGCTGACCATCGGCACCGCGCAGGGCAAAATGCGCGCCCTCGGCACGCGCTTCAGCGTGCAGGCACTCGGCGATACTACCGTGCTGCAGGTGTATCAGGGAGCGGTGGAAGTCTCTCCGGCGGCCATCAGCGACGCGTCGATCGTGCAGACCGGTCAGGCGATGACCTTCCGCCAGGATGCCTTTGGCCCGATCTCGCCGCTGCGTAATGCGCAACCTGCCTGGCCCCGCGGGTTGCTACAGGCTGATAATCTCCCCCTCGGTGAGTTTATCGAACGGCTGTCGGCCTATCGCCACGGCTATCTGGGATGCGATCCGGCCGTGTCAGCGCTGACCGTCACCGGTACGTTCCCGTTGCATGATACCGATATGGCGCTGGACATGCTCACCAACGCGCTGCCCGTGCAGCTCAACCGCCGCTTCTCATGGTGGCTTACGGTCGCCCCGCGCGATAAATAACAAATAAATTCGCCTCATCGGTTCCCCTTTACGTGCCCTCATCCGATTAACCCTATGCAGCACTTTTTCTTTTGGGAATTATCAGGGGAATCTATGTCATCATCACCACGCACCAGCCCGCTGCGGATTTTCCGTCGTACGCCGACGGCCGCCCTCCTGCGCATGATGTTTTGTGCGCCGCTACTGACCTTTGCCGCTGCGCAGGCCGCCGAAACGGCGACGGATAAGCACGACTATGCGATCCCGGCCGCGCCGCTGGCGGCTCAGCTGAATCAGTTTGCCGCGCAGTCGGGCATCTATCTGGCGAGCGATGCGCGGCTGACGGCCGGTAAATCCTCTCCGGCGCTCAACGGCACCTACACCCTTGCCGAAGGCTTCTCCCGGCTGTTGACCGACCGCGGGCTGCTGGCAGAACGTCAGCCCAACGGCAGCTACACCCTGAAAGCGATCCCTGAAGGGGACGAAATGGTGGTGGTCGGTGATATTAACTACGGCGCGATGACTGAAGATACCGGCTCTTACACCACCCGCAGCATGTCGGCGGCGACCCGTCTGAATCTCTCGCCGCGGGAGACGCCGCAGTCGGTCAGTGTGGTTACCCGCCAGCGGATGAACGTTCAGAATATGACCTCGCTGGACGACGCGATGCGACAGGTCACGGGCGTGAACGTCATCAACGAAAGCTCCTACCAGACCCGTTACCAGTCGCGCGGCTTCACGATGGATAACCTTCAGGAAGACGGTATCAGCTCCTCGTTTCAAAACAGCCTCGCCGGAATGGGGTATGCCGAAGCCTCCACCGAATCGCCGGATCTGGCCATTTACGACCATCTGGAAGTCCTGCGCGGTGCGTCAGGCCTGACCCAGGGCAGCGGCGAACCGGGGGGAACGGTGAATATGGTGCGCAAGCGTCCGACCTACGATTTTCGCTCTTCCGTCAGTGCCAGCGCCGGCAGCTGGGATAACTACCGCGGCGAAATGGACGTCTCCGGGCCGCTGAATGACGATGCCTCGCTGCGCGGCCGCGCGGTTGGCGTACTGCAAAAGAGAGACAGCTTTACCGATTACGTGCACAGCGATCGCCAGGTGCTGTTCGGTACCCTCGCCTATGATTTGACGTCGCAGACCACGCTGACCACCGGTATCTCCTGGCAAAAAACCGATACGGTGCCCAATCTTTACGGCGTGCCGATGTCCACCAGCTACTCCAGCCTGGGTCTGCCCCGCTCGACCTTCCTGGGGGCCAGCTGGAATAACATCACCTTCGAGAAAACTAACGCCTACGCCGAGCTCGAACACTTTTTTGATAACGAATGGGTCGCCAAAAGCTCGCTGAACTACACGACCGCCAGCGCCGAGGGCAAATTCATCGGCGTTTATGGCAACGGCACTCAGGGCGTGGATGATTCCGGCAGCGCGAAGCTCAACAACTATCTGCAACGACACAACCGCAGCAGCCAGTACGGCGTGAACATCAACCTGAGCGGGCCGTTCGAGCTACTGGATCGCGACCACCAGCTGGTATTCGGCGGTGATTATCAGAAGGAGAATTTCAATAACTTATTTGGTTCGCTGAGCAATACCAGCGCGGTAAATATCTATAGCTGGGACCCTGAAAGCCTCTCCGAACCCGACTGGGATTACACCCGCCGCTATCGGTACAATGTCTATCAGCGTGGCTTATACGCCACGACACGGCTGAGCCTGACAGAAGACTGGAAGCTGATCCTCGGAAGCCGTTACAGCAGCTTCACCTACGACTCCTATTTCACCAATCTCACCACCGGGGCGATGACCGCGCACAGCAACTACAAGGTGAAAGGTAAAATCATCCCCTACGGCGGCCTGCTGTGGGATTTCGCCAAAGACTACACCTGGTATCTGAGCTACGCCGAAATCTACAAACCGCAAAGCTCGCTGGATGCCAGCGGCAACTTCCTGCCGCCGGTCACCGGCAGCAACTACGAAACCGGCGTCAAAGGGGAGTTCTTTAACGGCGGGCTGAACGCCTCCGTCGCCCTGTTCCGCATTATTCAGGCCAATAACGCCATGAGCGGGGTGGGCTGCGATGACTGCTACGTCGCCGACGGCAAGGTGCAGAGCCAGGGCATTGAAATGGAGATATCCGGGCAGCTTGCGCAAGGCTGGCAGGTCTACGCCGGATACACGCTTAATAACAGCAAATATCTCGAAGCCGCCGCCACGCAGAAAGGCACCAACTACAGCAAACACACGCCGCAGCATCTTTTCCGCTTGTATAGCAGCTATCGCCTGCCGGGAGAGTGGGATAAATGGTCCGTCGGCGCAGGGTTGACGGCGCAGACGGATACTACCACCAACTACGATGTGTCGCAGGGCGGATACACGCTTTTCAACGCCAATATCGGCTATCAGTACAGTAAACAAATAAGCCTGAGCCTGAACGGTAACAACCTGACGGATAAAGAGTACTACCTCGGCGTTTCCAACCGTCACCGCGGGGGCAACAATTTCTACGGCGATCCGCGTAACGTCATGTTCAACGTGAAATGGGCTTATTAAGCGCAAAGGATAATGGGCAGCCGTCCGCAAAGGCGGCCGTCACGCTTTTTACACACTCTGTGCGACCTTCTTTATGCAAAGTTTGAAACGGTTTTACCAGCTGGTAGCCCCTGTTGGCTGCACCCTCGTGAATGGTTTTCATGGCTTTTACTGCTGCCGATAATGGCGACCTTGTTTCTATAACTTCCATCATGTTTCTTTGCTGTTACACACTGCACATTCGGCATTCTGAGATGGTTTTGATCACTGCAGAGTTTGATGGAGGTACTCATCGAACTAGCTCAACAAATGTATATAAAACTATTCTCACTCATTACCGTCGCCAGTCATCGCATTCGGTTTGAAATACCTAAGTTTGATGACCTGTCATTGATGAAATAGAAGAATGAGTTGAAATATCCTCGCTATATAAAGTTAGAACAAAGACCAGGCCGACTCCTCAGTGGTGGTGGCATTGATGAATTAGGACCAAGATCCCAGCAGGCCACCCAGCGGTGGCAGCAGTGATGAAGTGGGACCACGGTCCCAGCTGACCGCCCTGCGGTGACAATATTGATGAAGTGGGACCACGGTCCCAGCAGGCCACCCAGCGGTGACAGCAGTGATGAAGTGGGACCACGGTCCCAGCATACCCCCAGCGGTGACAGCAGTGATGAAGTGGGACCACGGTCCCAGCTGACCACCCAGCGGTGACAACAGTGATGAAGTGGGACCACGGTCCCAGCTGACCGCCCAGCGGTGACAACAGTGATGAAGTGGGACCACGGTCCCAGCATACCCCCAGCGGGGGCAACATTGATGAATGTGGGAACATGTTCCCAAACAGCTGATAAAGGGTGATTTAAGGAAAAAACAGAAATGATAACCAATAAAGAAAAAGGGTAATTATGGTGAAGAACTTCTGAAATTAAAATTCTCCACCGTTCGGTATGTTACGGGGCTGTAGATCCCAACTCTTTCAAAATGGCTTCAATTCTTTCAATACATTCTGCAGGCAAGCGCGTTCTGTCGAGGTTCAGTATGACTTTATCCCCCTTATAGAGCGCAGATGCACCTGGTGCGTATTGATGCCGAGAGCTGAGATTAGATCTGACCGCAGGTGTATTTTTCAGAACAGCAGTCAGCAGAGTAATAACCTCATCGGCTTCAAAAATCACTCCCGCTTTCTTTTGCCCATGCAGATCAGCAGCCTGTTTTATCAGCAATTCCTCTTTGTCGGCAAAAGCTTTAAAGAGAGCTTCACCAGCCCGGGCAGAAAGTTCCCCAGGATGAGAGAAGAGGGCAACAACCGATTTTGGCAATCTGGATGTATTGATACAGCGACTGATAATCTTGCGCGAGATGTTTTCGGCATCGGCAAGTGCAGAGATATTGCCAGCAAATTCATTCTGCAGGCGATTTGCGTAACGATGGCCTCGTTCATAAGCGCTGGTTGGACGATAGTCATTACCTAGCCGTGACAACGCTGCCATTTGTTCATCATCAAGGTCGCCTACCAGGATCCGATAGTCACTTGATGTCAGGATGGCAGCTTTGCGGCGACGACTCCCATCCGCAATCTCAATAACACCTGAAACCCGGCGCCCGAAAGCAGGGGTTTGCTGACCGGCCAGTAAGAAAGACGGGATCAGGTCGTCCAGAGCGTCTTCTGTCAGAAGCTCCTGATCACGTTCATTACCTGACCAGACTCTGGAGTTACCTTCAACCGAGCTACCTGGGATGACTTCCAGTGTAAATTTGACTTCTCGCCCACATACAGGCAGAGCGATTGCATTTCCACGGGCCATTGCCCCTACACGAGCAATCAACGAATCAACCATTGGCGCGGCCGGAGCGGGGGACGTTGCCACTTCCGCAGGTGCGGTACTCGCAGAATGTTTTGGAATGACGGGTGCGCGTTTCATTATCTAATCTCCCAACGTGGTTTAATCAGGCGATCAAAAATTTCGTTGCAAACAGGCTCCCAGATAGAGAGTGCATTACGCCAGGCACCAGTGGAGGAACGCTGATCAATAGCCTGTTCGAAAACCGTTCTCATACGGATCTGACCTTTACCGACTTCATCCGTTTCGCGGACAACATTTTTCAAAACCATACTTCCCCAGGCATCTCGGATCTGCTCTTCCATCCAGGGAGACTGCGAACCATTGTTGTTAGAGTACTTAGTTAACAGGATGCGGACATCCGGCTCAAATCCTTTCAGATCAACGTTCTTCAATAAGTCACGCAGCATGTCAAAAAACTGCAGAGCGGAGGTGTAATCGAATAATTCTGCAGGCGTGGGTACAATCAGCACGTCGGCCGCACAAACTACATTGATAGTACCTATACCCAGGTTGGGTGCGCTGTCTATTACGATGACATCATAGTCATGAGCCACTGTTTCAATGGCTAAACGCAGCATCAGATGCGGATCGGTTGGCAGTTTTCCTTCATCAAACTTACCCATCAGTTCGGTTTCAATCCGATGTAATGCCAGGCAGGATGGAATGATATCGAGACCTGGCCAGCAGGTAGGTTTTACCGCATAGCTGGCATCATCTTTTTCGCCAAGATAGAAGGGGAGTAACGTGTTTTCAGCATGAATATGGAGATCGGGTACCCATCCGTGATACATCGATGCTGTTCCTTGTGGGTCGTTGCCTTCAACAAGCAAAACACGTAACCCTTTCAGAGCAAGATCCTGAGCAAGGTGAACAGAAACCGACGTTTTATAAACGCCACCTTTGTGAGCAGCTACGCCGATAACCGGTGGGAAGGCATCCTCTGAACGCCGCAAACGGGTACCAAAAACATCCCGCATGTGATTGATTTGTTCGATGGTATAGCCGACACGTTGTTCAACTCTGCCGCGGGTTTCAAGATCGGGGTGTGGCAGACGGCCAGCTTTCTCTGCATCCCTGATAGCCTGAGATGATACCCCAACTAAATCAGCGGCTTCACCTATCCTCCAGCGGCGGGTAATTTTGCGTGCCTCAGGGCTGTCGTCATTGAACTGGGCAATCGCAATTGCTTTTGTCATTTCATGACCAGCGGTTATGCACTGGTTAAGCGTATCCATAAGTCCCATATTGAGCATCCTTTAATCATCACTTTGCATTATTTTATTAAATCTTGGAATTTAATGCAAAGCAACAATAAAAACGCAAAGCGAACTTAAACATGCAAAGTTGCTCACAAAACAGGCAATTATCAATCTGAGTTGGATGAAATTTCACGGATACTGCATACCGCAGTCAATAATAGTTACTGCCGCTCGCCGCAGAACGCTTTCTCGCTCCGTGAGAAAGCGTTGAGGAAGCGGAAAAGAGCTGATCTTGCTGAAAGCACTAACGCGCTGATGCCAATTACGCACACCAAATCTTTCTTGTTGTGAATATTCACTGTGGTATGCAATATATTGACTGAGGTATGGCATACCATTATTCAGAATGACCAGAAAATGCCGAAGCAGCTCACGTACTACAGTCAAGATTTGATCTGGTCGGGAAATAATGCGAGATCATGATGATGAACTCACCACGAGGTGTATTCAAAAATCACACCAAGTGATGGACTTACGTCAATTGGGATGTAGGAAGGTTTGGCAGGGTTATTCATAGTGTCGATCCAATAAATGATCCTATAAAGATCATAGTGAGATCATAAAGAGATCCCCGGATCGCTTTAGCCCTTGTCCTGACTGGTCTTAAGGGGTTTCAGCATTGACTGTAGTGTGTTAAATGTTGACTGACGTATGCATTATCTAATACTGTGATATGCAACGGTATTTACTGAGGTATGTATTTCCGTTGACTGAGATATGCATTTATACTTGCCTTTGTGGATAACTGTTGGGATCAAAGATGACGAGCGAAAATAATAGCTTACCTCTGAATCTACAGGAGGTTGATAAGAAAACCGGTGAAGTTGTTAAACTGGATGTCAACAGCACCAGTACCGTTCAACCCGTTGCGCTCATGAGGCTTGGTCTCTTCGTTCCTACGCTGAAATCGACAGGAAAGAGTAAAGCCAACCGTAAAAACGTCACAGATGCGACTGAGGAGCTTGTACAGCTGTCTATCGCGAAGAGCGAAGGGTATACCGATGTCAGGATCACAGGATCACGTCTGGACATGGATACGGACTTTAAAGTCTGGCTTGGGATCATTCGCTCCATGTCAGAGTATGGCGTAAAAAAAGACACGCTGGAATTGTCTTTTGTTGAGTTCGTTAAGATGTGTGGTTTTGATTCGCGACGTTCAAACAAGAAAATGCGTGACCGTATCAGCAACTCCCTGTTCAAACTGGCGACCGTCACGCTGAAGTTCCAGAGTGACACGAAGGGCTGGACTACACACCTGGTGCAATCGGCTTATTATGATATCAACGAAGATATCGTGGAGATCAAGGCCGAACCCAAACTCTTCGAGCTCTACCACATGGACCGGCGGGTACTGCTGCGGTTGAAGGCGATCGACGCCCTGCAGCGTAAAGAGTCTGCTCAAGCCTTGTATACCTACATCGAAAGCCTGCCTCAGAACCCGGCGCCAATCTCCATGAAACGTATGCGGGACCGGCTGAACCTCACCTCAAACGTGTACACGCAGAACCATACCGTTCGCAAAGCGATGGAGCAGCTGCGTGATATCGGGTATCTGGATTACACCGAATTCAAACGCGGACGCGCAGCCTATTTCAGCGTGCACTATCGCAACCCGAAACTGATCAGCAGTACAGTGAAGTCGCCTCGCAAAGAGGAAGAGGAGCAGTCTCCTGAGCAGAACTATGATGAGGTCATTAAGGCTTTGAAAGCCGCGGGTATCGATCCTCAGAAGCTGGCCGAAGCGCTCACCAATATGAAGCCAGAAAATTGACTGTAGTACGCAAAAATTCACTGTGGTGTGCTCTTATTCTCTGTTATTGACTGTGATACGCATCACGCATAGCGCAGTCAATATACCTCTCTTTATCCCTCATGATTCCCCGCATTAAATTGACTGTGGTACGCGATTTGATACGAAAAAATATTGATATTGACAGCGGCATGCGCTTTGGGCGGATAATACGTTCCATGTATTGACTGAGAGATGATGGGTTGCACGCCGCAGTCAATTTTCCCGCTGTTGGCTGATATTGGCATTAAATGAAGACCTGCGTGACGTACTGATCCACCCCGAGCGGGGAAAGAGCTTACGCACAGTCCGGAGCCATACCTTCTGAATAAGTTCGTCATGCTGTCTGGACTAAGCGAAAATCTAACCTTCCTTATTTCACTGGTTTCCGCAGGCCCGGGGCCAGCTTCATTCTGAATGATGAGGAAAGTAAAAAGGAACTGCCTATCCGGTTCAACCGATTCGAGCTGCTGTTATAGCAAAGTAGGTCAACGCATTTCCTGGGTTGCTTTGTCTCACTGGCAGAAGCCGGACTCTGTGCGATCAAGGAAACCGGCCGATGCAATCATGCTCTGTATAGAACATATTGTCTGCGGTATGAGGACGCGGAAAAACATCCGGAGAAGACGGACCTGCCATACTCTGCAAATACCCGTATGTGCTGCAGTTACACCGCCAGATCGATGCAATGTGCTGGAAAGAAAGTGTAGGGGGCGGCAGTCTATGTTGTCCGTGAGTTTTTCAGGGTATCTTCCATGACTGCGGTATGCGCTCATTCGGAATGTGCGGCCGGTAACCCGGGGGAGGGTTACCGACATGCAGGAGCGAGGTGAACTGCTCAGATAATTCGGGACCCAGCTGTTCGATGAGATCTCATCTGAACATCCATAGCGAGTATCCTTTGCTCCGGCAATTTCCGGATTAGCGTCTCTGACTCATATGAATGTCAGTTCTCGCCGGCCGCCGGCAGCTAAAGCTGAAATCAGGTCGCCGGGGGCAGGGCGCGCAAAATATCCGCCGCATCACGACCATCGCCCGTAAACGGGACTGCAAGGGTTGCCGCCAGCTCCAGTGCGAACACGCGGGTGTAGACTTCCATCGAGCGCGGATCCTTATGACCGACCAGTGCCTGAATGACTTTCTTAGGTTGCCGGTGATAGAGCATGTGCATGATATAGCTGTGTCGAAACGTGTGCGGTGTCACCGGGATCGAAAAGTGGACCCCGTCGGCGCCGGCCCGACTCACTGCCTGCTTCAGCCAGTTACGCATAGTCTCATCGCTCACACCCCATAAGGGCTCCCGCCGGCGGGGGCGGGTCGTGACCATCCAGCTTTCCATTTGTCGAACAAAACTTCCGTCGGTCAGCGGAACCAGACGCACTTCATCCTTTGGCGGACGACCGCGGCGCGCACGCACTTTTTCTGACAGCACCCGGACAAAAGGGCGAAGTCCGTCCATATCAAAAGACTCCGGTGTCAGAGTCTTCGCTTCACCGATACGCATGCCGGTGTTCCACATTGTGGCGAACAACATATGATGGCGTTGATCGGGCATATAAAAGAGCAGGGCGCTCACTTCGGGCGCCAGAAGGTAGGCCGGCGTGACACCGTTGGAGGTGGCCATCCGTCGGAGTGCGACTGCGGTCGCAAAATCAACCCCCGGAGCGATGGGCAACAGGGAGACGCGTTCTGGTGAATTCTGCAGGGGAATGATGCTGTTCATGAGTTATTTTTCACGTAGCGCACGACGGGTTTGGATGCCGCTATTCTGGCCTGAAACGGCAGATCCTGCCATGACAATAAATCGCAGCGCGCGGATCCTTTTGTTTGCTTAACCCGCATTATTGCGGGTAAAACCAAACGCGTAAAGGATCCTTTTTGTCACGAGATCCTGCCAAAAGCCAGGCATGCCAAGGGCTGCAGGCCATCTGAGGCATTTTGGGAGAAATGGGGTAATGCCAGGACAAACAGGATCGGAGGAAAAAGAGAAGAAACGAGAAAAGGAAAGATGCGCGACGCAAAATCTGGCCTGGTACACCCCTGTAACCCTGCCAGATTTTGCGCAGCGCGATCATAGAGCTGGCTACTGCCAGTTGAGATGACGTCCAGCATCCTGATGCTGGCTTAATATACGGATAATAATAATATCGGTATCAGTTTGCAGAAAATAAATTATATGCCGCTCAAAAGGCAGGGCATTGATATATTCACCCAGTTCAGGCCTTGGAGTGCCTATACTGTTTTCACCCAGTATCCGGAAAATATCAGACATGTGATTAATATATTTATCAGACTGACCTTCACCGAAATGGTGATAA
>ENA-UOJC01004619-UOJC01004619.1-human-gut-metagenome-genome-assembly--contig:-C104-NODE-4619-length-11421-cov-12.726729_pt1 | contig 11421 bp, 6 predicted proteins | sample MGYA00242339_ERZ723886 | MGnify/ENA metagenome assembly ERZ723886 | reverse complement strand
CATTCATTGAGAAAAAACGCGGCGAGGGGAAGAGTGGTAAACTCGCTATGGTGGCTGGCCTGAATAAGTTCCTCTGAGTCTATTATGGCAAGGTCACAGAGCTCTACCGCAGTTTGTCGGCAATAGAATGAGCTGAGATCTCCAATGCTTTATTTGAGGCGGCCAAGTGTTCCGTTTTGCCGCCTCTGCTTTGCTATACTCTTTTTCTGCCGATAACTTTTTTTAATTAGGGCTTGACTTTTTAGCAGGTTTACAGCAGCCAAGAATATGTTAACAGCGTGTCAAAAGAGCCTTCTCACTCTGTTGAACAAACTTTCAAAATGCTGAAAGAGTTCTGAAATCATGGATTTAATGGGGCAGGACACACTTCTTGGGACTTCTCACACACTTTTCCCCGCCATTATAGGGAATTTCCCCCTTTATCAACAGTTTCCTAATATCTTATGAACTACGCTCATGGCTAAAGAATTCTAAACACCTGTATAGTAACTGAACCAAACCCGGAGTGCAGGACAATCGGGTTATATTTTTGATTGACGCAATATATAATCTGTGATAGAATACGTCATGTTGGTTAGATGGCTCTAACTTAAACTTGACCGGACTCGTGGCAAAATATTTTTTTGAGCATGAGTTAGATAACACTAACTGCACAGATGAGCGTAATAACCTTTGAAAATGGCGACAAGTCATCTTGCTGCAAAAGATTACATATCAAAGTCAAGAGAAGGCAATGGAGGAGTGATTTTATGACATAGGGTTAGTTATAGTTAATTATGAGGCAATAACTACAGCAATTTTTCCCAATCAAAATGACGTATTTTCTTACCCAGATTGTCAAACAGGCTACCTATGGCAATGAATATTAAGCGTAAGTTAGATGCGACTAACTGAAAATTAACACAGGAAGGATTTTATATGCACACATGGAAAACTCGCATAGCTGCCACATTGGCGGTTCTGATGCTGACCAACTGCATCTCGCCAGCGGCGTTTGCTCAAAATACGGAGGAATCTCCGCAAAGCACACAGGTTTCCCTTTTATCAGACGAAAATAATGCCGACTTTACAATTGAAGACGGCGTGCTGACCGCCTATACCGGCAGCGACACCAGCGTGGCGATCCCGGAGGGCGTCACAGTCATCGGTAACGGTTCGTCTTCGATTTTCGGAAGAAATGTGGAATCCGTCACGATTCCCGCTTCCGTCACAGAGATCGCGGACAAGGCCTTCGATACCTGCACCGGCCTGACAAGCGTAACCTTCGCTGAGGGCAGCCAGTTGAAGACCATTGGAAATGAGGCGTTTTACGCCGCAAATCAGTTGGAGAGCCTGACTATTCCGGAGGGCGTCACCTCCATTGGACAGTACGCCTTTGCGGCCATGAACAAGCTGCAGACCATTACACTGCCCAGCACCTTGACGACGGTTTGCGGCGGGGAGTGGTTCGGCAATTTGTTCGCCCGTGGAACAAGCGGCGGAGCACCGGCAGCGCTGGCTTCCGTCGATATCACGGAAGGCGGCGAACAGTACCGCTCCCATGACGGCGCAGTGTATTCCGCCGACGGGAAAACGATTATTTACTGCCCGGCTGCCAAGCAGTCCATTGATTGGCTGGCCGGAGTGGAGGAAATTACATCTTACGCTTTTTTAAAAACCACAATGGAACAGGTAGTATTGCCGAGCGGATTGAAGACCGTGGCAGAAAAAGCGTTTTACAGTGCCCAATGCACCTCGCTAAAAGTCCCTGAATCCGTGGAATCCATTGGGGCATCTGCTTTTTACAACTCCAAGGTAAAAACAGCTTCCTTTTCAGAGGGACTGAAGAGCATCGGCAGCATGGCTTTCAGTGAATGCTATTTCCCTGCCAACACGGAGTTGGTACTCCCGGCTTCACTGGAGTCCGTTGGCGGCAGTGCTTTTGATTGCCTGACGGACTCGGGCGGCCCCGCAGTCGTAAAGGTGCGGGGAATGAATACCGTTCTCGGCAGTTCCTTTATTCCAAATTCTGCAAAGGTAACTCTTTTTGGACTGGAAGGCTCTACGGCACAAAATATGCTGAAGATTTTGGGGATGAGCGTAAGCTGACCTTCCAGATACTCGACGGCGAAACGGAAGTCGCCGTGGAAAGCGTTGCACTTCCGGCTTCTCTGACATTGAACGAAGGCAGTGCCTACCAGATGACGGCAGAGATCCTGCCGGAAGATGCTGCGGACAAAACGCTGACCTGGAGCAGCAGCAATGCGGCAGTCACAGTGGATCAAACCGGGCTTATCAAAGCTGTAACTGCGGGAACTGCCGTGATTAGCGCTGTGTCTGCAAACGGAAAGTCTGCTGCCTGCACTGTCACTGTGACGGCAGCCTCCGACTTTACGATTGAAGACGGCGTGCTGACCGCCTATAACGGAGATGCGACGGAGATTGTAATTCCGAACGGCGTGACTGCAATCGGAACCGGCATCGGAGCGGTTTTCGGCAATAAAGTGGAGTCTGTTACGATTCCGGCCTCTGTTACCACGATTGCTGCGCGGACCTTTTATTCCTGCACAGGGCTAAAGCATGTGACTTTTGCTGAAGACAGTCGGTTGAAGACCATTGGAAATGAGGCGTTTTACGCCGCAAATCAGTTGGAGAGCCTGACTATTCCGGAGGGCGTCACCTCCATTGGACAGTACGCCTTTGCGGCCATGAACAAGCTGCAGACCATTACACTGCCCAGCACCTTGACGACGGTTTGCGGCGGGGAGTGGTTCGGCAATTTGTTCGCCCGTGGAACAAGCGGCGGAGCACCGGCAGCGCTGGCTTCCGTCGATATCACGGAAGGCGGCGAACAGTACCGCTCCCATGACGGCGCAGTGTATTCCGCCGACGGGAAAACGATTATTTACTGCCCGGCTGCCAAGCAGTCCATTGATTGGCTGAATGGCGTGACGGCGATTGGCGCATACGCTTTCTGCAACAGCACAATGCCGTCCGTGAACATCCCGGGAACGGTTACGGAAATCAGCGCAAATGCGTTTAACCGTGCTAAAATGACCAGCCTGGAAATTCCTGGCAGTGTCAAAACCATTGGCGCATCTGCTTTCTTCTTCTCTCAACTGACCAACGTGACGCTCAATGAAGAACTCGAGCGCATTGAGGACAGTGCGTTTTCTCAAAGCCGTGTCGCGCAGGTCACGATTCCTGCCAGCGTGACCTATATTGGGAAAAATGCCTTTGATTTTGAATACGGCAGTGACTATTCGATCCGCTTGCTGGGTAAGAACACGGAACTGGCAGATGAGTTCATCCCGTATTATTACGCTATCAAGGTCTATGGTTTGGCGGATTCCACCGCGGAACAATATGTGGCGGCAAAGAAAGCTGAAAAAGGTGACAGCTGCAAGCTGACCTTCCAGACGGACGGCTATGTAGAACCTGTCGAGATTCGCTTGAATCAGGAAACGGTTTCTCTGCATAGAACGGAAACCGCTCGACTGACTGCTGAGGTTTTGCCGGAAGGCGCGCAGGCAATCGTCAGCTGGAGCAGCAGTCAGCCTGCTGTGGCAACGGTAAGCAAGGACGGTCTGGTGACTGCGGTGCAGCAGGGTACCACGGTGATTACAGCTGCGGTTGGAAAACTCACGGCTTCCTGCACGGTTCATGTCATTGTGGACGAAAATGAGAGCGACTATGCGCTGAACCAGAATGGCGAAGTGACCGGCTATCTGGGCACGGATTGGAAGGTTCTGAACATTCCGGCGGAAATCGGCGATCAGACCGTAACCGGTATTGCGGACGGTGCGTTTGAAAATCAGCGGGATATTCAGCAGGTGATACTCCCGGAAACGGTAACCGTAATTGGCAGCAATGCGTTTTACGGCTGCACAAACCTGAAGGAAATCAACTTAAACCATGTCACTTCGATGGGGAGCGGTGTTTTCCGGCAGTGTGCGGCATTGCAGTCCGTTGCTTTGGGTGAAGGACTGCGTGATGTGCCTGAACAGGCCTTTATGTCCTGCGCAAACCTGAAAGCAGTCACGCTGCCGTCCTCTGTGAAGGAACTGGGCAAAGAGTGTTTCGCACAGTGTACTTCTCTGGAAGCGCTGATTCTGCCGGAGGGGCTGACAACCATCCATGCCGGCGCACTGAAAAAGTGCCCGCTGCAAACGCTGCATCTGCCCGCCTCTCTTCAGCAGCTGGGAGATGAATACATGGGAGATGTATTTGAAGATCCCGGCGCACTTGCTGCGGATACGGCGATGAAAACCATCACTGTGGCGGAAGGCAATCCTCTTTATACCGCCAAGGACGGTCTGCTCTATAACAAAGAGGAGACTGCGGTGCTGTTCTGCCCCCGGGGACGCACGGAAGCGGTGATCCCGGAGGGGGTAACGGAAATTGGCCGTTATGCCTTCTTCATGTGCTTTAATCTGACCCGTGCTGACCTTCCCTCTACACTGAAAACGGTGCGGGAGCAGGCGTTCCACTACTGCGAAGCGCTGACAGACTGCGAACTGCCCACCGGACTGGAGCGGGTGGAAAATTCCGCCTTTTTCGGCTGCGAGGAATGGATCGGTGTTGACCGGATTCCGGCCAGCGTGCAGTATATCGGGCCGTATGCCTTCAATGAGTGCAAGGGCACTAAAATTGTGGTTCCGGAGGGCATTGCAGATCTGCCTGAATTTGCGTTCTGGGGCTATGAAGATACGCTGACGGAAATCATTCTGCCGGCTTCCCTGAAAACCATCGGCAATTCGGCCTTTGCCTGGGCCAAAAATGTGAAAAGCCTCACTATTCCTGAAGGCGTGACCTCCGTTGGCTCTCAGAGTTTCGCCCGAATGGATGCACTGGAGACGCTGACGCTGCCTGCAACTTTGCAGACCATTGGAGAAGAAGCGTTTGCCGGCGGTGAGAATGTGGAAAACCGTCTGAAGGAGGTTTATATTCCGGCCTCTGTGACTCAAATCGGCAAAGATGCGTTTACAAAACGCACAGGTTTGACCATTGTTGCCGATCGTGCAGACACGGCTGCGGCTCAATATGCCAGAGCCAACGGCCTTACCTTGAAATTGAAAAACGGCGATGAGATCGATTCGGATTTCGAGATTGTAAACGGCGTTTTGGTTGCCTATCACGGAACAAAGACGGAGGTTGTGATTCCCTCTTCTGTCACGGAAATCGGCCCCGGCGTTTTTGAAAGTCCGGATGAAGGGGAAGAGGGAGTGGAGGTGACAAAAGTCACGATTCCCGCTTCTGTTACGAAGATCGGTGCGCGAGCCTTTTATGGCTGCCAGCTGACGGAAGTTATCTTTGAAACCGGCAGCACTCTGCGCGAAATTGGGGAGTCTGCCTTTGCCTACTGCACCAAGCTGCCGGAGATCACACTGCCGGATGGGCTGGAGGTAATTGATGTTCGTGCCTTTGACGGGGATAGCCGCCTCACTGAAATTGCCATCCCGGCCTCTGTTACCACAATTGGCGCTTACGCATTTGAACTCTGCTCCGGTTTAACTTCTGTACAGTTTGCCAGCGGTCTGACCAGTCAGCTGAAGACGATTGGAGACTTTGCTTTCTATCAGTGCTATCGGCTCACACACATTGAGATTCCGGAGGGTGTCGTCAGTATCGGTGACAGTGCGCTGCGTATCAGCAGAGGCTTGACCAGTGTCTCTCTGCCCTCTACTCTGGAGCGCCTCGGTACGGCTGCACCGCTGGTATTCGCCCCTGCGAATGAAAGTGGTCAATTCTCGGGAACAGATGACCTCATTTCCATCACCGTGGCTGAGGGAAATCGGAATTACTCCTCTCGGGACGGGCTGCTCTATACCGCCGATGGAAAGACGCTGCTCTATTGCCCTGCCGGACGCACTGGCACGGTCACGGTGGCGGATGGTACACAAGTGATTGACACTTATGCGTTCCATCGCAGTCAGGCAAGTCATGTGGCATTGCCTGATGGGCTGCAATCGATCCGGGATTATGGCTTCAAACAGTCCGCTCTTATCAGTGTGGAACTTCCGGATTCTGTAGAATCCATTGGAAACAATGCATTCTTCAACTGCAGCGCTCTGAAAACCGCTCAGTTGGGCAGCGGGCTGAAGACCATTGGAGAAAATGCGTTTTCACTCACCCGTATTGCGCAGGTCACCATTCCTGCTGGCGTAAGTTCTATTGGAAAAAATGCCTTTGACTTTGAATACGGTGGGCAAAACCTGTTTGTTCGGATACTGGGCGCAGAAACAACTTTGGCGGACGAATTTATTCCTTACAATTATGCGATTACGCTGTACGGCGCTGCCGGCTCTGCTGCAGAAAAATATGTGGCAACGAAGCGGGCGGATAAGGGCGACCGCTGCAAATTGACGTTCAAAAATTTGGACAGCTATGAAGCGGTGACGCAGGTCACACTTGACAAGACGGAACTGACACTCAAACAGCGTGAAACCGCAGTGCTGGGTGCATCCGTCCAACCGGAAACTGCAACACATACGGATTTGGTGTTCAAATCTTTTGATACCAAAATTGCGGCAGTGAGTGCGGATGGTACAGTTACTGCGGTAGCTCCCGGGGTTGCAACAATTCGGGTGATTTCAACCGATGGTCCCTATGCGGACTGCAGGGTGACTGTGACGAGGGATGAAACGATCAGCGATTTTACGGTGGATGACCGTGGTTACATCACCGGCTATACTGGCGAAAGCGGAAATCTTGTCATTCCCGGCACAGTGGAGAACAAGACGGTTCTCGGCATCGCTTCCGGCGCATTTCAGAACCGTTGGGATATTGAAACAGTAACATTGCCAGAGAGCTTGCAGCATATTGAAGACAATGCCTTTTCTCACTGTGGAAATCTCTCTGCGGTTACCTTTGGCTCCGGCTTGAAAACGATTGGCAGCCGGGCTTTTGAAAACTGCACGCATTTGCGCTCCCTGACTTTGCCGGAGGGATTGGAGAGTTTGGGAGAATATGCTTTCAACTCCTGTGAAAGCCTGGAAATGGTGACGCTGCCCTCTACCCTGCGCGAACTGCCTAAGGGTGCGTTCTATATCTGCTGGCGGCTGAAAGAGGTCAACATTCCCGAAGGCGTGACATACATCGGTCAGGATGCCTTTTACGAGTGTGAAGGTATGCTGAAACTGACGCTGCCAACCACGCTGCGTACGATTTCCAGCGGCGCGTTTACTGCCTGCGTCCGATTGACGGAGGTCACAATTCCGGAAGGCGTAGAAACCGTGGAACAGCAGGCCTTTATGAGTTGTACTGCGCTGACGGCAATCCATCTTCCCGCCACACTGAAAAACTTGGGCAGCCAATATCCGGGAGATGCATTTGAGCGCTCGGATGTGCTGGGCTGCAACCACCTCACGGCGGTTACCGTCACCGAAGGAAACCCATGGTTCTCCGCCAATGACGGCTTACTGTACAGTGCTGACGGCAAGACGCTGCTCTTCTGCCCCCGTGGCTTGACAAGTACTGCGGTCAAAGAGGGGACTGAGCGGATTGGCGACTACGCATTTTTCTACTGCCGTGCGTTGGAGAGTCTGACGCTGCCGGCATCGATCCGGCATATTGGCTCCAACAGCATTTCCGTCTGCGAACAGCTGCGTACCCTGCATCTGCCTGAGGGTCTTGTGTCTATTGGGGACGCTGCCTTTGCCAGCAGTGCGGCTCTCACGGAAGTAAATATCCCCAGTACAGTGGAGATAATCGGCAATCATGCGTTCCTGGGTACTGCCCTGGAGACGCTGGTTCTGCCTACCGGCGTAAAGAGCATCGGCGCGGAAGCCCTCGCTTATAACCCAACATTGAATTCCGTTACGATTCGCTCTGGTCTGACGGATATTGGCGCTGACCTCTGCAAGAACAGTCCTAATGTCACAATTTGGACAGACTCTGCAGCGGCTCCCATTTATGCGTATGCGCAGGCAAACGGAATCACTGTCCGCTTGCTTAACTCCGGCTCCGGAAGCAGTTCCTCTGGTTCGTCCGGATCCTTTGGCAGCGCGGTGTCTATTTCTGCTGTCAAGAACGGCTCTGTGACTATCAGCCCCAGGAGTGCCTCCAAGGGCGATACTGTGACCATCACTGTTAAACCCGACAACGGCTATCAGATGGATGATCTCACCGTTACCGATCAGAGCGGCAATGAATTGAAATTGACTGATCTGGGCAATGGAAAATATACCTTTATCATGCCCAACGGCAGGGTAAAGATCAATGCAGTCTTTGCCCAAGAAAATGTGGCAAGCATGTTTAGTGATGTGGCTGCCAGTGCCTACTACTATGAGGCTGTGAGGTGGGCGCAGGAAAAGGGAATCACCGGAGGCATCGGCAATGGTCTATTTGGACCTGACAACAGCTGTACCCGCGCACAGATTGTCACATTCCTGTGGCGTGCTGCCGGTTCGCCCGAACCGAAGAATACAGGCAGTTTTTCTGATGTTTCTGCCGGCAGCTATTATGCAAAAGCGGTTGCGTGGGCGGTTGAAAACGGCATTACCACCGGCACGGGCAGCGGTAAATTCAGTCCCAACGCCGCCTGTACCCGCGCACAAAGTGTGACGTTCCTGTTCCGTGCTATCGGCAAATCGGTTGACAGCAAGACCACGTTCAGCGATGTTCCCGCTGACAGCTACTATGCAGATGCTGTGGCATGGGCGGTAGAGAACGGTGTAACAAACGGTATTGACGGCGGTCTGTTCGGACCGGATAACATCTGTACCCGAGCCCAAATCGTTACCTTCCTCTACAGAGTCTATCAAGGCTAAGCAGGGACTGCGGGTAAAAGCTGAATTTTTCCATTTGGTTTTTAAGAACCGTATTGCGGTGCAGACATCCATCAAATGGATGTCTGCACCGCAAGATTTCTATATCGCGTGTGCTAAGTCGGTCTGGTTCATTCTTTCCGTCAAGGCATCGTCTGCCCCATCCGAAACGCTCCGTTTGGAGGGCTGGTTTTCTGCTTTTTCTATATTTTTATCAATAATCTTGCAAATCTTATGAATATTTACTGTTGCATCTTCCGCCGCTTTGCCGTATACTCCTGATATTATTTCACAGTATGTTGGGGTGGAATGCATGAAAACCTATTCATTTGCCTACGGCAGCGGCGACGAACGGGAACTGCGCACGCTGGTGACGGACGCAGTCTACGAGCGTGTCCGGGTTGAAAACCACGATTGCGAAGCGCCGGATCTTGTCTATCTCGGCACCACGCCGCACGGTACGCCGGCCTCCATCAACCGCACGGCGGCTGAGGCCGACCTCGTGGTCTGTCTCGGCGCGGTGACGCATCATGTGATGGCAGGCTTCGGCGGCGGGCGCAAGAGCATCCTGCCGGGCATCAGCGGACGCGAGACCATCTTCCATAACCACGCATTTTTGCTCGACGCGGCGCAGCTGCGCTCCAACCCCGCCATTGGCAACGGCGCTTTGAAGGGCAACCCGCTGCACGAGGATATCGCCATGAGCATCAACAGCTGCGCCTAAGGTCCTCTGAGCTCAATACAGAAAGCAGAGCCGCGGCAGCGGCTCTGCTTTCGGGACGCATTCAATAGGACCAACCTGTGAAGGCCGCCCATAAACCTGCCCCCAACAAAAAGAAGGTGAAATTATGAGTGTGACAGTATCCGACCTGCTGAAGCTGCCGTCCCTGCAACAGGCGCGCGTTATCGGCGGAGCGGGCGGACTGAAAAAAGTTGTATCTTCGATCTCTGTATTGGAGTCTACCGATCCGGGGGTCCTGATCAACGAGGTATTTCGCCATAATAAATACCCCGGCAGTGAGATCGTCATTACCGGCTTTCTCAACTGCATCAATGATGTGGAGCGGCAGTGCTCCAATCTGCTGCGGCTCATTGAGGGCGGGGAAGTGGGAATGGTGCTGTATCCCGGCAACACCAACCGTGTGAAGATCAAGGCCGCCGGCGATTTAAAATAAGGAGAGCTCAAACGGGAGTGCTGCTTTGCATTCTCTTGCTTCATCGTCTGAAAAAGAGAACAGCGTGGCTTTCGCCACGCTGTTCTCTTATGAAGTCATCTAAAGACGTGGGGTCGACGCTGCGGGAAAACATCCCAAACTTTTTTACTGTGCCAAAGCCCTGCCGAGCGCGCGGCAGGATTCGAGCGCCGCATCGTCGGGCGCGTCGCAGCAGGTGACGCTCTCGCACACGAGGTTCAGCCCCGCGTCGCTGCAATCCTTCTCCCAGCTGCGCATCCATTCGCCGTCACCCCAGCCGTAGGAGCCGAACAGTGCCGTGCGCTTGCCGCCGAGGCTGCGCTTGCACGCATCGAACATCGGCTGGAACTCCATTTCCTCCAGCACCTCACTGCCCATAGCGGGGCAGCCGAAGGCGATGGCGTCGTAGGCGTTCAGATCGCCGGGTGCGACCTCGGCGGGCGTGAGCAGCACCGCCTCTGCACCCGCGGAGGTCATGCCCTCGGCAACGGCCCGTGCCATCGTCTCCGTATTGCCCGTACCGCTCCAATAAACAACAGCAGTTTTCATTTTTGTTAATTCCTTTCTCTTGGCATTTTATCAAATCAAACCGCGACGGCAAGCTGCTCGAGCTTCGAGCCGCTTTGCCAGAGTGCGCAGTAGATCTCCGTGCATTTCCTGTATTTTGCGAACAGCAAGCGCGCCTTTTCCTCGTCGCCGTAGACCTTCCAAAGCCCGGCGCACTTGAAATTGTTCGCGCGGTGGTCGATGAAGCCCTTCACATCCTCCGGCGGATAGCTGAGAAACAGCCCTACCTCGTGCGGGAACTCTCCGCTCTCGCGGAAACGGCGCGCAAGGCGCGCCACACAGCGCGCACAGCTTTCCTCGCCGTAGCCCGCCCGGCGCAGCAGCTCGGAGGCCTGCGCGTCCCGCAAGTCGCGCCGCAGCTCGGCGGGGCGGTAGAGGTAAAGGAGCGCCTGCCCTGCCAGAAAGCGGATCGGCAGCAGGCACAGCCCCTTTGGCGACAGCCGCCGGTTCAGCTGGCGGATATCAGAGAGCAGCGCCTCGCGATTCTCGCAAGGGCAGGGAAAAAGGCTCCCCGTCTTGATGCCCGCGAGCGTCGGCGCGCCCTGCCGGATCAGAATTTCTTCTGGCATTCGCTTTCGCCTCCTTGTTTCGTCATTGCATGAAGTTAGATAACTCTAACCTATGGTCTTTTGAAAAGCCGCCCGGAAGCGGTTTCTCAAAATGGGCTGCGTATTGCTCTGAAACGCGAGAACAGCCACTGCTTTTTGCGCCTCAGCTGCGATGGAGTTAGAGCTATCTAACTGCTGCATCTGTAAGATACCACACATCGGCAGAAAAAGCAAGCACATTTTCTTTTTTTTGAGGCTCTGCGCTGTCCTGATTTTTCCCTGATAGATACCTCTTTCCAAGCCGGACCCCCCCCAAAAAAAAAAAAAAAAGGGGGAGGGCAAAAATTAATTTTTGGAAAAAAAAAC
>ENA-UOJC01004618-UOJC01004618.1-human-gut-metagenome-genome-assembly--contig:-C104-NODE-4618-length-11422-cov-4.387349_pt1 | contig 11422 bp, 10 predicted proteins | sample MGYA00242339_ERZ723886 | MGnify/ENA metagenome assembly ERZ723886 | reverse complement strand
CACCAGGCGCTGCATTGATTTACGCCGGATTTCCTCGGTGATGAATTTTTTGTCCGACGCCTGTTTTGCGTTCACATAGCTGATACCGAAATCAAGAACGTTGTAAACGACCTGCAGATCTGCGTTTTCGACGTTTTTGTCCTCGATAAAGGAATTTTCCAACGTCCGGCGCCCTGTACGAACGGATTCGGCGGAAACAGCCAGCCGGTCGGAACGCGAAACAAAACCGCCCGATGCCGCAATGGACGGCAGCATGTCCATTGTCGCCGAATCAGCCACACCATAAGACACCGCCTGCTCCATCAGGGCGACGCGCTGATCCGAATTATATTTGACGGCGCGGGCAATCGCCTGGTACAGCGTCACCGGCCCTTTCAATTCCTCCTGTCCGTTGAACAGTTCGGCCTTGTCCACCTCGACACGAGCGGAACGTTCGGCCGCCGTTGTCGGCTCCGTACGGACGGCGCATCCGGCGGAAAGGCCTAAAACCGCGCCGAAAGAAAGGAATAAAACAAGCCGGTTGAAAACAAACCGTTTCTGTTCGGAAAAAAGCATCAGCAGGCAATCCTTTTATCGCTGTGAAAGTCTTTTTCGCCCCCGCATCTGACAATAAATGCGGAAGCATATGTATTCAAGATACAAGATATTGTTTTGCATTCAACAGATTTTTACGTTTCATTTACTTTTTTCCCGTCTCCCGGAAGCCCGAAAGCCCCGCAAGGGAAACACGAAAAAGAAGAAGCCTTCGAAGCGCCCCCCTCTCCCGCACAGAGCTCCGTTCAAACACGTCCCGTCATCTCAAGCAGAATGTCCGCGGCCTTGCGGCTGGGGGTCTCGTGCTCTTCGGCCCCAAGGCTTTTTAAAACGCCGAAAGCATCGCGAATCTGCGTTTCACGATAGGCTTCGTCGCTCAAAAGGCGCTCAACTTCCGGAACCAGAAGCTCGGGTCGGCAGTACTCAAGCAGATATTCCTTCACGACTTCCCTGTCCGCCAGAATATTGACCAGATTGGCATACTTCCCTTTGACCAGGATCCGGAGCAGACACGAGCTGAGCGGATTCATTTTATAGGCAATCGTATACGGAACTCGAGCCATTGCCAGTTCCAGAGCAACCGTCCCTGAAGCCGCCAACGCTGCCGAAGATGCGGCAAACGCGTCATACCGGCTTGACTCTCCCGTTACGACCGTCACGGGCAAAGCCCAGTCCGAAACCGCGGCGCGCACCTGATCCCCGACGGTGACGACCGTCGGCACGACGATATGCATGTCGGGATGGGTGGCGGCCAGCGCGGCAACCGTTTCCCGGAAAACAGGCAGAAGGTATTTCGTTTCCGAACGGCGGCTTCCGGGTAGGACGCACAAAACCGGCGCATGTTCCGGCAGATTGTGTTCTTTCCGGAAGCGGACGCCATCTCCCTGAGAAGCGCCGCCTTCGACAACGGGATGACCGACAAAATCCGTTTTCAGGCCGTACGGTTCAAAATATTTCGGTTCATACGGCAAAAGCGTCAGAAGACGGTCAATATCCCGGCCGCACGTTTTCGCGCGTTTCTTTTTCCAGGCCCAGACCTGCGGCGCGACGTAATGAACCTGCGGAATGCCCGTTTTCAGGGAACGCAACCTTTTGTTCACCCGCGCGGAAAAGCTCCAGCTGTCCACGGTGACGACAATGTCCGGTTTTCGTACCGCAATATCATCGGCCGTCTGATGTATACGGCTCAGAATGCGGGGAATGGAAGGAATGACTTCCGCCAACCCCATCACCGCCAGTTCCGAAGAATCAAACAGGCTCCTGAATCCCTGCGCCGCCATTGTTTCCCCGCCGACGCCCGCAAACCGCACGCGGCCGCCTGTCTTTTCCCTCAGCGCCGTCATCAGACGCGAGGCCAGAAGGTCGCCCGACGGTTCCCCGGCAATCAGATAGACGAACAGATCTTCACTCATTTTTTCCCCTGTTCCGGCGTGATGCCGACAATGAACATACCGAGTTCGTCGGCTTTCCGGATCAGCTCCGGCCGGTTTACGATCAGGGTCTTTCCAGCCTGCACTGCAATGCCCCGAAGCCCGGCTTCATACGCGTTAACAACCGTTTGAACGCCGATTGTCGGCAGGTCGGCTCGCTGTTCCTGATGCGGTTTTTTCATTTTTACCAGAACACCGCCCACACCTTCGCGCTTCAGTCCTTTACAGCGCGCAATCATCGCGTCCGTTCCTTCAACAGCTTCGACCGCCAGCACAATTCCCTGCTGGACAACGACTGACTGGCCGACGTCCAAAGCCCCCAGCCCCAAAGCAATCCTGACGCCGTGTTCTATATCGGCCCGCGCCTGTTCATCGGGGCGCACCTTTCCGAACAGGCCTTCGGAAGCCAGAATATCCGTCATGATTTCATGGAGTCCAATGATTTTAAATCCGGATGATTCAACATGATGAATGACCGAAGACAGCAGATTGTCGTCGCCGAATGCCTTAAACCCGATTTTAACAAGAAATTTCGTCGTCCACCAGTCGGGACGCAGATCGAACAGCGAAGGACGGCGCACAGGGCCAATCATGACAATTTCGCCGACCCCGTTCTTCTTGAAATATTCGATGCCTTTTCCGGCTTCTCCCATGCGCATCCACAGGCATGGGGCATCCCCGATGATATCCGCGTCCGCCTGCCCTTTCAGGCAGATAAGAGCGAAGGGGCGACCCGTCTCCCGGCAGTGATCAATCAACTGCCGCGGAAGATGCCCGCCCCCTGCAACAATCCCCAGCGTTGTCGTCATCGGCGTTCAGTCGACGACAGACAGCTTGCCAGCCGGATGAATGTAACCGCGCCGCTTTGAATCGTCTTTCATGAATTCGACGATTTCCATTACAGCCTCGCATCCGGCGTATTTGGCGGCAACCGCGTCAACACGTTCCGACATGGTTCCTTCGCCGTCAAAAATTTCGGCAACGGCATGGCGCAACTTGTTGATAACATCCAGCGAAAAACCTCGGCGTTTCAGGCCGATAATATTGATGCCTTCCAGAACGCTTCCGGAAATCAGGGCGTATGGAACCACATCCCGCATAATCGCGCACAAACCGCCGATCATGGCGTGCGCACCGATGCGCGTAAACTGGTGCACGGCGGAAAGCCCGCCCACAATCGCCCAATCGCCCAGCTTCACATGGCCGCCCAGCGTCGCGTTGTTGGCCATGATGACGTTGTCACCGACAATACAGTCATGCGCGACATGCGTTCCGACCATGAACAGACCGCCGTCGCCAACAATCGTAATATTGTTGTCAATCGGCGTTCCGGGATGCATTGTCACATGCTCGCGGATCACGTTGTTCTTTCCGATAACCAGTTTTCCCGGCTCGTTCATGCATTTTTTATGCTGCGGTTTATGGCCGATGACGGCAAACGGTCCGACTTCCGTGTTTTCACCGATAACCGTGTCGCCGCCGACCCAGACATGAGCCATCAGATTGACCCCGTCTTTCAGCTCGACCTGTTTCCCCACAATGCAGAACGGCCCGACTGTCACGTTTTCGCCGATTTTTGCGCCTTCTTCGACAATTGCCGTCGGATGAATGAATGTCATATTACGCCCTATTTTTCATCAAAAATCATTGCGGTAAAAAGAGCTTCGGCGTGCAGGTTCCCGTCAACGGTCGCCTCTCCCCGGAAGCGGAAAACATTCCCGCGCCCTTTTTCCCTTGAAATATGCATGATCAGCTGATCGCCCGGCCGAACCGGCTTGCGGAACTTGGCTGATTCGATCCCCATGAAGTAGACCAGCTTTTTAACGCCTTTCGGAAATGACGACATGACCAGAACGGCCGCCGCCTGCCCCATGGCTTCCACAATCAGGACGCCCGGCATGACCGGATGGTGCGGAAAATGTCCGGGAAAGAACGGCTCGTTCATTGAAATGTTTTTAATGCCGATCCCCTCTTCCCCTTCCCTGATGACCGACACCCGGTCGACCAGAAGAAACGGATACCGGTGGGGCAGAAGCTCCACGATTTCGTCGATTCTGATTTCCTTAAGTACTTTTTCTTCCATTTAATCCACTCTCTTATGAATATTCAGTTTTAACGTTTGACTATTTTTCTCAGAGTCGCGACCTGACGCATATATTCCTTCAGCGGCACGGCCGGAGACCCCATCAGTTCCTCTCCCGGAGCAACGTCGCGAAGAATTCCGGACTGTGCCGCAATCTGCGCTCCGCTGCCGATGCTGAGATGACCGGCAATGCCGGCCTGCCCCGCCAGGACAACAAAATCCCCCAGCTTTGTGCTGCCGGCAATGCCCACCTGAGAAACAATGACACAGCATTTGCCGGTCTGGACGTTATGCCCCAATTGGATCAGGTTGTCCAGACGCGATCCGTCTCCGATGACCGTATCGCCCAAGGCGCCGCGGTCAACGCATGTATTCGCACCGATTTCGACGTCATGGCCGATGATGACGCGGCCCAGCTGGGGAATTTTCGTATGCCCCTTCGGGCTCATGAAAAATCCGAAGCCGTCCTGACCGATCCGGGCGCCGGGATAAATATAAACCTGGTTTCCGGCCAGCGTATTGTACACGGACGCATTCGCCCCGATGATACAGTCATCGCCGAACACAACGTTCGGACCGATGACGGCATTCGGGAAAACATGGCAGTCCCGACCCAGAACCACGCCTTCCCCCAGAACGGCTCCGGCATCAATCTTTGTTCCTTCCCCGAGTTTTGCGGAAAGAGGGACATGGGCGCCGGGTTCAACCGTAACGCCGATTCTTTTTTCGGCTGGATAAAACGCCTGCGCCACCCGTCCGTAAGAACGGTACGGCTCCTTTGACAAAAGAAGCGTCCGTCCTTCCGGAGCGTTTTTCGCCAGATCCGGATGAATGATGCAGACGCCGGCCTGTGTTTTTTCAAAATCGGGCCAGTACTTTTTGCTCAGCAGAAAACTGACATCCTTTCCGGTGCCGTCCTGAAGGGAAGCAACGTCGTAATACAGCTTCTCCGGATCAGCATTCCCGGCGATTTCGCATTCACCGATTTCGGCAATCTGTTTCAGTGAAAAAGGCCCGGCGACCTTAAAAAAACGAGAATCAGGCATTCACAACGCTCCTATTTTTTCTTCTTTTTGGAAGACGTGCTCTTTGCCGCGTCGATTTTCGGCATATCGATTTTCGGCATATCGATTTTCGGCATTTTTTCATTGACCATTTCGATTGCGTCTTCCGTCAGATTGGCCTCTTTGGAAATATACAGAGCCACAGACTGGTTCAGCACGGCGTCGAATTTTCTTTCCTTCGCCAGCTTTTCGGTCACGGGCGTCAGGCCTTCGTCAAGGAATTTCTGCATCGCGGTATTGTAATTTTCCTTTATTTGCAGCTCAAGCTTCGAAACCTGACGCTGATAGGCTTCCTTTTCAGAGGCATATTCGTCCACCTTCTTGCCCAGTTCGGCGCGGGAAAGCTTCTTTTCGGAATCAGCAATCGCCTTTTCCTTTTCCGCCAGGACGGCCTGAACCTGCTGCACCCATTCGATGAAGCTTTTCATTGTCTTTTCATACTGCATCTGAAGGCCGGCGGCGGCTGTCGACTTTGACGCCAGCTGGTTTACATTGATAAAACCGATTTTGGCATCGGCGGCATAAACGTTTCCGGCCATCAAAATGCCGGCAACGACCATCATGGAAAAACGCATCTTTTTATTCATGTCCTTAAAACCCCGTATCAAAGTGTAAGCGGAAATATTCCGTTTTATCAAAGTCTTCCTTCAGAACCGGTATTGCGAAATCGATGTTGATCGGTCCCAAAGGCGAAGACCACAAAAGACCGACACCAATACTAGCACGCAATTTTGAAGAATACCACATTGTTGAAGCATCATAACCGTCCGGCTTTCCAATCAAACCGAAATCCGTAAACAGCTTGCCCTTCATCCCGAATTCGCTCGGAAGGCCCAGCGGGAACATCAGCTGAGCCGAAGCCGTCACCTGCCAGTTGCCGCCCAAAGCGTCGTCGCCGACCTTGGCTCGCGCCGTCACGCCGCCGTCCTCGAACCCGCGCAGTGTACTGCCGCCCAGGAAATAACGGTTGTTCAGCCGGACATCCTGACCGATGCCGTGGATATACCCCGCCGTCGTACTCAATCCCAGCACCCAGCGATCCGTCAGAGGAATATAATACCCAAAGTTGACGTCTGTGCGCAGAAAACGGGTGTCTCCCCCCAGGCCGGCGAAGTCATTGCTGAGCGAGACGTAATAGCCTTCCGACGGATTCACGCGGCTGTCCAGATAATCCCAGAACAACGTCTGGCTGACCATTGAGGTTGTCGTGCGACCTTCCTGCTCCTTGACATAGATGGAGGCCGTCGGGTCAACATTGGTGATTTCGTCCCGGCGGAGCGTATATTTGACCGAGTGCGACAATTCCTCGGAATACTTCCAGCCAAACGACGTTGACGCGCCGTACATTTCGGAATCGTAGGAACTGCGGTTGGAATAATTGCGTGTCAGATAAAACACGTCAAACCCGGCCGACAGCTCGCGATCCAGAAACCATGGCTCGATAAAACTGATATCGAACAGGGTCTTTTCCTCGGCAACCGTCGCCGATGCCCCCAGGGTACGGCCCGTTCCCATGAGGTTGCGCTCCTGAATCGAAATTTCGGCCAGCGGGCCGTCATACGAAGACCAGCCCACCCCCACGCGCAGGGAACCCGTCGACTTTTCCGACACGTCCATCTTGACTTCCGCAACATCCGGAGCTTCATCCGACGGCTCGACATCCAAAGTCACACGGTCAAAGAAATCCAGATTTTCAACACGCTGTTTCGACCGCCGGATTTTCGCCGGGTTGTAGGCGTCCCCTTCGGCAAAGCGGAACTGGCGCCGGATCACACGATCCTCGGTTCGGACATTGCCCGTGATTTTGATGCGGTCAATGAACAGATGGGGGCCTTCCGCGATATTGAAAACAAGATCGACAACCGGTTCATCGGAACGCTTTTCAAGTTTATACGTTACGTCAACAAACGGATATCCCATCCCGCCGACTTCGTTTGTCAGCGTCAGGATGCTGTCCTCCAGCTTGTCGTTGTTGAACCAGTCACCGGGCGCAAGAGAGACCTTCCCTTTCACGGCGTCCGGGTTCAGGCCTTTGATCGAGGACTCAACACTGACGTTTCCGATTTTATAACGCGGCCCCTCCTCCAGGACGAGCGTCAGGAAAAAGCTCTCCCGGTTCGGGGACAGTTCGGCGGAAGCCGAAACGACATTGAAATCCATATATCCCTGATGCAGATAGAACCGCCGGAGCAGTTCCTGGTCATACGCAAAACGATCCGGATCGTACGTATCGGTGGCCGTGAAAAAACGGTACCAGCGTTTTTCCTTGGACATCATGGCTTCTTCCAGCCGGTCGTGGTCAAAAGCCTTGTTGCCGATGAAGTTAATGCGCCGGATAAAGGTCGTCGGTCCTTCGACAATTTCAAAAACGACGTCCAGACGGTTCTGCGACCGTTCAATGATTTTAGGTTCGACACTGACCGAATAGCGTCCCGAACGTTTGTAAATTTCCAGAATCCGCTGTGTGTCCCGGCGAACCTTGCTGCGCGTGAAAACAGCGCGCGGCCGCAGAGAAAGTTCGCTTTGGAGCTGTTCGTCCTTGATGCGTTTGTTGCCTTCAAAGCTGATCTGATTCACGATCGGGTTTTCAACAACGTCAACCGTCAGGACGCCTTTTTTAAAATCCATCTTCACATCGGCGAACAGCCCCGTCGCGAACAAAGCCTTCAGACCGCGATCCAAACGCGCCTGATCAACAGCGTCTCCTTCGCGGATCAGCAGGTACGACAGAACCGTTTCCGGTTCAATCCGCATCGTGCCGTTCAGCTTGATTTTATGCACAACACCCGACGTCTCCGCCGCCTGAGCAGCCGAGAACGTCAGTACAAATGCCAGCAGAACAAACAGCTTTTTCAACGACGGCCCTTTCTACGAAAACAGACGCGAAGCAATCCGCACGATGTCGTTCCACGACGTCAGTATCAACACCCCGAACAGCAGGACGACACCGACATTCAACGCCACGAGCTGGGCTTTTTCGCCCAAAGGCCGCCGCGTTACGCCTTCGACCGCATAAAACAGAAGATGCCCGCCGTCCAGAATGGGAATGGGAAGCAGATTGACAAATCCGATGCCGATTGACACCTGAATCAGGAACAGGAAGAACGAAAGAACACCCTGTCGCGCCGCGTCGCCGGACGCTTCGGCAATTCCAAGAGGCCCGCGCATATCGTCAGCCGACCGTTCGCGCATGATGATACGCTTCAGAATGATGACCGTATCCTTTGTAATGTTCCATGTTTCCTTTACGGATTCAACGAAAGCCGCCGGAACGGACAGAGATTTCAGATGTTCCCGTGTCATTGTCGCCTGGACTCCCAGCACCGCACCGCCGTTTTCACGCGTCAGATGCGCCGTCAGGGGAACTTCCTTTTCGCCGCGCAGGACGATGATGTTCAGCGTGTTGTCCAGCTGTACCATACGGCGCAGGTCTGAAAATTCCTTGATTTTCACGCCGTTGACTTCCACAAAGCGATCCAGAGGCTGAATGCCGGCCGCTTCCGCCGCCGAGCCTTTTGTCACTTCCGACACGACCGGCGGCACAATGACCATGCCGAACGCCGAAAAGAAAAACGTCAGCAGAATAATGGCGAAAATATAGTTCATCGCCGGCCCGGCCACCGAAATAAAAGCTTTTTTCAGCACAGGCTGATGCGGGAAAGAGACTTTTTTCTCTTCTTCGGTAAATTCTTTGGCGGCCTCGTCCGCTTTTGCACTGGCCGCGTCCGCATCACCGAACATCTTGACATAGCCGCCAAGCGGTATCAGGCCGACTTTCCAGAGCGTCCCCTTCCGATCCCGGCGCGACCACAGCGTTTTTCCGAATCCCAGGGAAAACTCCTCAACCCTGACACCGCAAAGGCGCGCTGCCCAGAAATGCCCGAATTCATGCACGACCACCACGATGGACAACACAATAAGAAAAGAGAGCGGATACAATACAGCCTCAAGCATCAGGCGGGTCTCCTTTTGATCATTTTTATTTTTTCCCGGGCCGTCCCGCGCGCCTGTGCGTCAACCGCGAGGACATCACCGATCGTTTTGACGGCGGAAGGCGTATACGCCTCCATAACAGCTTCGACAATCCGGACAATATCCAGGAATCCGATTTCCCGGTTCAGAAAAGCGCCGACCGCGATTTCGTTCGCGGCATTCATGACGGCCGTTGCCGCCTGTCCCCGGTTCAGAGCTTCCCGAGCGACACGAAGAGCCGGGAACCGTTCTTCGTCCGGCCGGGCGAACGTCAGGGCGCTCATCCGCGTCAGATCCAGACGTTCCGTCGGCGACGGGATCCTTTCGGGCCATCCCAGTGCATAGGCAATCGGCGTACGCATGTCCGCGACGCCCATATGCGCCAGAACCGAACCGTCGACATAGCCGACAGCGCTGTGGACGACCGACTGCGGGTGAACCAGTACTTCGATTTTTTCCGCCGGAAAGCCGAACAGGTGGAACGCTTCTATGATTTCCAGCCCCTTGTTCATCATTGTGGCCGAATCAACCGAGATTTTTGCGCCCATGTTCCAGTTCGGATGCGCCACCGCCTGTTCGGGCGTGATTTTTTCCATGAAAGCGGGGTCTTTTTCGCGGAAAGGCCCGCCCGACGCCGTCAGGAGAATCCGATCAACGGCCGAACGATGACGCTCCTCCAGCGTCTGGAAAATAGCGCTGTGTTCGGAATCAACCGGGATCAGCGTCGTACCGCAGTTTTTCACCGCGTCCATGACCAGCTCTCCGGCACAGACCAGCGTTTCCTTGTTCGCCAGAGCCAGCGTCTTTCCCCGCCGTACAACGGCCATTGTCGGCACAAGCCCGGCCGCGCCGACAATAGAGGACATTGTCCAGTCGGCCTCCTCTTCCGCGGCGGCCAGAACGGCGTCGTCTCCGGCTTCAACGCGCGTCCCCGTTCCGGACAGAGCCTCTTTCAGTTCGGGATACAGCGCCTTGTCCGCCGTAACGGCCATCCGGGCGGACAATCTGCGTGCCTGCTCCGCCAGAAGCCCGACGTTCCTGTTGCCCGTCAAAGCCTTTACTTCATACAGCTCCGGATGACGCAGAAGAAGATCGACCGTATTTGTTCCGATCGATCCTGTCGAACCTAAAATCGTAACGCTTTTTTTCGGCATATCAGCCCCAGAAATTCAGTAAAGGACAAAATGACATCAGAAGAACGACAAGCGGCGCGACAGCCAGCAAAGCGTCCAGACGGTCGAAAATACCGCCGTGCCCCGGGATCAGATTGCTGGAATCCTTGACGTTCAGCGTTCGCTTGATCCAGGATTCAAACAGGTCGCCGCCCTGTGAAACCGCGCCGAAAACGGCGGAAGCCGCCATAACAAGGCCGTATGAGCTCAGCGGCTCTTCATACAGGGCGCACGCGCCGCCCCAAACCGCCGCCGTCAGCATACCGCCGAACAACCCGGCCCATGTTTTCTTCGGGCTGATTTTCGGCGCCAGCTTCGGCCCCCCGATCATACGGCCGAACACATAAGCTCCGCTGTCCATGCCCCACACGACCCCGAACAGCCAGATTGTGCTTAAAAAGCCGTATGACTGTAAAAGATACGTAATGGCAAGGACGGGATAAACACTGTACGGCATTCCGAAAGCGTACAGTTTCGGACGTTCCGCTTTCTGGCGAAGAGCCGTGATGTAAAGAACGACCGTCATCACCGCCGGAAGAATCCAGGCCAGTTCAAATGACAGATCCAAGAGAAAAACGCTGCATACCCCCGTAACGGCAATCAGCATGCCGGAAACCGTGAAGCGACCCAGAACCATTTTTTCCCATTCCCATCCCATCATCGTCAGAATGGCCGCGGCAAACAGTTCAAACCACGGGGAACCGAAATACAGCGCCAGAATCGGCAGCGGCAGGATCAGAAGGCTGGAGAGAATTCGTTGTTTAAGCATGGAACACCCTTGACTGTCAAAAACTATACGTTGCCGAAACGTCGGTGGCGCGAAGCATAATCTTCCAGAGCCTGCCGAAATTCGTCATCGTAAAAATCAGTCCACAGCGTATCCGTAAACACGAGTTCGGTATATGCTGTCTGCCACAAAAGGAAATTGCTCAGCCGTTTTTCTCCGCTGGTCCGGATCATAAGGTCGGGATCGGGCACATCCGGCAAATACAGGCTGCGGGAAAAAAGAGTTTCGTCAATGGCGGCCGGATCCAGAACGCCGTTTTTAACCTGTTCGGCCAGACGACGCGCCGCGTCCACGATTTCCCAGCGCCCTCCGTAACTGAGCGCCAGAATCAGCGTCAGGCGTTCATTGGGTACCGGCTGAGACGTTACGGCCTCTATCTT
>ENA-UOJC01004613-UOJC01004613.1-human-gut-metagenome-genome-assembly--contig:-C104-NODE-4613-length-11426-cov-21.030077_pt1 | contig 11426 bp, 8 predicted proteins | sample MGYA00242339_ERZ723886 | MGnify/ENA metagenome assembly ERZ723886 | reverse complement strand
GCACCTCCCCTTTTTTGGAAAAATAAGGTTACAAAATTCTAACAAAAAATGGAAAGCGAGGATGCGAATGGCTGCTCAATACGAACTGCTCAAAGAGCTGCTCAACAGCGGCACAAAGCTGAACTTCGGGCAGGAGTTTTTCTTCAAATTTTATCAGGCCTTTCTGCTGAAGGACCGCTGGCTCCAGTACGTCGGCGGCGTGGGCACCACCCTGCTGGTCACCGCCCTGGCACTGGCGCTGGGCATCGTGCTGGGCAGCGTGGTGGCGCTGGTGCGTGTGGCCCACGACCAGCAGCGCCCCGGGCACAAAAACCCGGTGCTGGGCTTCTTCAATGTGATCTGTGAGATCTACACCACTATCATCCGCGGCACCCCCATGATGGTGCAGCTGCTCATCATGAGCATGGTCATCTTTGCCAACAGCCGCAACTTTACCATGGTGGGTGCACTGACGCTGGGCATCAACTCCGGTGCCTATGTGTCCGAGATCATCCGCGGCGGCCTGATGGCCGTGGACCCCGGCCAGATGGAGGCCGGACGCAGCCTTGGCCTGAACTACATGACCACCATGGTGGTCATCATCATCCCGCAGGCTATCCGCGCGGTGCTGCCTGCTCTGGGCAACGAGTTCATCATGCTGCTGAAGGATACCTCCCTGATCACGGTCATTGGCGGCAAGGAGCTGCTGTATGCGGCGCAGGGCATCATGAACCGTACCTACGAAGCCATGTACCCGCTGCTGGGCGTTGCACTGATCTACCTTGTGCTGGTCATGCTGTTCACCCGGCTGCTGGCAATGTTTGAGAGGAGGCTGGCACAAAGTGACCGATAAGATCCTGGAAGTCCGTGGTCTGACCAAGACCTACGGCGGCGTGAAGAAAAAGGGCGCAAAGCAGCCCACCCCCACCCTGGACGTGCTCAAGGGCATCGATATCGACATCTACCGCGGCGACGTGGTGTGCCTGATCGGCCCCTCCGGCTGCGGCAAGTCCACCTTTCTGCGGTGCCTGAACCGGCTGGAGATCCCCACCTCCGGCTCCATCAAGTTTGAAGGGGTGGAGGTGGACGATGCCCACATCGACGCTGTGCGCCAGAAGATGGGCATGGTGTTCCAGCACTTCAACCTCTTCCCCCACCTGACCGTCAAGCAGAACCTCTGCCTGGCCCCGGAGCTGCTCAAGCTCAAGAGCAAGGAGGAGGCTTCCAAGCGTGCCGAGGAGCTGCTGGCCCGTGTCGGCCTGTCCGATAAAGCCAATGTGTTCCCCAAGAGCCTTTCCGGCGGCCAGCAGCAGCGCATTGCCATTGCCCGCGCTCTGGCCATGGACCCGGACGTGATCCTGTTCGACGAGCCCACCAGCGCCCTGGACCCTGAGATGGTGGGCGAGGTACTGGAGCTGATGAAGGAGCTGGCCCACACCGGCATCACCATGCTGGTGGTCACCCACGAAATGGGCTTTGCCCGCGAGGTGTCCAACCGCGTGATCTTCATCGACGGCGGCCAGATCCAGGAGGACGAGCCCCCGCAGGAGCTGTTCTCCAACCCCAAGCATCCGCGCCTGAAGGCATTTTTGTCCAAGATGCTCTGATCTGCAAAACAAAAAAAGGAACCGCCGCAGCGGTTCCTTTTTTGTTTTATAAGGGCATCTCACAGGGTCTGGTCCGGGCCCTGGGCCTGCTGCTGGCTGGTGTACAGCATCATCAGGTGGTTGGCGCTTTCCTCCAGCTGGCTCTTGGCCTGCCGCAGGGCCGCTTCCTCGGTCTCGTTCATCTTCTCGGGCTTGTCCTTGCGCAGGCAGCGGCGCAGGTTGGCCACATCGGTCTTGATGCGGTTCTTTTCGTCGCGGTCCAGCTCCTTTTTGCACTTGGACAAGGCCTCGTCCACCTTGTAGGCCAACACCTCGGCCTGGTTGTGCAGCTCCAGCCGCTCCTTGCGGCGGCTGTCCTCGGCCTCGTAGGCCGCGGCATCCGCCATAGCGCGCTGGATCTCGTTTTCGGACAGGTTCGTGCTGCCGGTGATGGTGATGTTCTGCTCTCGGCCGGTGCCCAGATCCTTGGCCGACACCTTGACCACGCCGTTGACGTCGATGTCAAAGGTGACCTCGATCTGCGGCTTGGAAGAGAAGCTGGCCCGGATGCCGTTGAGCTTGAACTTGCCCAGGCTCTTGTTGTCGCGGGCAAAGTGGCGCTCGCCCTGCAGCACGTTGATCTCCACGCTGGTCTGCATGGGGCGTGCCGTGGTAAAGATCTGGCTCTTGCGGGTGGGGATCATGCTGTTGCGGGTGATCAGCGGGGTGGCCACGCCGCCCAGCGTCTCGATGGACAAGGTCAGCGGGGTCACGTCCATCAACACCAGCCCCTGCGCTGCCGCGCCGGTGGCACCCGCCAGCTTGCCGCCGCCCTGCAGCAGTGCACCCTGCACCGCTGCGCCCATGGCAACGCACTCGTCCGGGTTCAGGCTGTGGCTGGGCTCCTTACCCAGCAGCTCCCGCACCTGCCGTTCCACGGCGGGCATCCGGGTGCTGCCGCCCACCAGCAGCACCTTGCCCAGCTGGCTGGCAGAGATGCCGGCATCCCGCAAAGCGTTCTGCACCGGGGTCACGGTGCGGGACAGCAGATCGCCGGTCATCATCTCGAACTGCGGGCGGGACAACGCGATATCCAAGTGGTGCGGCCCGTCCTTGCCCACCGCGATAAAGGGCAGGTTCAACTGGGCAGAGGGCGCACTGGAAAGCTCCTTCTTGGCCTTTTCCGCCTCCTCCTTCAGCCGTCCCATGGCGGCGGGGTCGCGGGTCAGGTCGATGCGGTCAGACTTTTTGAACTCGGCCACAGCGTACTCCACAATGCGCTGGTCAAAGTCGTCGCCGCCCAGATGGGTGTCGCCGCCGGTGGCAAGCACCGTAAAGGTGCCGTCCTCGATCTCGATGATGGACACATCAAAGGTGCCGCCGCCAAGGTCGTAGACCAGGATCTTCTGCGCGGCTTCGTTGTCCAGACCGTAGGCCACCGCGGCGGCGGTTGGCTCGTTGATGATGCGCAGCACGTTCAGCCCCGCAATGCGGCCTGCATCCTGCGTGGCCTTGCGCTGGCTGTCGTCAAAATAGGCGGGCACGGTGATGACGGCCTCGGTGACCGGCTCGCCCAGATAGCTCTCGGCGTCCCGGCGGATCTTGGCAAGGATCATGGCGCTGATCTCCTGCGGGGCAAGGTCCTTGCCGTCAATATGCGCCCGGTAGTCCGAGCCCATGTACCGCTTGATGCTGGAGATCGTGCGCCCGGAATTCGTGGCGATCTGGCGCTTGGCCGCGCCGCCCACCAGACGCTCGCCGTCCTTGGTAAAGGCCACCACGCTGGGGGTGGTGCGCTCGCCCTCTGCGTTGGTGATGACCACAGGCTTGCCGCCTTCCACCACCGCCACACAGGAATTTGTTGTGCCAAGGTCAATGCCGATCACTTTGCTCATATCGTTTTCCTCTCTTTGCGGCGCATCCCGTCCGCCAAAGCATTTTATTCACCTGATCATCTTACCCGATTCCTGTGACCATTTTTTAGTCCAATTGTAAAGAATCTATGTTGTAGGCCGTATTCCGGGGCTTCGGATCGGCCAGTTCCCGCAGCAGCTGTTCCGCTTCTGCCTGCAATTCGGCCGCATCCGGTTCCTTCTCCCGGGCCAGGATGGCAAAGCCCTGGGCGGCCTCTGCCGCCAGTGCCATGGCTTTTTTGGCCGAGACGTAGCGGGTCTCGGCCTGGGCAAGGCGCAGACAGATGCGCGGGGTATACTCGATGTCCGGCATGTCCTGCGCCGTCTGCCGGGCTTTGCGGTAGTACAACAGGGCCTTGCCCGCTTCGCCCCGGGCAGCGCAGTCCTCGCCCAGCGACAGCATGGCCAGCACCTCGCCGTGGTCGGCGGCGGTGCGCCACATCCGGCGGGCCTCGGTCTTGTTCTGCATCTCGCCCCGGCCCCGGTACAGGCAGTCGGCCAGCAGCGAGAGACCCATGGCATTGCCCTGCTGGGCGGCTTCGTCGTAGTGGTCGGCCGCCATGCGCCAGTCCCCGGCGCGGGCCGCTTCCCGCCCGGCTTCTACTTCTTCGTCTCCCGGCTCCTCCGGGTTGTGGTCTGCGTGGAGCAGACCGTTGAGCAGGGCCTCATCCAGTGTGGCCGAGTGGCCCCACGGGTCGATGACCACGCCGTCGATGTCCGGCGCATCCAGCACCAGTTCCATGGCGTCCTGCAGGGTGTAGTCCGCCATGGGGCGGGCCGCCGTGCTGCGGTCCACACAGGCCGCGGCGCTGGAGGTGAACAGCGGCAGCCAGGTACGGTCCTTGTTTTTCAGGGTCCAGAGCGCAAGCCCTTTGGCCTTTTGCTGCGGGACGGGGTTCTCGGCCCAGGGGGCCGGGGTGGGCGGTGTGCCCGGGGCCGTCTGCAGCGGCACCAGAACATGGGTCTCCAGCTCCAGCGCATAGTTCAGGGCCCCCATCAGGGCCCAGAAGCTCTCCTCGTTCTGCCCGTGATACAGCTGCTCGATCGCCTGCTCGATCGCCGGGCAGCCGGTGCCGCCGGGGCTGTAGCGCACCGGCGTGCGCGGGTGCCGGCTGCTGCCCACCGGGCGGAAGCGCACCCCGCCGTCTGTTCTTCTTGCCATTGTATGTTCCCTGCTTTCCTTCAGTGTCACCTCCTAGTATAGCAGGATTTTCCATCTTTCTCAACGGAAAACCTGCGCTTTGGCTCTGCATCTATACCGGCAAACGTATGGTTTTTTTCAGCTGTGTGCGCTATAATAGGTAAAATTCCAGAATACTGGGATCAGAAAAGGAGGAAATAGCCTTGAACAACATGCTTGGCTATCTGAGGGACTACAAGCGCGAAAGCGTGCTTGCCCCCCTGTTCAAGATGCTGGAAGCCACATTTGACCTGTTCGTACCGCTGGTCATGGCCGATATCGTCAACGTGGGCATTGCCGCCCACGACCTGCACTACATCCTGGTGCGGTGCGGCATCCTGCTTGTGCTGGCCGTCATCGGCCTGACCTGCAGCCTCACGGCGCAGTATTTTTCCGCCAAGGCGGCGGTGGGCTACTCCACCGCCCTGCGGCATGCCCTGTTTGCCCACATCCAGAGCCTGAGCTTTTCGGAGATGGATACCCTGGGCACCAGCACCCTCATCACCCGCATGACCAGCGACATCAACCAGGTGCAGAGCGGCCTGAACCTGTTTTTGCGGCTGTTCCTGCGCAGCCCCTTTGTGGTGATCGGTGCCATGGTCATGGCCTTTACGGTCAACGCGCGGGCCGCCCTGATCTTTGTGGTGGCCATCCCGCTGCTGAGCGTGGTGGTGTTCGGCGTGATGGTCATCACCCGCCCGCTGTACAAGACCGCACAGGTGCGGCTGGACCGTGTGCTGGGCCTGACCCGCGAGAACCTGACCGGTGTGCGCGTGGTGCGTGCCTTTGACAAGGAGCAGGACGAGATCGACCGCTTCGAGAACGCCAACGACCTGCTGACCAGAATGCAGCTCCATGTGGGCCATCTTTCGGCCCTGATGAGCCCGCTGACCTATGTGATCATCAACATTGCCATCGTGGCACTGCTGTATGTGGGCAGCATTGAGATCAACGTGGGCGGCATGGCCTCCGGCGACGTGATCGCGTTGGTGAACTATATGAACCAGATCCTGATCGAGCTGGTCAAGCTGGCCAACCTGATCGTGCAGGTGAGCAAGGCGCTGGCCTGCGCCGGCCGTGTGCAGGCTGTGCTGGACACCAAGCCCGGCATGGACTTCCCCGTCGAGCTGCGCAGCGAGGTGCCCGTCGACAAGGCCGGTGACGCCGTGCGCTTTGACCATGTGAGCCTGACCTATGCCGGGGCCGGCGCACCCAGCCTGTCCGACATCAGCTTTACCGCCAAGCGCGGCCAGACCATCGGCGTCATCGGCGGCACCGGCAGCGGCAAGTCCAGCCTGGTCAACCTGATCCCCCGCTTCTACGACGCCACCGAGGGCACCGTGGAGATCCTGGGCCGCCCGGCCGCGGACTACCCCCGCGAGGCCCTGCGCGGCAAGGTGAATGTGGTCATGCAGAAGGCCCAGCTGTTCGGCGGCACCATCCGCTCCAACCTGCTGTGGGGCAACAAGAATGCCACCGACGCCGAGCTGTGGGCGGCCCTGGAGACCGCACAGGCGGCAGAATTCGTCAAGGCAAAGCCCCTTGGCCTGGACGAGCCCGTGGAACAGGGCGGCCGGAACCTTTCCGGCGGCCAGAAGCAGCGCCTGACCATTGCCCGTGCACTGGTGGGCAAGCCGGACATTCTGATCCTGGACGACAGCGCCAGCGCCCTGGACTACGCCACCGACGCCGCCCTGCGCAAGGCACTGGCCGCTCTGCCCGGCAGCCTGACCGTGTTCATCGTGAGCCAGCGCGCTGCCAGCCTGCAGCACGCCGACCAGATCCTTGTGCTGGATGACGGCAGGCTGGTGGGCCTTGGCACCCATGACCAGCTGCGCCAGAGCTGCCCGGTGTACGAAGAGATCTATGAGAGCCAGTTCAAGAAAGGGGATGTGCAGAAATGAGCGCGAAAGCCAAAGCAAAACTGACCCCGGAACAGCGCAAGGCCACACTGACCCGTGTGCTGCACAAAATCCGCCCCTATTCCCTGTTCGTGGTCTGCAGCCTGATCGTGGCCGCCGTGAGTGTGGCCGCACAGCTGTATATCCCCATCCTGTGCGGTGGCGCCATCGACCTGATGCTGGGCAAAGGCAATGTGGACTTTGCCGGTGTAGGCCGCATCATCGTGGAGGTGCTGGTGGTGGCCGTGGTGGCCGCCTTTGCCCAGTGGCTGCTGAGCGTGTGCAACAACCGCATCACCTTTTCGGTGAGCCGGGACCTGCGCAACGAGGCCCTGCGCAAGATCCAGACCCTGCCGCTGTCCTACCTCGACAGCCACCCCTCCGGCGATATCGTGAGCCGCATGGTGGCCGATGTAGACACCTTTGCCGACGGCCTGCTGATGGGCTTTACCCAGCTGTTCAGCGGCGTGCTGACCATTCTGGGCACCCTGCTGTTCATGCTGAGCGAGAATGTGGTCATCACGCTGGTGGTGGTGTGCATCACCCCGCTGAGTCTGCTGGTGGCCAGCTTCCTTGCCAAGCGCAGTTACAAGTATTTTCAGGGTCAGAGCAGCGTGCGCGGCGAGCAGACTGCGCTGGTCAACGAGATGATCGAGGGCCAGAAGGTGGTGCAGGCCTTCGGCCACGAGGCCGAGAGCCTGGACGCCTTTGACGAAGTGAACGGCCGGCTGCAGGACGTGAGCCTGAAAGCGATCTTCTTCTCCAGCATGACCAACCCCGCCACCCGCTTTGTGAATAACATCGTGTACGCCGGTGTGGGCCTGGTGGGTGCCCTGTACGCCGTGCGCGGCGGCATCACCATCGGCCAGCTGAGCGTGTTCCTGAACTACGCCAACCAGTACACTAAGCCCTTCAACGAGATCTCCGGCGTGGTCACCGAGCTGCAGAACGCGCTGGCCTGTGCGGCCCGCGTGTTTGAGCTGCTGGACGCCGATGACCAGATCCCGGAAGCCGAGAACGCCGCTGTGCTGCAGCCGGACGGCCATGTGCAGCTGGAGGATGTGTCCTTCCGCTACCTGCCCGACCGCCCGCTGATCGAGGGCCTGAGCCTGGACGTGAAGCCCGGCCAGCGCATCGCCATCGTGGGCCCCACCGGCTGCGGCAAGACCACCCTCATCAACCTGCTCATGCGGTTCTATGACGTCAACGGCGGCTCCATCACCGTCTCCGGCGACGACATCCGGAACGTGACCCGCGCTTCCCTGCGCGGCAGCTACGGCATGGTGCTGCAGGATACCTGGCTGCGGGCCGGTACGGTGCGGGAGAACATCGCCTACGGCAAACCGGATGCCACGCTGGAAGAGGTGGTGGCAGCCGCCAAGGCCGCCCACGCCGACAGCTTCATCCGCCGACTGCCGGACGGCTACGACACCGTCATCGCGGAGGACGGCGGCAACATCAGTCAGGGCCAGAAGCAGCTGCTGTGCATCGCCCGCGTGATGCTCTGCCTGCCGCCCATGCTGATCCTGGACGAAGCTACCTCCTCCATCGACACCCGCACCGAGGTGCGCATCCAGAAGGCCTTTGCCCGCATGATGCAGGGCCGCACCAGCTTCATCGTGGCGCACCGCCTGTCCACCATCCGTGAGGCCGACGTCATCCTTGTAATGAAGGACGGCCACATCGTGGAGCAGGGCAACCACGACGAACTGCTGGCCGCAGGCGGCTTCTACGCCAAGCTGTACAACAGCCAGTTTGAGGGTGTGGAGACCTGAGCCAAAGCCCCATAAAACCACAAAAATCCCGTCTGAAGCAGTTCAGACGGGATTTTTTCGTGTTTGTCAAGGGCTGCCCGCACAGAGCATGTGCGGCGGGGCCTTTTTCTGCCCCTGTGCCGCCTTTTTTGTTGACAAAGCACCGCCTTGCTATTATAATAATGTAGTCAAAATGGCATCATTGCGCGGCTTTGCACCTGCGCGAATCAAGTATAGACAAGGAGAGATTCTCAAATGGCACAAGAGATCAAGATGTCCGCTGCCGGCCTGAAGGCCATGCAGGATGAACTGGAATACCTCAAGACCGTGCGCCGCAAGGAGCTGGCCGAGGAGATCAAGGAAGCCCGCAGCCACGGCGACCTGTCCGAGAACAGCGAGTACGACGAGGCCAAGAACACCCAGGGTCTGGTGGAGAACCGCATCACCGAGCTGGAGCAGATGATCAAGAACGCCGTCATCATCGACGAGAGCGAGCTGAGCGTGGACAGCGTGTCTGTGGGCACCCACGTCACCATCCAGATGACCGGCGAGGATGAGACCGAAGAATACGACATCGTGGGCCGCACCGAGGCCGACCCCCTGAACGGCAAGATCAGCGACGAGAGCCCCGTGGGCCACGCGCTGCTGGGCCGCGCTGTGGGCGCCAAGACCGAAGTGCTGCTGCCCACCGGCCACACCGTGGAGTACACCGTGCTGGCCATTACCCACGCACGCAGCTGATAGGAGAAACCATGGAAGAGCAAAAGAAGAACCCCGCACAGGGCCTGTCCGAGAGCGAGCAGGTGCAGGTGCGCCGCCAGAAGCTGGCAGACCTGCAGGCCGCCGGTCATGACCCCTTTACCCTGACCAAGTACCCGCAGGACGCCTACTCGGCCGACCTGAAGGAAGAATTCAAGGACCTGCCCAACGAGACCGACAGCGGCAAGCAGGTTGCCCTGGCCGGCCGCATGATGTCCAAGCGCGTGATGGGCAAGGCCAGCTTTGCCCACCTGCGCGACGACAAGGGCGACATCCAGCTGTATGTCCGCCGCGACGAGCTGGGCGATGAGCCCTACGCCGCCTTCAAGAAGCTGGACGTGGGCGATATCATCGGCGTCAAGGGCGAGGTGTTCCGCACCAAGACCGGCGAGCTGAGCGTGCGCGCCACCGAGCTGACCCTGCTGGCCAAGAGCCTGCGTCCCCTGCCCGAGAAGTTCCACGGCCTGACCGACACCGAGATGCGGTATCGCCAGCGCTATGTGGACCTGATCGCCAACCCCGAGGTCAAGGACACCTTCGTCAAGCGCAGCCAGATCCTGAAGGAGATCCGCGCTTATCTGGACGAGAAGGGCTTCCTCGAAGTGGACACCCCCATCCTGACTCCGTTTGAGATCGGTGCCTCGGCCCGCCCCTTCTACACCCACCACAACAGCCTGAACATGGACATGGTGCTCCGCATCGAGACCGAGCTGTACCTCAAGCGCCTGATCGTGGGCGGCATGGACCGCGTATATGAAGTGGGCCGCATCTTCCGCAACGAGGGCATGGACCCCAAGCACAACCCGGAGTTCACCTCCATTGAGCTGTACCAGGCCTTCACCGATTTCCACGGCATGATGGATCTGGTGGAAGAGCTGTACAAGCGTCTGGCTCTGAAGATCTGCGGCAGCATGGTCATCCCCTATCAGGGCAAGCAGATCGACATGGGCCACTGGGAGCGCCTGACCATGGTGGAGGCTGTCAAGAAGTATTCCGGCGTGGACTTCAACGACTGGCAGACCGACGAGGACGCCATTGCCGCCGCCAAGGAGCACCATGTGGAGCTGCCTGAGGTGCCCACCAAGGGTGCCATTCTGGCCGAGTTCTTCGACGCCTTTGTCGAGGACAAGCTGATCCAGCCCACCTTCATCTACGACTACCCCGTGGAGATCAGCCCCCTGGCCAAGCGCAAGCCGGATGACCCCGCCTTCACCGAGCGCTTTGAGTATTTCATCGACTGCACCGAGTACGGCAACGCCTTCAGCGAGCTGAACGACCCCATCGACCAGAAGGGCCGCTTCGAGCGTCAGGTGGCCGAGCGCAAGGCCATTGAGCCGGACTGCAAGGCCCAGGTGGACTACGACTACGTCAACGCTCTGGAGTACGGCCTGCCCCCCACGGGCGGCCTGGGCTTCGGCGTGGACCGTCTGGTCATGCTGCTGACCGACAGCGCCTCCATCCGCGACGTGCTGCTGTTCCCCACGATGAAGCCGATTGAGCAGTAAATTTCCAATTTAAGCAAAATAAAGCCTGAAACTTCTTGATAAACCGAGAAGTTTCGGGCTTTTTGTTTGCAATGATTTCCAGCGATTTTCACGTCATACGCCAATTTTACGCCAAATGATGCAGGATTTTGTGCAGAGCAAAAAGAGTGTTGTTCCGGTTTGGTGGAGAAATTGAGGGGATGGTAGATGGATGTGGGCTTACGAAGGGCTGCATCAAAGAACAGATTTATAGAACCAACAACAGCCCCGCTCTGGTGAAGGAATCCAGAGCGGGGCTGTGTTGATGAAGGAGAAATGAAGGAAATATCAGGTTTTACAGGTCCAGTTCAAACTGCTCGGCGGTGATGACCGCCTTGCTGTCGGCGGCAAAGGTGATGCCATCGGCAGACTGCGGGGTGTAGATCCATGCCGTCATGGTCTGCTCACCGTCATTGACAAAGACCTCCACGCTGTTTTTGTCCAGCAGGATGCGGAGTTTCAGGGCACCGTTCTGGCGGCGCACCTTGCAGCTGCGGGTATGCACGATGTCGGCGCGGGAACCGGCATGGCTGCGATCCAGCGTCAGCTCGGAGGTGTAGGGATCATAGGTCAGGCTGGTGTGATGGTCTGCATCGGCGGCCAGCTTCAGGGTGAAGGAGCGGTATTCGCCGGGCTGCACCGTGACGGTCAGATCCGCCACACGACCCTTGATGCCTTCCAGAGAAGTTTCGCCTTGCACCGTCACATTTTCATGGAAGGTGCGCTTGCCGTGGACGGCATCCAGCTCCCGCACGGGGGTCTGAAGAATGCGGCCGTCCTTGATGTGCAGCTCGCGGGGGCAGATGGTCTGCCCGAACCACTTGCAGCCCT
>ENA-UOJC01004612-UOJC01004612.1-human-gut-metagenome-genome-assembly--contig:-C104-NODE-4612-length-11427-cov-10.023127_pt1 | contig 11427 bp, 9 predicted proteins | sample MGYA00242339_ERZ723886 | MGnify/ENA metagenome assembly ERZ723886 | reverse complement strand
ATCCCATCCCCAAGCCTTCAACGCGAATCTCAAGCTTTATGTGAACACGCCCTAGGGCGCGATCAAGCCTGCCGCACCTGTGGTGCTTCCTCAGCCGGTGGCGCATGCCACTGTGCCAGCAACTGCTGCCACTTGCTGCGTGCCGCCTGCAGATGGCGCTCCTTGACGTGGCCATAGCCGCGAATGTCCTCGGGAATGCGTGCAATCTGCACGGCCAGCGCCAGATTGCTTGCCATCAGCTGGGGCAGCAGCCCCTCGATGCAGTCGCGGTATTCGGCGATCAGGGCACGCTCGGTCTTGCGCTCCTCGGTGCGACCGAAGGGGTCGAATGCCGTGCCTCGCAACACCTTGCCGCGCGCCAGCCACTGAAACAGCGTACGTACGCTGGCACCATAGGCTTTCTTGACCAGATGGCCGTGCGCATCGCGCGCCGCGGTGGAAGGTGGTGCGAGGTGATGCACCAGCTTGTAGTCACCTTCGAACATCTGCGCGATCTTGGCCTGAAAGCCTGCGTCCAGATGCAGGCGAGCCACTTCGTATTCGTCCTTGTACGCCATCAGCTTGAACAGATAACGCGCCACCGCCTCGCTCAGCTGCGTGCTGCTGGGCACCACGCGGGCTTCTGCCGCCTGCACCTGCTCCACAAAGCTGCGATAGCGTGCGGCGTAAGCGGCGTTCTGGTAGTCCGTCAGAAAGGCCACACGGCGCTCGACCAACTCCTGCAGGCTGGGCTTTTTCACCAGCTGAATGACCTGCGCCGTGCGGTACAGCGCCTGCACCTCCTGCAGATGGTGGGCACAGCGGCGGCCCCATTCAAAGGCCGCGTGGTTGTTCGCCACCTGCACGCCATTGAGCTCCATGGCGCGCAGCAGGGCCGCGCGGCTGAGCGGAATGCGCCCCTTTTGCCAGGCGTAGCCCAGCATCATGGGGTTGGTGTAGATGCTGTCACCCAGCAGCTGGGTGGCCACCTGCTCGGCATCAAAACAGCCGACGGCATCCTGCCCCACCAGTGCCTGCAGCAGCTGCTGGCACTGCCCGGCGGGCGACTGCCAGTCGGGGTTGTGCACAAAGGCAGCGGTGGGTGTGCTGCTGGCGTTCAGCGCCACATAGGTGCGCCCGGCCTGCATGGCTGCCAGGGTGACCTTGTTCGCGCCGACGATGGGGTCGCAGGCAATCACCAGATCGGCTTTGCCAATATCTACCTTGGTGGTGTAGATCGCCTCCGGCGTGCTGGCAATCTGGATGTGGCTCCAGGTCGAGCCGCCCTTTTGCGCCAGGCCTGCCGCATCCTGTGTGACCACGCCCTTGCCTTCCAGGTGGGCCGCCATGCCCAGTAGCGAACCAATGGTGATCACGCCCGTGCCGCCCACACCCGCCACCACAATGCCCCACGCCTGCTGTGCATCCGGCAGCGTGGGCTCCGGGATGGGAGGCAGCTGCGACAGGTCGCCTTTTTGCTCGCGCTTGGGCTTTTTGAGCTGGCCGCCTTCCACGGTGACAAAGCTTGGGCAAAAGCCTTTGACGCAGGAAAAATCCTTGTTGCAGGTGCTCTGGTTGATACGGCGCTTGCGGCCAAACTCGGTTTCCACAGGCTCCACCGACAGGCAGTTGGACTGCACCGAGCAATCGCCACAGCCCTCACACACCAGCTCGTTGATGACCACGGTCTTGGCGGGCGTTGCCATGGTGCCGCGCTTGCGGCGGCGGCGTTTTTCGGTGGCGCAGGTCTGGTCGTAAATGATGGCCGTGCAGCCTGCCATCTCGCGGAACTCTCGCTGGATCTGGTCCAGCTCGTCGCGGTGGTGCACCGTCACGCCGGGCGACAGGGCCACGCCCTGGTATTTCTCGGGCTCGTCCGTCACGATGACCAGCTTGCGCACGCCTTCTGCCAGCAGGCTCTGCATGATCTGCAGCACGCTGTGGCCTTCCGGGCGCTCACCCACGCGCTGGCCGCCCGTCATGGCCACGGCATCGTTGTAGAGGATTTTGTAGGTGATGTTCACCCCGGCCGCAATGCTCTGGCGAATCGCCAGCAGGCCGCTGTGAAAGTAGGTGCCATCGCCCAGGTTGGCAAACACATGCTTGTCTTTGGTAAACGGCGACTGCCCCACCCAGCTCACGCCCTCGCCGCCCATCTGCGTAAAGGTGCTGGTGGAGCGGTCCATCCACACCGTCATGTAATGGCAGCCAATGCCCGCCACCGCGCGGCTGCCTTCAGGCACACGGGTGCTGGTGTTGTGCGGGCAGCCGCTGCAAAACCACGGCGTGCGGTCACCCGTCTGCACGGTCTGCGCGCTGCTCTGGCGTTCACAGGCATCCAGCAGAGCCAGATGCTGGTCCATGCGCGCCTGCACATCGTCGGGCACACCCAGCTTTTGCAGGCGCCTGGCAATGGCGCGGGCGATCAGCGCCGGCGTCAGATCGGCATTGGCGCGCAGCAGCCAGTCGCTGCCGCTGTGGAAGGGCTTGCCCCATTCATCGCTTTCACTGTCTTCAAACTTGCCCACCACGGTGGGGCGCACGTCATTGCGCCAGTTGTACAGCTCTTCCTTGACCTGGTATTCGATGATCTGGCGCTTTTCTTCAACCACCAAAATCTCCTGCAGGCCACGTGCAAATGCACGCGTGATGCTGGCCTCCAGCGGCCAGACCACGTTCACCTTGTGCACGCGAATCCCGATGCGGCGGCAGGTGGCATCGTCCAGCCCCAGATCGACCAGGGCTTGCCGCATGTCGTTATAGGCCTTGCCACTGGCCATGATGCCAAAGCGGTCCTGCGGGCCTTCGATCACGTTGTGGTTGAGCTTGTTGGCACGCACATAGGCCAGCGCCGCATACCACTTGTAGTGCATGAGGCGGGCTTCCTGCTCCAGCGGCGCATCGGGCCAGCGAATGTGCAGACCACCCTCGGGCATCACAAAGTCTTCGGGCAACACCATCTTCACGCGGTCTGGGTCCACATAGACGCTGCTGGACGACTCCACCACCTCCTGAATCGTCTTCATGCCCGACCACAGGCCGCTGAAGCGGCTCATGGCAAAGGCATGCAGGCCCATGTCCAGTATCTCCTGCACGCTGGACGGAAAGAACACCGGTGTGCCGCAGGCCTTGAAGATGTGGTCACTCTGGTGCGCTGCGGTGGAAGACTTGCTGATGTGGTCATCCCCCGCCAGCGCAATCACCCCGCCATGCTGGGCCGTGCCCGCCATATTGGCGTGCTTGAACACGTCAGAGCAGCGGTCCACCCCCGGGCCTTTGCCGTACCAGATGCCAAACACACCATCGAATTGCTTGGACTGTGGATACAGATCGAGCTGCTGCGTACCCCAGATCGCCGTGGCGGCCAGCTCTTCGTTCACGCCGGGCTGAAAGACAATGTGCTGGCTGTCCAGGTGCTGCTTCGCGGCCCAGAGTGCCTGGTCGTAGCCACCCAGCGGTGAACCACGGTAGCCGCTGATAAAGCCGGCAGTGTTCAGGCCTTGCTGCGCATCGCGCAGGCGCTGCAGCATGGGCAGGCGTACCAGCGCCTGTACACCGCTCATAAAGGCGCGGCCGCGCTCCAGGGTGTATTTGTCATCGAGAGATACCGACTCCAGTGCCTTGCGCACTGCATCGTTAACTGGGGCGTTCATCGTTGTCTCCTTTGTGCGGACCATGCGCATGGCTGGTCTCTGTGGTTATTGGGCGATGACCCGAATCAAGTGTAGGAGCGCCCTTCAGATAGAGGATTGCTTTTTTTGCTCGCAGAACGCAGTATTTAGCAAGATCCTTTCTCTTTTAGGGGTTAACGTGAATACTTTGGACAAGTTTGACCTCGCCATCCTGGCCCATCTGCAGGCCGATGGCCGCCTGACCAATGCCGAACTCGCGCAGCGCGTGGGCCTGTCTGCCGCGCCCTGCTGGCGGCGGGTGCGCGCGCTGGAGCAGGCAGGCTTTATCAAGGGCTACCACGCGCACATTGACCGCCACAAGATCGGCCTGGGCGTGCTGGCCTTTGTGCGTATTGATGCAGAAATCAGCTCCGGCACACGCACCCGAGAAATGGAAGAAGCCATCCGCGCCATTCCCGAAGTCGTGTCCTGCCACTACATCAGCGGCAAGGGCATGTTTGAGCTGCAGGTCGTCGCCAGGGACCTGGAAAGCTTCTCGCACTTCACGCGCACGGTGCTGCTGAATTTGCCGAATGTGAAAGACATGCACACCAGCTTTTCGCTGGGCGAGGTCAAGTCCAGCCTGCCACCAATACCCCGTCCGCTGTAAGACAGGTTCACGATGCGGCCCTTGCTGACCAATGTGCGCCTGCAAGCGAACGCATAAGGCCCGACAATTTGCCGTAATGACAGCCCCACACGCCACCCCATCCTCGCCCGCCACAGGTCGCATTCTGGAAGAGCCCGACGTGCGCTCCACTGCGCCTCCGCCACCACCTCCCTCCACCTGGACCCCCCTGCGCACCCCCACCTTCCGTCTGCTGTGGAGCGTGACCCTGGTCGCCAATATCTGCATGTGGATGAACGATGTGGCCGCGGCGTGGATGATGACTTCGCTGACCACCTCGCCCGTGCTGGTGGCTCTGGTGCAGACCGCATCCACCCTGCCCGTGTTTCTGCTGGGTCTGCCCAGCGGGGCGCTGGCAGACATTCTGGATCGCCGCCGCTACTTCATCTTCACGCAGTTCTGGGTGGCCGTCGTCGCCGTGCTGCTGTGCGCGGCGCTGGCCTTGGATGTCATGAATGCGCCGCTGCTGCTGGCCCTCACTTTTGCCAACGGCATTGGCATGGCCATGCGCTGGCCCGTGTTCTCGGCACTGATTCCGGAAGTCATCAGCAAACCCATGCTGCCCTCGGCCATGGCACTCAATGCCGTGGCCATGAATGCCTCGCGCATCGTCGGCCCGCTGGTGGCTGGCGCGCTGATAGCCAGCGCGGGCACGCTGTGGGTGTTTGTGCTCAATGCCGTGCTGTCCATTGCAGCAGGCCTGCTGCTGCTGACCTGGCAGCGCACCCACGTCACCCACCCACTGGGGCGCGAGCGCCTGCCCAGCGCCATGCGCGTGGGGCTGCAGTTCATCAAGGAGTCGCCCCGCATGCGCGCCGTGATTGCGCGCACCGTGGCCTTCTTTTTCATGTCCACGGCCATCATGGCCCTGCTGCCACTGACGGCCAAGCGCTTTGATGGCATTGGCTTTATCAGCGGCGCGGGCGTGTTCACGCTGCTGCTGGCCTCCATGGGTGCAGGCGCCATCATCGGTGCCATGTTTTTGCCGCGCATCCGGCAGATGTTCACGGGTGAGCCCCTGGTGCTCACCGGCACGCTGCTGCAGGCCGCCTCCACCGTGGGGGTGGCGCTGGCGCCCAATCTGCCGCTGGCCGTGGTCTGCATGATGACGGCGGGCCTGTCGCTCATCTCTACCGCCAACACCCTGGGCGTAAAGGCACAGATGGCCCTGCCCAACTGGGTGCGTGCGCGTGGCATGTCGGCCTATCAGATGTCCATCATGGGTGGCACGGCCATTGGCGCGGCGCTGTGGGGCAAGGTGGCCGCACTCAGCTCGGTGCCCGTGAGCCTGATCGCCGCTGCCGTCACCGGCGTGGTGTGCATGCTGATCGTGCAGCGCGTGTTTACCGACCGCCAGGCGCTGGAAGATCTCAGCCCCTCCAAGGCCTTTCAGCCACCGCGCCACAGCCAGCCGGAAGAAGGCCGCGTGGTGGTGCACATCGAATACCTCATCAACCCCGCCAAGGCCCGGCGCTTTCGCACCCTGATGCAGGAAAGCCGCCGCAGCCGCATGCGCCAGGGGGCACTGTCGTGGCGACTGTTGCACAGCATGGAGCGGCCCGAGCGCTACATCGAGGAAATCGTGGATGAATCCTGGGTCGAGCACCTGCGCCGCTTTGACCGCATCACCGCATCCGACGTGGCCCTGCGCGAGCGCAAGCTGGCCTTCCATGTGGCCGATACACCGCCGCGCGTAACGCGCTTCTTTGAAACAGACTAAAAAAACATAGCTGCCAGCGCTTGTAAATACTGGGTTTCAGAATCTTTTATATCTGAAATCCTTATCTTTCAAGCGCAAGCAGCTATTTTTATGGGAGTAACAGGCAAACAGCCTGCTTCGCAGCAACGCTGACATACCCGTGCTATCCGTAACTTCCACATGCACAAGTTCATGCACAAAGCTTTGACTTGTGTTCAAATCGCCCACTTCAAAGGGGAGTAGCTCCCCGCCGGGTGTGCAAATGCAGCCACATTCCGGCGGATTGGCAAGTCGTCAGTACGAAACCGTGGTTTCCGGCTTGCCAGGCATGATCAGCGATCGTGCGGGCAAGACCTTTGGGAGACTGTTTACACGTGCTCCCTCAGGAAGCTCCCACGGCATCCAGGCTTTGTCCTTCATCGCCCAAGACTTCTCCCAGGTGAACACGCGTAAAGTATCTGCTGCAGGCGCCTGAGCGCATCCGCAGTTTTTAACCGAGGTTTCACATGGATTTCGACTTTCTCACCCATGCCCCATTCTGGATTGCCCTGGGGCAAATCATCATCATCGACATCTTGCTGGGCGGCGACAACGCTGTGGTGATTGCGCTGGCCTGCCGCAAACTGCCTCCTGAGCAGCGTCGCAAGGGCATCATCTACGGCACCGCCGGTGCCATCATCCTGCGCGTCATCCTGATTGCCTTTGCCATGACACTGCTGGCGCTGCCTGCGCTCAAGCTGGTGGGTGCACTGCTGCTGGTGTGGATTGGTATCAAGCTGATTGCCCCTGATGAAGAAGGTCACGACAACATCCAGGGCAGCGACAAGCTGTTTGCCGCCATCAAGACCATCATCGTGGCTGACCTGGTCATGTCCGTGGACAACGTGATCGCCATTGCTGGCGCCGCGCAAAGCTCGGGCGACCACCAGCTGCTGCTGGTAACACTGGGCCTGCTGATCTCTATCCCCATCATCGTCTGGGGCTCGCAGCTGGTCATCACGCTGATGGAACGCTTCCCCATCATCATCGTGGCCGGCGGCATGCTGCTGGGCTGGATTGCGGGCGGCATGCTGGTCTCCGATCCGCTGTTCGTGAACCCCGACAAGTGGACCTGGGCACCCAAGCTGCTGGCTGCGGATGAAAATGGCCACGCCATCTTCAACGCCTCCATGCCTATCTACTGGGCTGCCCACATCGGTGGCGCACTGCTGGTGCTGGCACTGGGCAAGATGGCTGCTGCCAAAAAAGCCAAGGCTGGCGCTGCCCACTAAGCCCTGAACAGGCCCCGGACCACAGCCCGGCTGCGATATGCTGAGCGCTGTGCCCCCGGGGCTTTTTTATTCACACTCAGCCGCTCACACCCCGAGTAACGAGCGGCGCTGATGAGACTGATTGCTGGAAAAGGAACCGTGCAAACTTACATCGCCTACGTAGACGACGCGGAGTACGCGCAGCAGCTGCTGCGCAGCATGCTGCTTTGCGCGCATGGACAGGACGCACACTGGGTGCTGGTCGCCTGTGCCCCACGTATTACGCATCGCGTTAGCAAGTTTGTGAGCAATCGCTCTCGCGAAAACTGGCGCAATAAATGGGCAGACCGCCTGTTCCAGTCCTGCCTGCCCGTCTTGCAGGCACAGGGCGTGCAGGTCACGCCCATGCTGGCCAAGGCCCCCTTGCCAGAGCTGCTCGAAAGCCTGCTGGCTGAGCACGGCAGCAGCGCGCAAGTCATCGACATGCGCCGCCCCAAGGATGCCGTATCGGCCCAGGCCTCCACACCTGTTCTGCGCAAGCTGGCTGGCACACTGACCAGCCTCGGCGCATGCTGGACGGTGCTGGTCAGCGACGTGCTTGCAGCCTGATGGGCCTGTGCCAGGTCTTTCAGACTCCCTACCAGATCAAGGGCCTTCTCGGCCCTTTTTCTTTGCCTGCGCGTTATGCTGGCAGCCATGAAACTCATGCTGAAATGGTTGCTCAGCGCTGGTGCGCTGCTCTTGGTTGCCGCAGTATTCAGCGGTGTACAGGTACAAAGCTATGGCTCGGCCCTGCTGGCGGCGCTGGTCATCGGCCTGCTCAATGCCCTGGTGCGGCCCGTGCTGGTGATTCTGACCCTGCCGGTCACGCTGATCACCGTGGGCCTGTTCCTGTTTGTGATCAACGGCCTCATGCTCTGGGCAGCGTCCGGCATGCTCTCCGGCTTTCACGTCACAGGCTTCTGGGCCGCCGTCTGGGGCTCCATGCTGTATTCGCTGCTGGGCCTGGCCATTGAATCACTTCTGGCGCGTCTGTTCCCGCAGTAATTCCTGCACGGCACGCAGCCGCGTGTCGATGATGGAGGCCTCGATATAGTCGCCCTGGCCGCGCTGTGCCAGGTCTTGCGCGGCCTTGAAGCGGTCCACGGCCCCCGCGTAGTCGTAATGCGCCACGCGTGCCTCGGCCTCGGCACGGATGGCGCGCAAATCCTCGCGCTGTGCATACCAGGCCTGTGCCAGCAGGCGCCACGCCGCCGCATCATGCGGATGCACGGCCACCCAGGTCTGCAGCCGGTCACTGACCACGGCAGGCTGGCCCAGCGCCAGCAGGGCGCGGCTGCCCAGCAGCATGGCCGGGCGTGGCAAGTCACCGCGCAAGTCCGCATGGCCCAGCAATTGCAGTGCAGCCTGCGGCTGCTTGTCCTCCAGCTCCAGCTCCGCCCCCAGCCATTGCACCTGCTGGATGCCGGCCTTGTCGCCAGAGGGCTGCACCAGGGCATCCAGCCGGCTCCAGAGCGCACGCGCTGCGCGCCAGTCCTTGAGTTCCATCTGGCTGAGCACGGCCACATACAGCGCGGCCGCCTGCTCCCGCGCATTGCGCTGGGCAAATTCCGGCATGTCCGGCAGCTTGACCCACTGGCGCAAAGTGTCGATGCCGGGGCGGCTGAGCACGCGTGCACGCCCCGCCATCAGCGCATGCTCCAGCGTAGGCTGGGGCGGCTGGTTCTTGCCCTGGGGCACGCGGCTGTGCATGTCGGCAATACGCTCGGTGGTCAGCGGGTGGGTCCGCAGATAAGGCCAGCTGCCGTTGTCATTCAGGCGGCTGGCGTGCTGCAGTTTTTCAAACATGCTCACGGCGCCCTGCGGGGCAAAACCTGCGGGCTCCAGCAAGGTGTAGCCAATGCGGTCGGCCTCGCGCTCCATGTCACGCGAAAAGCCCAGCTGGTTCTGAATCGTGGCCGCCTGCCCGCCCACAATCAGGGCATTGGCCGCATCCGGGCTCTTGCTGGCCGCCAGCGCGCCCAGCACCATGCTGGCAATCATGATGGGCATGTTCTTCTTCTCCTGCCCGAACATGCGCGCAATGTGGCGCTGCGTCACGTGCGTGAGCTCGTGGGCCATCACCGTGGCCAGCTCATCGCTGCTGCTCACCGCACCAATCAGCCCCAGATGCACGCCCAGATAGCCACCGGGCAGGGCAAAGGCGTTAATGCTCTTGTCCCGCCCCAGCAAAATCTCCCAGGCAAAGCGCTCGCTGATTTCCTCCGACAGATTGCCGCGCTCACGCGCCGCTTTCACCAGTGGCTCCCAGACGCTGAGCACATAAGCGTGCAGCTGCGGGTCGTCGATATAGTCCGGGTCGCGGTAGAGCGAGGCAATGATGCTGTCGCCCAGCCTGCGCTCTTCGCTGGCCGTCAGGTCTGCGCCATCGCCCATGCTGGGCAGGGCCAGCTGGGCCTGTGCACCAGCCATATAGCCCACACCGGGCAGACACAGCACCGCAGCCAGCAAGGCACTGCGCAGCGGCGAAAGGGCGAAGGAAAATGGCTTCATGGCAATAGCGGGCAAAGGCACAAGGCCCTCTGTGACAAGAACAGACTCTTATGATGCCTGCATTGCGCCCATGTTCCCAGCTTTACATGCCATACGCAAAGCTGTCTGACATCTGCGCCTCCCTGTAGCGAACGACACAGAATCAAAGATGAGCGAACACCATCTCCCCAACGACGGACTGACCCACTTTGACGCCCACGGCCAGGCGCATATGGTGGACGTAGGCGCCAAGCAGCCCACCCACCGCGTGGCCGTGGCCGAAGGCCGCATCGTCATGCAGCCCGCAACCCTGGACATCATCCAGAAAGGCACGGCCAAGAAGGGCGATGTGCTGGGCATTGCACGCATTGCCGGCATCATGGCCGCCAAGCAGACCAGCCACCTGATTCCGCTGTGCCACCCCCTGGCACTGACCCGCGTGGCCGTGGATTTTGAATTACTGCCTGAAGACAACGCGGTGCGCTGTGAAGCGACGGTGGAATTACACGGCAAAACCGGCGTGGAAATGGAAGCTCTGACCGCCGTGCAAATTGCCTTGCTGACGATTTATGACATGTGCAAGGCGGTGGATAAGGAGATGGTGATGGGGGGGGTGAGGGTGGTGGAAAAAACAGGTGGCAAGTCTAATAATTATTTTTCAAAAAATTCAATCAAAAAATCGATTTAATTCGAATTATTTATCTAAAAAAATGGCCAATTAAAAATAATTGGCCATTTTTAATTTTTATGGACCTGGATTTACAGCTGCAGTCAGTTCAGTGGAGTTTTACATGTTGCAGGACGGAGCTTTTCCGCTACGTCTGTTTTACACTGCCAAGCACCAGAAGTTCCATCATCCGCATCGTCTGCTCCTCGAGCCCATTGAATCTTTTTACCGGCAACTTGTGGATTTCCTTTCAATTTACATGTCAAGGTAGCTGCACCAGTTGCTGCCACACTGACTTCATAGGTACAACGATCTGAAACTGTACCAGTTAAGCCTAATTCTTTTGGCGAATCGATTGCTTTTTTTTCGGGAATATTTCCTTCAGTTATTTTTGTTTCGGCATTCACTTTCGCAGGGGTAATTTCTGCCAAACCAGCCGCAATTTGGGATTTTGCTGTGTAATCCTGATAAGCAGGCAAAGCCACAGCCGCCAAAATACCAATAATCGCCACCACGATCATCAGTTCAATCAAGGTAAAGCCCTGTTGCATTGTGCGCTTCATAGAAAGCTCCTCTCTCTGTGGATGAAATTGACGTCATCCATAGAGCAAGTCACGTGCCAGCGAATTCCTACGTACCAACCCCGGCGAATTGCAAACTTTGGTTGCAAACGGGCGCGGAATGTAATTTTTTGCATGACTTGTATCAAGCGGCATAACACTTTTGTCATTCGCTGGATTTCCGCCACCTCGCATGCAGAAGCTCTATTTATAGGAGCGAATTGCGCTTGATATACGGTGTTTTGCAATATAAATAACTTGGAAACCAAGAAATAACCGGCGCAAGCAGCTATAGCTTTGAAAGCAGCAACCAAAAAGCCAGCCTCAAGAGGCTGGCTTTTGGCTTGATGCCCGCAGCAGCTAACTACGGGCTGGCTGAGAGGGCTTAGGGCGTGTTCACGTAAACATTGGGTTCGCGCAGCCACGACAAGGCCGTCAATG
>ENA-UOJC01004607-UOJC01004607.1-human-gut-metagenome-genome-assembly--contig:-C104-NODE-4607-length-11432-cov-5.467171_pt1 | contig 11432 bp, 9 predicted proteins | sample MGYA00242339_ERZ723886 | MGnify/ENA metagenome assembly ERZ723886 | reverse complement strand
TGCTGGTGCCTGGAACGCTGAAGCGCTTGTTGAATCGGTCAACGCGGCCACCGGTCGCAACATCACGCTGCTTGCCAGTGTAGAACGGGTGGCATTTACCGCACACGTCGAGGTTCAGGTCGTGACCTACGGTAGAACGGATTTTCATGACATTACCGCAAGAGCAAGAAGCAGTAATTTCTTCGTATTTCGGATGAATATCTTTTTTCATGGGAGAACCTCAGTTAAGGCCGCGTCGCTCTTCCAGCCCTAACGCCAGACACCACGCGATGTTAATAATTTCCCGGCGCAATTCCGCTAAGCGTAATCCCCGGGTAATAGATTCTGATGCTGCACGAAGCGCACCAAAGGCGGCGAATCATACAGAATTTGACCAGCATATGCAAACTGATCCGCGAGCCCTTATCACAATGTGTATACTAACCGGCCAGATTTCAAGTCAGGAAGATGACATGCCCGTCGCCCACGTTGCCCTGCCCGTCCCGCTGCCCCGTACCTTTGACTACCTGCTACCTGAGGGAATGCCGGTCAAAGCAGGCTGCCGCGTGCGCGTGCCGTTCGGTAAGCAAGAGCGTATTGGGATTGTGACCGCCGTCAGCGAACGCAGCGAGCTGCCGCTGGATGAGCTCAAACCGGTCATCGCCACGCTGGATGCCGAACCGGTATTTTCTTCTGCCGTCTGGCGACTGCTGCTGTGGGCGGCCGACTACTATCATCATCCCATCGGCGATGTGCTGTTCCACGCCCTGCCGATCATGCTTCGCCAGGGGAAACCGGCCAGCGCAGCGCCGCAGTGGTACTGGTTCGCGACCGAGCAGGGCCAGGCTGTCGATATCAACAGCCTCAAACGCTCGCCGAAACAGCAGCAGGCTCTGGCCGCACTGCGTCAGGGAAGGATCTGGCGTCACCAGGTTGCGGAGCTGGAGTTCAACGATGCGGCGTTGCAGGCCCTGCGCGGGAAAGGGCTTTGCGAGCTGGCAAGCGAAGCGCCCGCCCTCACCGACTGGCGAACCCACTTTGCTGTACCCGGCGAGCGGCTGCGCCTCAACACCGAGCAGGCCACGGCCGTCGGGGCGATTCACAGCGCATCGGATCGGTTTTCAACCTGGCTGCTGGCGGGGATTACCGGCTCCGGGAAAACGGAAGTTTACCTCAGCGTGCTGGAAAACGTGCTGGCGCAAGGCCGACAGGCGCTGGTGATGGTGCCGGAAATTGGCCTGACGCCGCAAACCATCGCCCGTTTCCGTCAGCGATTTAACGCCCCGGTTGAAGTCCTGCACTCCGGCCTTAACGACAGCGAACGTCTTTCCGCGTGGCTGAAGGCCAAAAATGGCGAAGCAGCTATCGTCATCGGCACGCGTTCCTCGCTGTTCACGCCATTTAAAAACCTGGGCGTGATCGTTATCGATGAAGAGCACGACAGCTCCTATAAGCAGCAGGAAGGCTGGCGCTATCACGCGCGCGATCTGGCGGTGTGGCGCGCTCATAGCGAGCAAATCCCGATTATTCTTGGCTCGGCAACCCCGGCGCTGGAGACGCTATACAATGTCCGCCAGGGGAAATATCGCCAGCTGAAGCTGACAAAGCGTGCGGGTAACGCTCGTCCGGCGCAGCAGCACGTGCTGGATCTGAAAGGACAGCAATTGCAGGCGGGACTCTCCCCGGCGCTGATTGCCCGCATGCGTCAGCATTTGCAGGCCGATAATCAGGTGATTCTGTTTTTGAACCGCCGCGGTTTCGCCCCGGCGCTGCTGTGCCATGACTGCGGCTGGATCGCAGAGTGTCCGCGCTGCGACAGCTACTACACCTTGCATCAGGCACAGCATCATTTACGCTGCCACCACTGCGACAGCCAGCGTCCGATCCCGCGCCAGTGCCCCTCCTGCGGCTCTACGCATCTGGTGCCGGTCGGACTGGGCACCGAACAGCTGGAGCAGGCGCTGGCGCCGCTGTTTCCCGGTGTGCCGGTCTCTCGCGTCGACCGGGATACCACCAGCCGTAAAGGCGCGCTCGAACAGCACCTCTCCGATATTCATCGCGGCGGCGCACGCATCCTGATCGGCACTCAAATGCTGGCCAAAGGTCATCATTTCCCGGATGTTACCCTGGTGTCGCTGCTGGATGTCGATGGTGCGCTGTTTTCCGCCGATTTCCGCTCGGCAGAACGCTTCGCTCAGCTCTATACCCAGGTCTCTGGCCGCGCAGGACGCGCGGGTAAACAGGGAGAGGTGATTTTGCAAACCCACCATCCGGAACATCCGCTGCTGCAAACGCTGTTATATAAAGGCTACGACGCCTTTGCCGAACAGGCGCTGGCCGAAAGGCAGACCATGCAGCTGCCGCCGTGGACCAGCCATGTCCTGATTCGTGCCGAAGACCATAACAATCAGCAGGCGCCGTTGTTCCTGCAGCAGTTGCGTAATTTACTGCAGGCCAGTCCGCTGGCCGATGACAAACTGTGGGTGCTGGGTCCGGTTCCGGCGCTGGCGCCCAAACGCGGGGGCCGCTGGCGCTGGCAAATTCTGCTCCAGCACCCTTCACGCGTTCGCTTGCAGCATATCGTCAGCGGTACGCTGGCCTTGATCAATACGCTGCCGGAAGCGCGCAAGGTAAAATGGGTCCTGGACGTCGATCCTATTGAAGGTTAAGCCTTCTCTTGCGAGACGGATCGAAAAAATTCAACAACCATCACGTTTTTCATGAAAATTCTGTAACTCTCTGCGTCGACTATCTGCTAAAAATGTTGCTGATGTCAGAACACAAGGGAAGTGTCTGCGCCAGTCAGCGAGGAGAAAACAGGTGAAGCCCAAAAAACAGGTGGTTGCCGCCACAATGAAAGACGTCGCCCTGAAGGCAAACGTTTCAACGGCAACCGTGTCCCGAGCGTTAATGAATCCGGATAAGGTTTCTCAGACTACCCGTAACCGGGTGGAGCAGGCGGCGCTGGAAGTCGGCTATTTGCCGCAGTCGCTCGGACGCAATATGAAACGTAACGAGTCGCGTACGATTCTGGTCATCGTACCGGATATTTGCGATCCCTTTTTCAGCGAGATTATCCGCGGCATTGAGATTACCGCGGCAGAACAGGGCTATCTGGTGCTGATCGGCGACTGCGCCCACCAGAACCGGCAGGAAAAGACTTTTATCGACCTGATCATTACCAAGCAGATCGACGGTATGTTGTTGCTAGGCTCCCGTCTGCCGTTTGACGCAGGCGTTGAAGAACAGCGCAATCTACCGCCGATGGTGATGGCGAATGAATTTGCGCCGGAGCTGGAGCTGCCGACGGTGCATATCGATAACCTCACCGCCGCATTTAATGCCGTGAATTATCTGCACGAACTGGGTCACCAGCGTATTGGCTGTATCGCCGGCCCGGAAGAGATGCCGCTCTGCCACTATCGCCTCCAGGGCTATGTGCAGGCGTTGCGTCGTAGCGGGATCACCATCGATCCGCACTATATCGCTCGCGGTAACTTTACCTATGAAGCCGGGGCCAGCGCGCTGGAACAGCTTCTGGCGCTGCCGGTGCCGCCGACCGCGGTCTTCTGCCATAGCGATATCATGGCGCTGGGGGCGCTGTCGCTGGCAAAACGCCGGGGACTGAAGGTACCTGACGATCTGTCTATTGTCGGTTTCGATAATATCTCTTTATCCGAATTTTGCGATCCGCCATTGACGACCGTTGCGCAACCGCGCTTTGATATTGGCCGCGAAGCAATGCTCCTGTTACTGGATCAGCTACATGGTCACAATGTGAACAGCGGTTCACGATTGCTGGACTGCGAACTGATCGTTCGCGGCAGTACACGCAAAATCAGAGCATAACCATCAGGTTTTCGGGCCTGCTCTTCTGGTCAAAGGCCCGCCGCTTAAGTAACATGGCGGACTGACGAACGAATAAAACAGCGAAACGATAGTGGCACAACGAGATTATGTACGCCGCAGCCAACCGGCTCCTTCGCGGCGCAAAAAGGGTAATACCCGAAGCTCAAGGAATAAACAGAGCAGCCTTCCGGCGGTTTCACCGACTATGGTTGCGATCGCGGCGGCAGTGCTGGTGGCCTTTATCGGTGGGCTGTACTTCATCACGCACCATAAAAAAGAAGAAGCGGAAGCGCTGCAAAACCGTCAGGTGGCAGGTAATGGCCTCCCGCCGAAACCGGAAGAGCGCTGGCGCTATATCAAAGAGCTGGAAAGTCGCCAGCCTGGCGTACGTGCGCCTACTGAACCGACGGCCGGCGGGGAAGTCATGAAACCCGAGCAGTTGACCAATGAACAGCGCCAGCTGCTGGCACAAATGCAGGCGGATATGCGCCAGCAGCCGACCCAGCTGACCGAGGTGCCGTGGAACGAACAAACCCCGGCTCAGCGCCAGCAAACGCTGCAGCGTCAGCGTCTGGCGCAGCAGCAGGTACAACAACAGCAGCAGCAGGCTCAGCAACAATGGGCGCAAACCCAGCAGCAGGCGCCGGTGCAACAACAGCCGCGCGCGCAGCAGCGCGTTGCAGAGCAGCCGTACCAGCAGCCAAAGCCGGTACAACAGCCGAAACAAACCGCCTCGACGCAACAGCCGTATCAGGATCTGCTGCAGACGCCTGCGCATACCGCCGCACAGCCTAAAGCCCAGGCAGCTGCGCCGGTTGCTCGCGTTGAAGAGGCGCCGAAAGCAGCGGCGGAGAAGAAAGACGATCGTAGCTGGATGATTCAGTGCGGCTCCTTTAAAGGCGCAGAACAGGCGGAAACCGTTCGGGCGCAGCTGGCGTTTGAAGGGTTCTCCTCGCGCATTACCACCAACAATGGCTGGAATCGCGTGGTCATTGGGCCACTGAAGGGCAAGGAGAGCGCCAACGATATGATCACTCGCCTGAAGATGGCCGGACACGCAAACTGCATTCGTCTCGCCGCCAGGGGTTGAAACCCTAAAAATCCCCCCCATCTATAATTGCATTCTGCCCCGCGTGAAGCGCGGGGCCCCTATTCCGCTTTTGTAACCAAGGGGTCTGCTCGTGACAACAATAGTTAGTGTTCGCCGTAACGGCCATGTGGTTATTGCCGGTGATGGCCAGGCCACGCTTGGCAATACCGTCATGAAAGGTAACGTGAAAAAAGTGCGTCGTCTCTACAACGACAAAGTGATCGCGGGCTTCGCCGGCGGCACCGCCGACGCCTTCACGCTATTTGAACTGTTTGAACGTAAACTGGAAATGCATCAGGGGCACCTGGTCAAAGCCGCCGTGGAACTGGCGAAAGACTGGCGTACCGATCGTATGCTGCGCAAACTGGAAGCTCTGCTGGCCGTGGCGGATGAAAACGCTTCGCTGATCATCACAGGTAACGGTGACGTGGTGCAGCCAGAAAACGACCTGATTGCTATCGGCTCCGGTGGTCCCTACGCTCAGGCCGCTGCCCGCGCTCTGCTGGAAAATACCGATATGAGCGCACGCGATATCGCAGAGAAGGCGTTGAATATTGCAGGTGATATCTGCATTTATACCAACCATTTCCACACCATCGAAGAATTAGCCTCTAAAGCGTAAGGATCTCCCATGTCTGAAATGACCCCACGCGAAATTGTCAGCGAACTCGACAAACATATTATCGGCCAGGACGCGGCGAAGCGTTCTGTCGCTATCGCGCTGCGTAACCGCTGGCGCCGTATGCAGCTGAACGAAGAGCTGCGTCACGAAGTCACGCCGAAAAACATTCTGATGATCGGTCCGACCGGTGTGGGTAAAACGGAAATTGCCCGTCGTCTGGCGAAACTGGCCAACGCGCCGTTCATCAAAGTTGAAGCCACAAAATTCACCGAAGTGGGCTATGTCGGGAAAGAAGTGGATTCGATTATCCGCGACCTGACCGATGCGGCGATCAAAATGGTCCGCATGCAGTCGATCGATAAAAACCGCTATCGCGCGGAAGAGCTGGCGGAAGAGCGCATTCTTGATGTGCTGATCCCGCCGGCAAAAAACAACTGGGGCCAGGCGGAACAGCCTCAGGAACCGTCTGCCGCCCGTCAGGCATTCCGCAAAAAACTGCGCGAAGGTCAGCTCGACGATAAAGAAATCGAGATCGATCTTGCCGCTGCACCGATGGGTGTGGAAATCATGTCCCCTCCGGGCATGGAAGAGATGACCAGCCAGCTGCAGTCGATGTTCCAGAATCTGGGCGGCCAGAAGCAAAAACCGCGCAAGCTGAAAATCAAAGACGCAATGAAGCTGCTGATTGAAGAAGAAGCGGCGAAGCTGGTCAACCCGGAAGAGCTCAAACAGGATGCCATCGACGCCGTAGAACAACACGGTATCGTATTTATCGATGAGATCGACAAAATCTGTAAGCGCGGCGGCAACAGCTCCGGCCCGGATGTCTCTCGCGAAGGCGTGCAGCGCGACCTGCTGCCGTTGGTCGAAGGCTGCACGGTGTCGACCAAACACGGCATGGTGAAAACTGACCACATTCTGTTTATCGCCTCTGGCGCATTCCAGGTGGCCAGTCCGTCTGACCTGATCCCTGAACTACAGGGTCGTCTGCCGATTCGCGTCGAGCTGAAAGCGCTGACGACGGAAGATTTCGAGCGCATCCTGACCGAGCCGAACGCCTCCATCACCGTTCAGTATAAAGCGTTGATGGCGACCGAAGGCGTCAACATCGAGTTTACGGAAGACGGCATCAAGCGCATTGCGCAGGCGGCATGGCAGGTTAACGAAACCACCGAAAACATCGGCGCTCGTCGTCTGCACACCGTGCTGGAGCGTTTGATTGAAGACATCTCCTTTGACGCCAGCGAAATGGGTGGTCAGAGCATCATTATTGATGCCGAGTATGTTGGTAAGCATCTGGATGTGCTGGTGGCGGATGAAGATCTGAGCCGTTTTATCCTATAATCCGGTTCAATGTATTTTCATCACAATCGATGGGGCTATATATAGCCCCATTTTTTTGGCCAGGAATTATGACTGAACAACCGATAAACCGAACCCAGGCCTGGCTGGAAAGCCTGCGGCCAAAAACGCTACCGCTGGCCTTTTCCGCCATTGTTGTCGGTACGACGCTCGCGTGGCATCAGGGGTACTTCGATCCCTGGGTGGCGCTGCTGGCGCTGATCACCGCCGGCCTGCTGCAAATCTTATCCAACCTGGCGAACGATTATGGCGATGCCGTTAAGGGCAGCGATAAACCCGACCGTATCGGGCCGCTACGCGGCATGCAAAAAGGGGCCATTACCCAGCCGCAGATGAAACGCGCGCTGATCGTTACCGTGGTGCTGATTTGCCTCTCCGGGCTGGCGCTGTTGTTCTGCGCCTGGCAGACGATGGCCGATTTTATTGGTTTCATGGTGCTGGGGAGCTTAGCGATTATCGCCGCGATCACCTACACCGTCGGCACCCGGCCCTATGGCTACATCGGCCTTGGCGATATCTCGGTGCTGGTCTTCTTTGGCTGGCTTAGCGTCGCAGGGAGCTGGTATCTCCAGGCCCACACGATTGAAGCAACCATTTTCCTCCCCGCTACCGCCTGTGGTCTGTTAGCCGCTGCGGTGCTGAATATCAATAATCTGCGCGATATCGACAGCGACAGAGAGAACGGCAAAAACACGCTGGCAGTACGTCTGGGGCCGCTCAACGCTCGCCGCTATCACGCTTGCCTGCTCATCGGTGCGCCGCTGTGCCTGGCGCTGTTTACCCTGATTTCTCTGCATAGCCCATGGGGTTGGCTGTTCCTGCTCGCCACGCCGCTGCTGGTGAAGCAGGCGCGATTTGTGATGCGCGAGCGCGAGCCGGTGGCGATGCGCCCGATGCTGGAACGCACGGTGAAAGCAGCGCTGCTGACCAACCTGCTGTTTGTCATTGGGATTATTTGCAGCAAGCTGGTGGGTTAACTGACAAATATCAATTAACAATTGATGATTTTGCCAACAATACGATTCGCGAGATATACTAAAATCTCTCGCAGCAACTGAACGTTAAGCCTATGAAATACGATACTTCCGAGCTTTGTGACATCTACCAGGAGGATGTCAACGTAGTGGAACCTCTGTTCTCCAACTTTGGGGGGCGGTCGTCGTTTGGTGGACAAATCATCACGGTGAAATGTTTCGAGGATAACGGGTTGCTATACGATATGCTCGAACAGAACGGCCGTGGTCACATCTTGCTGATCGATGGCGGGGGTTCCGTCCGACGTGCGTTGATTGACGCTGACCTGGCGCGTCTTGCCGTACAAAATGAGTGGGAAGGGATTGTCGTCTATGGCGCGGTGCGTCAGGTTGACGACCTTGAAGATCTGGATATTGGCATCCAGGCGCTGGCCGCCATTCCCGTGGGGGCTGCTGGCGAAGGTATCGGCGAAAGCGACGTACGCGTCAATTTCGGCGGCGTGACCTTCTTCTCCGGTGACCATCTGTATGCCGATAATACCGGGATCATCCTGTCCGAGGATGCACTGGATATCGAATAGCCTGCCCACTAATTAAAAAGGCCTTCTCTCTGAGAAGGCCTTTTCGTTTGTTTCACGCCAGAATTAGTACAGTTTCTTCGCGCAATCCAGCCAGTCATTTTTGAACGGACGCTTCATGTTCTCGATAGCGTCGATGATGTCGTGGTGCACCAGCTTCTCGTTCTGAATACCGACGCAGCGGCCACCGAATCCCTGCTGCAGCAGTTCAATCGCGTAGGCGCCCATGCGGGATGCCAGAATACGGTCATAAGGAACCGGGGAACCGCCGCGCTGAATGTGGCCCAGAACGGTCGCCCGGGTTTCACGGCCGGTTTCTTTCTCAATGTAGTGCGCCAGCTCGTCCACGTCGCACATATGTTCGGTAATGGCCACGATGGCGTGTTTCTTACCTTTGGCGATGCCGGCTTTGATTTCAGCGACCAGATCGTCACGCGTGTATTCCACTTCCGGCACCATGATGAACTCACACCCGCCGGCAATCGCCGCAGCCAGAGTCAGATCGCCGCAGTAACGCCCCATCACTTCAACAACCGAAATACGCTGGTGGGAAGAAGAGGTATCGCGCAGGCGGTCAATGGCTTCCACTACGGTGCTCAGCGCGGTAAAGAAACCGATAGTGTAGTCAGTGCCTTTGATATCGTTATCGATGGTGCCTGGCAGGCCGATGCACGGGAAGCCCATTTCAGTCAGACGCATCGCCCCCATGTAAGAACCATCACCGCCGATAACGACCAGCGCATCCAGGCCACGCTTTTTCATGTTCTCGAGCGCAACGGCACGAATATGTTCTTCGCGGAACTCGGGGAAGCGTGCTGACCCGAGGAAAGTGCCACCACGGTTGATCATGTCGGAAACACTGTAGCGGTCGAGCTGAACCATGCGATCTTCATACAGGCCGAGGTAACCGTCATAGATTCCAAAAACTTCCAGACCTTCCGTTAATGCTGCGCGCACAACGCCGCGAATTGCTGCGTTCATGCCCGGAGCATCACCGCCACTTGTCAATACACCGATTTTCTTAATCATGACTACCTCTGAACTTAGGAAGCAAAAAATAATCCTGTTGCCTGAAGCGCTCCTTCACCAGGAGTGCACGACGATAATTGCAATAGTATATCAAACGCTTCTGGCTGAATTGATTCAGGTCAGACCAAATGGCGGTAATTTATACAAAAAATGCCGATCTGCCCCACACTTTTACATCGAGTTTACAGACTATAACCCAAAGCTCAAAAAACGCCCTGCCGCGCCAGCGGCACCACAGAACAGGGATCCTGATGGATAATGACATCAGAACCCGGGAAACGGTGCAGAATTGCCTGCTCCACCTGATCGGCAATCACGTGTGCCTGAACCAGCGGGAGGTTATCTTCCATTTCCAAATGTATTTGAATAAAGCGAGTCGGCCCTGACTGCCGCGTCCGTAGATCGTGTGCCCCACTGACGCCTGGCCATTCGGTCACGATATTGATAATTTCCTGACGTTCCTCGTCAGGAAGCGCGCGGTCTAACAACGACTGAATGGCGTCATAACCCATACGCAGAGCGCTATATAAAATATAGATGCCAATCCCGAGAGCAAACAGCGCGTCGGCACGATGCCAACCATACCAGGAGAGGCCCAGCGCCACCAGAATTGCGCCGTTCATCATAACATCAGACTGATAATGAAGCATATCTGCTCGCACCGCCTGACTTTGCGTTTTTCTGACCACCCAACGCTGGAACGTTACCAGCACCAGCGTGCTGACCAGCGCGATCAGCGTCACGGCAATACCGACACCCGCCGCCTGCATCGGTTCCGGACGCGCCAGGTGCTGAATACCGGTCAAAAACAGAAACAGAGCCGACCCGGAGATAAACATACTTTGTGCCAGCGCGGCCAGCGATTCTGCCTTACCGTGACCAAAAGTATGTTCCTCATCTGCCGGCTGGAGCGAATAGCGCACGACCAGCAGATTCGTTAACGAGGCGGCAATATCCACCAGCGAGTCCACAAGCGCAGCCAGAATACTCACAGACCCGGTGTACCACCACGCAAAAATCTTGATCAAAAGTAACGCGGACGCCATCACCGTCGCCGCAATAGCCGCACGGCTCACCAGCCGCCCATAAGATTGATTCATACATGCTCCTCTTCGGCGATGCGCTTAGTATAACCTGAACTGTTGTCGCAACGAGGAGCAAGGCGGGAGTCGTTTCGCCGAATGACAGGCAAAAAAAAACCCCCACATCATGTGGGGGAAGACAGGGATGGTGTCTATGGCAAGGAAAACAGGGTCTACTACTGGGGTTGCACGGTATTGCTACTACTCGACAGCATGGTTGCTGAACCTTTTTGCATCCTTGCAACCTCGCGCAACTGATCCATTCGTTGCTGGTGTTTCGCATTAAGAACCGCTTGCTGCTCCGGCGTTAACAGGTGGTACATCTGGTTGCGAACCTTCGCCATTTCAATCTGGCGAGTAACCTGTTCCTGCGCCATTTTATTAGCCTGAGCGCGCACAGCGTTTTCATCAAAATTTTCTGCGGTGACAAGACGATGCATTGTCTCCATTTCGCTAACATTAATGGGTTGCCTGTCATGGCGTGCCCGTTGCATAAGATCTCGTAACTGCTGGCGTTGCTGTTCGGTTAAACTTATGCCGTCAAACATATGACTCTGGCTGGTGCGCTGCGCCCCGTCATCTCCGGGGAGCCAGTTAACGCTGGTAACGACTTCAGCGGCTTGGCTATATGCACTTAGCGCCAGCGTTGAGGCCATGACGGCAGCAATAACATTGCGCATCACATACTCCCAATACGTTTGTGTCTGTGTAGCGATTCAACGAGATACAGTCTACGATTCGGGCTGCAAACATGCGTCAGGGGGTGTAAAACAACGTAAAGTCATGGATTAGCGAGCCTTGATGACGTAATTTCTGCCTCGGAGGTATTTAAACAATGAATAAAATCCTGTTAGTTGATGATGACCG
>ENA-UOJC01004596-UOJC01004596.1-human-gut-metagenome-genome-assembly--contig:-C104-NODE-4596-length-11447-cov-36.376804_pt1 | contig 11447 bp, 13 predicted proteins | sample MGYA00242339_ERZ723886 | MGnify/ENA metagenome assembly ERZ723886 | reverse complement strand
ATAAGAAAGGAGAGAATTATAAATGAGAATAAATAAAAGAGGACTTAGCATCATTAAAAAATATGAGGGCTGTCGATTGACAGCTTATCGTTGCCCAGCTGGAGTATATACCATCGGCTACGGACACACCCAAGGAGTAAAAAAAGGCGATACCATTACAAAACAGCAAGCGGATTTATTACTTGCTATGGATGTAAAGAAATTTGAAGATCATGTTAACAACCGCGCTAAAAAATGGGGGTATGAATTTACCCGGAACGAGTTTTCCGCTCTCGTTTCTTTTGCATTTAACATCGGAAGCATTGACCAGTTAACCGCCAACGGTACACGCTCAAAAGCAACTATTGCTGTAAAGATACCTTTATACAGGAAATCCGGCGGAAAAGTATTAAAAGGACTTGAAAAACGTCGCAAAGCAGAAAAAAAACTTTTTCTCAGAAAATAATAGTTGACAAACTGCAATAGTAAGTTTATCATAATAAACATAGGAACGAAAACCACTCATTACTAACTGAAAGGGTGTCAAGCGTTCTCTCGCATCGTTGGAAGAGCGAGACAAGAAACCGTTAAACAAACATAATCAAAAAGGAGAAAAAACATGGTAAAAATCACAAACAAGTCACAGGAGTTTAGCAATTTGGAGGTATACAATATGACAAAAAGTCATAAATTAAATACCTTTAAAAATCTTGAAAATGGTGCAAAACTGGAAGTATCAGCATTTATGGAATGGGAAGACGTTAACGAAGAAACAGACGAAACAACCGTACTGTTATCACTGCTTACAACCGATGGTACAGCTTACGTCACTCAGTCCAACACATTCAAGCGCGATTTTTTCGATATTGTGGAAATTTTTGAGCATCGCTTCCCGATCACAATTGAGCACGGTGTCAGCAAGTCAAAAGCGGGCAGAGAGTACCATTTTTGTGCCGTATAGGGGGTTACATATATGGAACAGATGATTGATGTATTGGTTAACAGTGGCGTTGCCGTTGCAGTGATCGCATACTTTTGTATACGCGATTGGAGATTTACGGATCAGATCAGCCGCACTTTATCAGCGATCGAAACACTTTTAAAACATGAAGAAAGCGAGGAATAATAAGTAGTGAATACGTTTAGCAGTGATTTATCTAACATCCTGTCTGTACGTGAAAAGGAACGTGCCACGGTAGGCGTGACCGTGGACGTTCCTGTGATTAAAGCGGACACTATCAAAAAAGAAAATACAGATTCGGAAAAGAAAAATGCAGAGCCGGAAAAGAAAAATGCAGAGCCGGAAGTAAAACAGGAAGAAAGAGAGGAATAAAAAACATGGCATGGGTAAATGATTTACACACTTTGTTAAATGACACCACATCCGAAATTGTAGGACTGAAAGGCATCACAGTAAAAGATACAGCGTCTTTTATCAGTCTCGGAAACGCGGTGTTGTCCACTGACACAAATTTGGAAGAGTTTTATAAAACTCTTTTTAAAGTGATCGGACGTACACGAATTGAAGCTGTTAAACTCAGAAAAAAAAGCGGTCTCGACATCGCTTGGGATACAATGGATTTTGGTGGTGCTTTGCGCGTCATTACAACGTCAAAAATCGCGCGCACTCGTGAATCACAGTCATATAAGAACGATGGCAAAAACAATCCTTTTGGCTACGTTGACACAACTGCCATTGCACAGAACATATACGAAACGCGCGGCACTTTCGACATTGAGACAAAAGTTGTGTTGAAAATGCAATTATCACAGGCGTTTCACAGTGAACGTGAAATGTATGACTTTATGTCATTGATTTATAATGACATTGACAACGGTTTCACACTGGCAGAAAGAGACTTGGAACACCTCATTTACTCAACTATGATCGCTACTGCCTTATCATCTACACATAAGGAGCAGAAGCGTAACCTGTTAGCTGAGTATAACACGCTGACAAATAAGACTTTGACAAAAACATCCTGTATGATGGATAAGGATTTTTTGATGTATGCGAGCCGCGAAATCAATACAGTTTTAAAGTACATCACAGAATTATCAACAGTCTACAATACAGCTGGTTATGAAATCGAAACGCCGCTCGAAGACTTGCGTGTAAAAATGCACACACTTTTCGCAAGTGCTTGTGCCTTTTATTCAGAATCCAGCACGTTTCATGATATGCTTATTAAATTGCCGGAATATGCGGAAGTTGCTTATTGGCAAGCAAACGATGGCACGTTCGAAACCACATCTACAATTAAGATTAGCAACGGAGCTGTTAACATTGAAAAATCTGGCATTGTTTGCGTAATTGCAGATAAGCGCGCGTGTGCAACTACCTATAAAAACACTCGTATGGGATCTATGTATGACGCGGACAGTGAGCGCACTTTTTATTATCCTAAAGAGGACTACGCCGCGATCGTGCAGAGTTTTTTACCTTGCGTAGTTTTTTACATTGGAGAGGACGTTGACACGGTAAACGTAACCGCCACAAGTGACGCTGGTGCTACCGTTTCGCCGGAACGACAGAATATTACAAAAGGAACAGATGCTACTATTAGCGTGACGCTCGCTGATGGAAAAGCACCTGACTATGTAACTGTTAATGGTGCAGTGGTTGCCGGAGCACAGATTGTAGAAAACACCTATACGCTGGAAGCAGTGAACGAGGATTCTGTAGTATATATCGCGACAAAAACTGCATAGATTAAAATAATGTAAAAGGGCTAGCACACACTAGCCCTTTTATAGAAAGGAGAGTATATGTTTTTAGATAGAAGTGATTCGTTATTTTTGAACACAAAAGATTTTCTTTTTCCACAAGTTTTTTCGTACTGGAAGAACACTCTTTTTGAATATTGTACGCGCCTTTTTAACGCGAGCGGTTTACCACAAGAATTTATGGAGCGGCAATTTAAAGCTATATTATTACTTGATGGTAAGCTAGGGGCAACCAATGATACAAGCGGCAATTTTGCTTTCGGGCGTGCATCCCTCTACGGTGTGACACATTATATAGACGAATATCCATCTATGCTCGTAAATCTTGTAACAGAAGTAATTGATTGTGCCGATTTTAGAGAAAAGAAAAATGCTGTATTAGTGCGAAATAATGCACTGATGAATGGCTTACGGCAAAAGATATGGTTATATGCTACGTTACTGGCTCACTGTGATTTAACGTTGAAAGTTGGCACAGTCAATCAGCGTGACAGCCGTCTTTATGAAGCAATAACGGAAGGTAATAAACAAGGGGTCGAAGAGTTTTTAAAAAAGCGCGAAATGGGTAAACAATCCGCACTTGTAAATACAGGCTTTTCGCTAGTACGAATTGATGAACCTAGCACAGGAAGTAAGCTACAGCTAACTGATGTTTTGGAATTGAGAAGTAGACTATTGTCTCAGTTTTTAGAGGATATCGGCGTGCGCCGTCGTGACACAAAAAAAGAAAGACTTATTACCGACGAAGTACAGGCAGATTCTGAACTGTTAACACTTAATTTGGTTGATATGTATGATTATTGGAAGATAGGCGCACAGGAGATAAACGACTTATGGGGTTTTGAAATCGAAATTACTAGCAATGTAAATCTTGAGAAAGGCGGTACAAAAAATGAACAATGGAGTTACATTAAGACAGGTATATAATAAAGGTGTTCAAGAACTAGGTGCAGTATTTAATCTTTTCAGCGGTTTATTGCCGGACAACGAAAAAGCAACTATTGAATATATCGCGGAGTACGAAAAAAAACCAAAGCTATATGATATGTATTTTTTGGATAATTACGGCGAAATTGCATATAGTCTTATTCGGCCACTGTCTGATATATCGATAGAAGACTTCCAGTGGCGTGTGAGCGCGTGGCAACTTATGAACAAATACAAGTTAAACAAATTGTATGAAGCTTCTCTACTGACATATAAACCACTGGATAATTATGCAGAGAATACCGAGAGAACAATAGAAGGTTCTATTTCTGACGTGCAGAACGGTAAAGAAACCACTGGAAACGAATACGGAAAAACCACCACGCGGACAGGTGCAGAGATCAATGCTCTGCAAAAAAACACGACACAAACTGAAACAGGATCATTGGTGCATGAAAAAGTGGGTACTGAGACAAACACGCGGACAGGACTTGTAGGATCTATTACGACAAAAGAAGTGAACCCATCTGATGATGGCGGTTTTTTTGGAACTGATAAAGAGACGGTAGAAGATGGCAAAGGTACTGAAACTAATAATCTTACATTCGATGCACGATCTGACGTTGACAGATACGACGGTAGACAGACCGCGTACGGTGGCACTGATACCAGCACACGAACATATGATTCAGTACAGGACGCGGACAGCGGTGTTGACACAACTACGCGAAACATCGAAAATATGGAAAACGTGAGAACATGGAACGGCTACACCGAAACTGAAATTGCGCACGGTTGTTCACGTGGAGACACTTCACAGCATTTATTGACGGAAGAAAGGGCGGTTGCAGACTGGTCTTTTTGGAACGAGCTTTACTTGGACTTTATCAAAAATCTTACAACAAGCACATACATTGAAAGGGGGTGTTAGAGTTGCCTGTTGCTAATTTTTATACAAATTATTCGGACAGTAATGTCGTGCATAAAAGTAAGTCTGAAATAATAACAAATGTGCAGATAAGATATAAAGAGCCGTTGACGGTAGATAAGCCTGTGCTAACTTTAGATAAAACCGCTTTATGGCAAGCGGTAGCTTATACTAACTATTTTTATCTCAAAGATACCAAAAGATATTATTTTGTCGATAATATAGTGGTAAATCACGGTTACATTGAAATAACAGGGCGGACTGATGTATTATCATCATTCTGGGACTTTATCAAAACAAAACAATGTTATGTAAATAGACAGGAAAAGGTGTACAGCAAATATATAATAGATAACGAATATCCAGTATACGCCACACGAGACATAGACATACAGAATATACCGTGTGATTTTTTAACTGGCACAAGTTATTTGCTGACAGTAACAGGGGGTGTATAGTATGGCATGGGATTTTAGATACTCTTTTAACATTCCGGTAAATATTGAGATTTACGACGATGTAAATGTGTTAGGCAATATTTCACGCTTGAGAGTTGGGATCGGCAATTTTTTATTGAGAAACGTAAACAGCGCGGCAATAGATGGTTCGGCTATCGAAATGTTATCATCAAAAGAATCCACTATATCAATGGATACAAGCATAGATTGGCTGAACGGCGGCTATGTAATAAACGAGGAAGATGTTAAAAAACTGCTATATAAAAGCGGTAGTTACAATACAAAAAAAGGCGTAGGTTATATTAGCGGTCAAAATAAATATATAGCAGTCACTAATAGGGAAGTCGGAATGTTGATAGCTAACAATTTTTTCCATTCCACGTGGGAACAAAAATTGCATGATAAAGGGGTATATGGCACAAGTACAGTCGGCGAAACTGACGTAATGTATATGACTTTTCAAATAACATCTTTTCGAATTTCGGACAACGGGGGAGAGACTTATCATTATCCAAAAAAATTGCGATTTTCAGTGCCTAAAAATTTGTCACTTTTTAAAATGACAGATGTTAGTGATTACCCAATAACTAGCGCATCAAAAATTACCGTAGATGTGTCAAAGGTTGATTTTATTGCTAACACTTTTACCCAAAAGGTTACGCCATCAAAAGAAAGTTATGTTCTGGACGACATAATAGCAAACAGGGTTATTGATACCGAGGATATACGTGCTACTACTATTTTTGATGTTTATTTTTATAATAATCTGACTGATGTATACTGGAAAAATGATTACTACGAATCCAACACTATAGAGGTGCGCGGTTTTAACTCAAGCGGCGAATTTTTCGCGTCTACCAATGATGAAGTTGAAGAAAAAGGCTCTAATATTTTTTCATATGCGTGGAACAACAAACACTTTACAACGACCGCGAGTGCCTTAAAAGAGATTGCTAATTTTATCGGCAATCCGATTATTGCTCTATCCGCACAAGGGGTAGGCATGAAACCATCCGAACAAGATTTCTTTTCAGGGTGGGGTGCTGTTAAAATTAGTGATGATGGAGTTGAATTAGTAGGTTACAACACTGGAGCACAGAACATTTCTGTTATTGTGCACGAAAAAGGTGAAACGCCCCCGGATATAAGTGCAGGTGGAGACGATGAAAAGAACGATGATAATAATGTCAATGGAACACCATCAAAAGGGCATACACCATCATCTGAAAAAGAAGTTGGTTTAAATTTACTGACAACTACATACATAGTTAGTGAGACACAGCTTCAAGAAATCGGCGACGAATTGTGGTCATCTAATTTTATGGACAATATACTTTTGTTGTCAAATAGTCCGATTGAAAATATATTATCGTGTAAAATTTTCCCAACCACATTTAGCGGTACAGCGTCCGCGGTAAAAATAGGGAACGTGACTATGCTAAACGGTGCTACTGCTCAAAAAATAGGTTCAGTCGGACTATCAAAAGAAACAGGATCAGTTAGTTTTTCACAGAAATATAATTCATTTTTAGATTTTGCGCCGTTCACAAGTGCAAAACTCTTTATACCTTTTGTCGGATTTCAGCCTTTGTCTGTCGCTAGTTTCATAGGAGCACAACTTTCATTGCGATACGTATTTGACGTGGTAACAGGTGCAGTGTCGGTTTATCTTTTACGCAATGGATATGTTTTCGATAAATATAGCGGTATATGTGCGGTAGATGTACCAATAACCGCCAGCAATCGCGCACAAGTGGAAGTTGGGCAGATTCAGAGCGCACTAACTGCAGGTGCTCAATTAGCTACAGGCAACGTAGGTGGTGCACTATCTGCCGGACTTACGATAGCTTCAATACCAAATCATTTTAATACGCGCGGTAACGCTGGCGGCTATACGTCACAATTTGATCCACGACAGCCGTATCTCATCATCGACCGCCCAAAAGCGCAAAGCGAAATTTCGTCATATGGAAAAACAAGCGGATTTCCTTGCAATCTAACTAAAACACTTAGCACATTAAATGGTTTTACGTCTGTGCATGATGTGCACCTTGACGATGTGCCATGCTTGGAATCAGAGCGACAGGAGTTAAAAGCAATCATGCAAAAAGGGTTTATCATTTAAACATAAAAAGGTGTTAGCATATGCTAACACCTTTTAATTATCTCAGATATAACAAACTATTTATTTTTTCATTTTGTTCTATGTCCGTGCCGCTCAGATCATTCGCATATCTTGCTTTACCACTTTTGTACAGATTGTATAGCAGTTTTTCGGCAGGGATATTTGACAGCAAACTATCCGTATGCAAAAAACTATCCCCAACCTGTACAGATATCTTGCGTCCTTTTATCGTTGACAGATCTTTTTTATCTTTATCATTTTTAGGATAGAAAAAAGTAAACATTTGTCCGTATCTGTCAACTAATACACACGCATAAAAAGTTAACTCAGGGTAACTAATAGCGACCCTATAAATCAACTCATACTCTTTAAATGGTAAAGTTAGTTTTGGATAACTTTTTGTCTGCCATTCAGAAGATGTAATTTGTTCACGTGACTTGCCGAAAAACATAGAGTTTTTTTTCTTTTCGCCCTCTCCCACGTTTTCACAAATTTCTACTGCTATTTTTGTTATCGACCCATCTTCATTTTGTTTGTTGTAGACATCTATAGTGCCTATTTTTTGATTAGTGACCTCTGATAACCCCCATTCAGTGACATACGGACAGGTGCGGTTAATAGTGTTACCTAACATATACACGTGTACTTCGCGATCGCGCGCTATTGTGCTGACAAGGTTCATAAAAATTTGTGGTTCATTTCTTAAATACAAATCGTCTGTTATAAATTCCTCATATACCACAAATTCGATATCGGGAAACTGTTTAGATTTCCACTGATTAGCAGTTGCCATCGAAAAAATCTTGCCAAAATGCCACGATGCGCGAACCACTTTTCCATCGTCCTGTAATTTTGCAAAATAAATTCGGCCTTGAAAAACCTTTACACGGTCATAGTTACCTTTGGATAACTTTTTAATCACATCAAATTTATCGGAAAAGTCATCTTCCACTATATAGCCTTTAGTTTCTTTTTCCAGTCTACGAACATAACCAAGTACACAAGATTTTTTCTCAAGTGCGAGTGGTATATATCCGTCTATTAGTTCATGTGGGCGCGTTCCGGCAGTAATAGAGTAGGACTTTCCGACGTTTCGCCCGGACAAAATTACGTTATATTGCGCGCCTATTTTATCTATATCCTCTCGGCTATATTTCATTCCCACTTTTTTATTTACATACTTCAAACTCATTTAATCAACCATCCTTTCATTTTTTCAATAATTAGTTTATAATCGTTGCCTATGGATAATTCGTATGTAGTAGGTTTCATGCATATACTATTTTGCTGAGTTGTCATATACTCGTCATAGTTACCCTTAGACAACTTTACGTGTGGAGTGTTATCGTCGCAATATGTGACAAGATTTTTTGCTATTTTCTCAACGTCACCCTCGTTGTTTATTTCAGCGTCGCGATCGAAAATAAGTCCATTTTTAAAATCAGAAACATTTTTAATAAGTGCGGCATATTTTTTAGGAACGCCAGCAACGGTTATGCCTACTTTTTCATGTTTTTTAAAACAATACTTTTTAGCTCCAAGCGTTTTGAACTCTTCACAGGTTTCTTCTTTCTCCCAATATCCGAGAATTTTAACCTTACCGCTAGGCTTTACGCACGTGAAACTGCCTTTTTCAAGCCCTACTCTTTCACAAGTGATATCGAGGTTTTTCTGTACCCTACGATTTTCGTTGTAAAAAAATCTTGCCGACTTTTCTATGTCAACCGCTTTGCAAGAATCTGTATCATAATAGACAAGTGAATTGCCTACTGCTAACAATGCTTTGTACAATCTTGCACGTGCATATGCAGTAACCCAACAGCCCATAGAATATGTGAATATATTGTTATATGGTTTTTTTAATTTATCATTCACAATATCATCATATGACGGTGTTTTTGTTATAAATCCGCCATTCTCTGTTATTTTTTCGTCGTATATAACATCATTTTGTATTAAGTCCATAACGCAACAGCCGTATAAGCTATTTATTTCTTGTTTTGCCGCTAAGTAAAGGGCATCTTCCGATTCTGTTCTATCTTCTTTATCAAGTGTGGTTTTAATGTGAAAAAGATTTTGTATGTATCGCACAAAAATATTGTTTGCGTACCCCTTTTTTGCCCTGTACAATTTTATGATTTCATACTTGAATCTATATATCTTTCGTAAAATTGTGAAATCCTGTTCAGTGCACGCTAGCACGAGTTGCTTTGCGCTAACTATCTTACCATTAGCAACCTCTGCTTCATGTACAGCAAAACAATAGCTTTTACTCCAATATGTCAACGGTGTTCGTGCTTTTACGTCGTTTAATTTGACGAAAAAAATATATGCATAATTGTCAAAATCCCACCTTTTAGAATCATAACATTGATATTCAGTAAACCGCGTGCATGGAAATTTTTGAGTTGCCATAATATATGGGTAAGAACTTGCTATATCCATAGAACCTACGTTTTGCACTACTTCATTGCACCTAGCGTTGTACGCACCACATGAACCGCCGTGAAATACAGAACGTAAAACTGTGTATTCTTCATTATCACGTGGCAATAAAGCGGTGTTACGTCGTAGAATTTCGGAGTGTTTTTTATAGAGGTTTTTAAGTGTAACTCTTACCTCTCCCGTTTGTGTTAGTGGTATTTTTGTTTGACTTCCGTATTTTTCAACGTATTTTTGTATACCATGATATACGACAAGACAATCGGTTGCGGCATAATCAAATTCATAAGCGGACAATTTTGTTAGTGGCGTTCTAATTTTATTGTAGTCAAACTTTACTCCCGATAATTTGTCAAAGCCTATCTGTTTTCCCCAATTAGCAAGAGAGAGGCGTGTTAGCATATAACTACACCTAAATTCCCAGTTATCACAAGTATTGAACTTAATCGGCTTGCGCTCTTTACGGGCAAAAACACTTGTTATTTTGTCTTTCAAGTATTCGCGTATGAATTGCCACTCGAAAGATAGGTTGTGAACCCACACATATTTCAATGTTTCACGTGAAACATTTTTAGAAACAATGTCAAGAAATTTTGGGAACTCTGATAGGTTTCTGCCGTAGTATATAGTGTCATCTATTCCAAATTGCCATATATAGCAGATTGCGCCTTTTTTAAAGTCGGCATATTCATCATCTGTATAACGTTTGTCGTATGGTATGACTTCTCCATCCGGCTTTACGAAAAAAGAAGTAGTTTCTATATCAAAAGTAAAGATTGTAGTGCATTCTATTTTCTTGCCGACATCTGTCTCTAAAAAATGTTGTGACACATATTCGCTATAATGTTTCATAAGCTATCCCTGTCCATATCTCGCTGCAGTTCGCTTATAAAATCCGCTAATTTATCTTTACTTTTCGACCTTTTGACACGTTCTGCATATTCGTCGTAATACTCTTCCACTTTGGATAAATCCAAAAGTAAATCATCTACGTTGCCATTTTCCAGTTCGTGCACTATATTTAAAAGGCTTTCTATTGCAGTAAAATCATCATCTATAAATTGTGTGCGTTCCAAAAATGTAGGGCGTTTTTTCAGTCGGTCATCACGCACATATTGCACCAACTTTTCAAAATCCTTTAGGGTAATACCTTGCGTGTTCTCTGCAAGGTCAAGCACCTGTCCACTGTCAAGGTAGAGAAAGGAAAAAGTGTTGTTATCGCGGTTCATAGAATCGAAAATAGCAAAAGCACGTTCTGCCATTTCTTTACGTGTACATGAAGAATAATCTCCGAAAGCCGCGTGCTGTGACATAGTTTCGACCGTTTTTTTACGTATACTTTTGTATATTTCTTTACGCTTTTTCTGGCTACTCCAACGCGAGGTCTTATATTTTTTTACAATCTCTGACAGTTCGGCTATTTCGGCTTTACTTAAATTTTTTCGCACTTCACCTGTTTTTTTCGATAAAAACTTTTTAAGTTCTTTTCTTCTGCTTTCAAGAGCGTCAGTCTTTTGCTCTTTTCTCTGTCTAGCGTTTCGCGACCATAAACCAATGCTGCGGCGGTAGGTTTCAAAAGATTTATATTGTTTGGCTGATACCATATATTTTATCCCTCTTTTCTAATCCGTCTATTATGTTCATCCAGTAGTGCACAAATAAGTTCTTTCACAGGTTCGGACAGATCGGTCTTATCCAGTTCATCCAGTGTATAATACGGATTAGCGTGTACTTTTTTTGTCACGTCTGCCACTATTTCATATTCAGCAGATACCTTTGTGCGCTTTGGCGCACACACGTATCTAATATCATTGCCTATTACTGTTTTAAAAATTCGCATATTTTACAATCTCCTTTCTTA
>ENA-UOJC01004589-UOJC01004589.1-human-gut-metagenome-genome-assembly--contig:-C104-NODE-4589-length-11456-cov-4.577844_pt1 | contig 11456 bp, 9 predicted proteins | sample MGYA00242339_ERZ723886 | MGnify/ENA metagenome assembly ERZ723886 | reverse complement strand
TGTTCTTCGGCTATCGCGTGCACGAGCAGTGCTACCGCCGGGCCCACTTCGACGCCGGTGAATATGTGGAATCCTGGGATGACGAAGGCGCGCGTTCGGGCCTCTGCCTGTACAAGATGGGCTGCAAAGGCCCCACCACCTACAACGCCTGCCCGGCCACACGCTGGAACAACGGCGTGTCCTTCCCCATCCAGTCCGGGCACGGCTGCATCGGCTGTTCGGAACAGAACTTCTGGGATCAGGGCTCCTTCTACGACCGCATCACCACCATCCCGCACTTCGGCACCAACGCCACGGCCGAGACTGTGGGCGTGGCCGCCGTGGCCGGTGTGGCCGCCGGCGTGGCCGTGCACGGCGTTGCCAGCATGATCCGGCATGCCCGCTGCCCCGAAAAAAAGGCCGACACCAGCGCTTCAACCACCAATACCAACGACTCCAACAGCTAAGGAACGACATCCATGGCCTACGAATATACCACGCAAGGATACACAGTCATTGACGCGGGCCGCCGCGTCGTGGTGGACCCGGTCACCCGCATTGAGGGCCATCTGCGCTGCGAGGTGAATCTGGACGAACAGAACGTCATCACCAATGCCGTGTCCTGCGGCACCATCTTCCGCGGCATCGAGATCATCCTCAAGGGCCGCGACCCCCGCGACGCCTGGGCTTTTGTGGAGCGCATCTGCGGCGTCTGCACCGGCACCCACGCCCTGGCCTCGGTGCATGCCGTGGAAAACGCCCTGGGCATCGACATCCCGGACAACGCCAACATCATCCGCAACATGATGCAGCTCTGCCTGATGTACCATGACCATCTGGTGCACATGTACCATCTGGCGGGCCTGGACTGGGTGGACGTGGTCTCGGCCTCCAAGGGCGACCCGTACGAGACCTCGGCCCTGGCCCAGAAGCTCTCGCCCTGGCCCAATTCCTCGCCGGGCTATTTCAAGTCGGTCAAGGACCGGCTGCTTAAAGTCATCGAATCCGGCAACCTCGGCATCTTCACCAACGGCTACTGGGGCCACCCGGCTTACAAGTTGTCGCCCGAAGCCAATCTGATGGTGGTGGCCCACTATCTGGAAGCCCTGGACTTCCAGAAGGACGTCATTCACATCCACACCATTTTCGGCGGCAAAAATCCCCACCCCAACTGGCTGGTGGGCGGCGTGCCCTGTTCTCTCAACCTCAACGCCTACGGCGCGGCCGACGTCATCAACCAGGAGCGCCTGGAATACATTCTCCAGGTCATCGAACGCTGCCGGGTCTTCGCCCAGCAGGTGGTGATCCCCGATACCCTGGCCCTGGCCACTTTCTACAAGGACTGGCTCGGCATCGGCAGCGGTCTGTCCAAACTCTCGGTGCTGGCCTACGGGGGCATTCCGGACATCGCCAACGATTTCTCGGACAAGAGCCTGCTGATGCCGCGCGGCGCGATCATCAACGGCAACTTTGAAGAAGTCCTGCCCGTCAACCTCACGGACCTTGACGAAATTCAGGAGAGCGTCAATCACTCCTGGTACGACTATCCCCTGGGCAAGGTGGGGCTGCACCCCTTTGACGGCGTCACCGATCCCAACTATCAGCCCGGCCCGAACATCAAGGGCACGCCCACGGATCTCAAGCAGGTGGACGAACAGGCGCGCTACTCCTGGCTGAAAACCCCGCTCTGGCGCGGCAACCAGATGGAAGTGGGCCCCCTGGCCCGTACCCTGGTGGGCTACGCCAAAAAAGACGACGCCATCAAAGGCATGGTGGACGACTTCTGCGGCCGTCTGGGCGCGCCGGTCTCGGTGCTCCAGTCCACGCTGGGACGCATCGCCGCCCGCTCCCTGGAACTGGCTTGGTCCGCCGAAAAACTGCGCTACTTCTATGACCGGCTGGTGACCAACCTGAAAAACGGCAACACCTCCACGGCCAATACCAAAAACTGGAGCCCCGACACCTGGCCGGAAGGCGAGGTGCGCGGCGTGGGCTTTACCGAAGCCCCACGCGGCGCTCTGGGGCACTGGATCGTGATCAAGAACAGGAAGATCGAACGCTATCAGTGCATTGTGCCCACCACCTGGAACGCCGCCCCGCGCGGTCCCAAGGGCCAGTTGGGCGCATACGAGGCCGCGCTGATGGGAACCCACATGGACATTCCCGATCAGCCGCTGGAAATTCTGCGCACCCTGCACAGCTTCGATCCCTGCCTGGCCTGCGCCACCCATATCATCGGGCCCGACGGCAAGGATATGCTGACCGTGCGCGTGGACCGGAGCTTCTGAACCGTTGTGCCGCCACAGCGCGGCACAACGTACGGGCGCGGGTTTGAATCCGGCATGCGGACGCCCCGCCTTGTGGAGAAATGTCATGAACAACAGTGAAAACACGCTGGAACCCGTGGGCAAGTCGGCCTATGTCTACCAGTTGCCCATCCGGATCTGGCACTGGACCATGGTCGCCTGCGTCAGCGTGCTGATCGTCACGGGCTACATCATCGGCAAACCCTGGCTTTCCGTCACCGGGCAGCCGTACGATACCTTTTACATGGGCTATACCCGTATGGCCCACTTCATCGCCGGTTTTATCCTGATCATCAGTACGGTGCTGCGCTACCTCTACGCCCTGATCGGCAACAGATACTCGCGGGAACTCGTCGTCCTGCCGGTCTGGCGTAAATCCTGGTGGGGCGGCCTGTGGAGCGACATCCGCTGGTATCTCTTCCTGGACAAGGAGCCCCGGGTCTATGTGGGGCACAATCCCCTGGCCCAGGCGGGCATGGCCGTGGGCATGATCTTCATGCTGATCATCATGCTCAGCGGCCTGGGCCTGTATGCCCAGAGTGCCCCCCAGTCGCCCGTCTTCAGACCCTTCCTCTTCATGCTGGACCTGATGTACTGGGTGGGCGGCAATGATCAGGAGCTGCGCAGCCTGCACCGGCTGGGCATGTTGCTGCTGGTGACCTTCGTCACCGTGCACATCTATATGGTGATTCGTGAGGAAATCATGGGCAAGACCACCCTGGTTTCCACCATGATCAGCGGTTTCCGGGAGCGCCGCCGGAGCTGATCCCCGCAACCCCGCAACGTTCGAACGCCCGGCCGGTTCCCGTGCATTCCTTGCCGGAACCGGCCGGAACCGCGATAAGGAAAGAATATGGAAAAAACAATCATCCTGGGGCTCGGCAATCTCCTTTACGGCGACGAGGGCTTCGGCGTGCGCCTGGCGCAGCATCTGTACGCCCACTGGGATTTCCCGCCGGGCGTCAGTGTGGTGGACGGCGGCACGCAGGGCCAGACCCTGCTCACCTTCGTGGAGGAGGCGGACAGCCTGCTGGTGCTGGATGCCGTGGATTTCGGCCTTGAGCCGGGCGAGCTGACCCTGCGGGAGGAAGTGCCCGCCTATGTCACGGCGCAGAAAGTCGGCCCGCATCAGAACAGCTTTTCCGAAGTGCTGGGTCTGGCCGTCCTGCGCGGCACCCAGCCGCGTCGCTGCGCCCTGCTGGGCGTGCAGCCGGCGGCCATGACTCTGGGCGCTCACTGCTCGCCGGAAGTGGAAGGCATCCTGCCCGAGGCTGTGAAGCAGGCCTTGGGCCTGCTTCGCCACTGGGGCATTGAAGCCGTCCGCCGTCCGGAACCCCGCCATCTTTCGGCCCCGGTCCTGGCCGAGCTCTGAACCGTTTTCCCGCAGCATCCGGCCCAGGGCGTCCCTCCGTTTGCGCACAGCACGGAACGACGCCCTGTTTTTACGGGAAAAGACCTGAATTCACGCCTCTGGCGAAAAGAGCGGCAAAGTCGCCCTCCCCCGCAAGCTGAATTACTCAAAAAAAGCGGACGAGCCTGCAAAATGAACGTAACCAGCCGCTGAATGGGGATATACGCCCTGCAATATATTTGAGAAAATATGCACAAATGCTCTTTCGGAAGAAATTACAGGGAGCACACGCGGAATTCACAGTACTGACGAATAAAAAAGTCCACGGATAGCGAAATACCGCTTTTATCAGCTTGGATTTATAGCTATAGTGTTGACAGCGAAAGAGGGCTCTGATAGGCACGCACTGTCCGTGTCGTCCGCAGGCGCCTGCCCGCGGCAACGGAAAATCCACTGCCTCAGACCGCATATGGGGGCACAGCCAGATCACGGCTTTTCTGCCCGACGCGCGCCGAGTTGTCGACGTCCCGCCGGACATCAGCATAAGGGACTTCCATCTATGGTGGAGGCGAATCCCGTATCTGCACTTCTAGGAGGGATGGTTTATGGCAAACAACAACAAATTAACCGAAGACAGCGTAGCCCTCTTTATCGGCTGCTTCGTCTTCATCCTGGCCGCCCTGAACCTGTGGGGCGTCGACGTGTTGGGCTGGGTGCTCAAGACCAACATGTGGACGAGCATGAGCGATGCCTTCTCGGTGACCAACAAGGGCTATGCCGGCATCTCCGGCATCGGCTCGCTGTTGCTGACCTGGGCGGCCATGACCGTTGTGCTCGCCGTGGGCATCAAAAGCCTGGGCGGCAATGTGGGTCGCTTTGTGGTGGCCTTTACCATCGTCTTTTTTATCGCTGAATTCTTCTTCATGCTGGGCGCCAACGCCCACATCGCGGCCACGCCCAACCAGCAGGCCAAATTCGGCATTTCCTGGTCCATCGGCCTGACCACGGAAGCGGGCTTCATCGTTGCCCTGATCGCGGGCATCCTGATCAGCAACGTCGCCCCCGCTCTGGCCGATATGCTGCGTGACGCCTGCCGTCCCGAACTGTTCGTCAAAATCGCCATCGTGGTGCTCGGCGCTGAACTGGGCGTGAAGGCCGCCGGCGCTTCCGGTTATGCCGGTCACATCATCTTCCGCGGTCTCTGCGCCATTGTGGAAGCCTATCTGATCTACTGGGCCACTGTGTACTACATCGCCCGCAAATACTTCAAATTCAGCCGTGAATGGGCCGTGCCCATGGCTTCCGGCATCTCCATCTGCGGCGTGTCCGCCGCCATCGCCACGGGCAGCGCCATCCGCGCCCGGCCCGTGGTGCCGATCATGGTTTCCTCGCTGATCGTGGTCTTCACCTGCATTGAAATGCTGGTGCTGCCCTTCGTGGCCGCCTTCTTCCTGCACAACGAGCCCATGGTGGCCGGCGGCTGGATGGGCCTGGCGGTCAAGTCCGACGGCGGCGCCATCGCCAGCGGCGCCATCACCGACGCCCTGATCCGCGCCAAGGCCATGGAAGCCGGCATCATTTGGGAATCCGGCTGGATCACCATGGTCACGACCACGGTTAAAATCTTCATCGACATCTTCATCGGCGTGTGGGCCTTTGTGCTGGCCTGGGTCTGGGCCGCCAAGTTCGACAAGACCAGAGGCGAACGCACCATGACCTTCGGCGACGTGTGGGCCCGCTTCCCGCGCTTCGTGCTGGGCTATGTGGGCACCTTCGTGATCATGCTGCTGATCTGCCTGCAGTCCAAGGAACTGGCCGCCATGGGCAAGAACGTCATCAGCACGCTCGGACCTCTGCGTACCATCTTCTTCACTCTGACCTTCTTCACCATCGGCATGGTTTCCAACTTCCGCAAGCTGATGGAGGAAGGCATCGGCAAACTGGCCATCGTGTACATCATCTGCCTGTTCGGCTTTATTATCTGGATCGGTCTGTTCATCTCGTGGGCGTTCTTCCACGGCATGACGCCGCCTGTGATGGCCGGTTAACGCGTTTCACCCAAGAGGTTTTATCCTCACAAGGAGTCGGATATGTCTGAAGACAAGAAGGACGTGAAGTTCCACGAAGAAGTCCAGAAAATGGAATATGAACCCCTGGATGAGACGGAACTGAAGCTCATCCACTGGAGCTGGGGTCTGGGCGTCACCCTGCTCGTGGTGCTCTGGTTCGTGAGCTATCTCTTCCCGAGCGCTCACAGCTAGACCAGGCCGTGCATCAGAGCTGACGAAAGAGCGGGAGCGCGCCCACAGCGAGCTCCCGCTCTTCACCTTCTCCCTCAAAGGCCGGTATGGTTCGCCGCCCGGCGCGGATATGAAAATACGTTCAATCACCCGGCGTCCGGGCACGTCCCGCCGCTGTAAAGGAAGCAGTCATGCCGCAGTACCGTGTGCATTATATCGCGGGTCCCAACGAAAACCTTACGATCAGCCGCCATCAGATCATTGAGGCTCCTTCCTTTCAGGAAGCTCTGGCCCGGGTCACCCACTGGCCGGTGGTGGAAACCTACGATCACACTTCGGCCTGCGCCAAAAATCCCGGCACAAGCCTCTATGACTTCGAAGCCTGGGAAGCCATGCCGCTGGAAGCAAACAAAGCCTGAGGCAATTCACGTTTGAAATACCTGAATTGCCCTGAAGGCCGCGTAAGCGGACACCCGCCCCAAGCGCGAGGAGCGGCCGGAGGCGGCGCGCAGCCGTGCCGTTAGCCCAAGCGCACGGATACCGACGGCGGAGATAAACCGCGTTTTGGCATTGCTGTCGGTATCCGTCCGGTTTGAAGACTCCCAATGTGTATACGGGAAAAGAATTCCGACAGGAGCGCATGTTTCCGTCTCAACGCGCCCGCCCAGACGCCGCAGCCCGCGCGGCGCGACAAATGGCCTCCACCGCCTCGCCCGGCGACAGCGCGGCGGTATCCAGCACCAGAGGCGCGCGCTCCCAGACCTCATATTCCCGTTCCCGCACAGCCCGCCAATCAGGAAGAAGCAGACCGGGAATCCGGCACTTCCGCCCTTCCACCCGCGCGCGATGCATCCGGGCATCAGAGCAGACGATCTCCACTTCAAGCAGGCCCACTCCCGCTTCACGGGCCACGTCCCGCCAGGCATTACGGGTCAGGGCGAGCGGGTTGACGCAATCCGCCAGCACAATGCGTCCCAGGCGGAGATTATCCAGCGCCGCGGCATAGCCCGCGTAATAGCCCGCCGGGCCCAGATGGTCCCGGTCGATAACGCCGGAGCGGACCAAAGCCTGTTCCAGCGAATCAATACGCAGCCAGACCGCCTTGAGCCTTTGTGCGAGAAGACGCGCCACACTGCTTTTACCCACGCCGGGCAGGCCGCTGAAACTGATCAGCATAGCGTCTCTCAGACCTTCTCAATACGCGCGGGTATGCCCTGCCGGGCCGCCGGGCCGCCCATATGCTCCGCCAGGGCGGACAGGCCCTTGCGGGTGGGATCGGGCGGCACCAGGTCATTGAGGTTTATGCCCGCCGCCACGCTTTTCCGGGCCGGAGTGCGCACGCCGTCGATCTCCACATCAGAGGCGCCCAAGCCCGTATGCCCGAAACCGTGTTCCACCGCCACCACGCCGGGCATGACCATTTCCCCCACGCTGACATAGGCCGCCGTGCTGCCGCCCGGCGTGACCAGGCGCACCATGTCGCCGTGCCGGACGTCCGCCTTTTGCGCGTCGGAGGGATGCAAAACCACCAGATTGACGCCCTTGATGCTCAGAAGCCGGGGGGACACAACGCCGTAGGAATTGATCAGACTGGATTTGAAGGAAATCATCTCCAGGGGATATTCCGCCGAGGTCCAGACCTCGCGCAGCTTCCGGCCGTCGTACAGCAGGGGCGGCAGGCAGCTGGGCGTGCCCCGATACGGCTTACCTGTCCGGGAATTGACGGCCGTGCCCGCGTCCTCGTTGTAGACGGCCAGGGCCTTTTCCCATTTGACGCCCAGTTCCTCGCCCCGATAGGCCGCGGCATAAGGCGCGAACCTGCCGCCGCGGGTGTAGAGAAAGGTGACGGGCCCCTGCTCTTCGGGCGGCAGAATGCGCCGGATATCGTCCAGGATGGGCCGCACCCCGGAAAGCGCGATATCCTCCGCGCCGGGGGACGGCAGCACGTCGTTTTTGAACCAGGCGATATTCGCCGCATGCCGCAGATAAAAATCCTGCGGCGTGTGCAACGGATGCAGCGTGCCGTCCGCGCCCCGGATGGCCTTGTCCCCAAAACCGGGCAGGCCCATGCGCTTGGCCGCTTCAATGATGAACAGCTCCATGCAGACGGGCTCACCGGAGGCGCTCCGGGCCTGGCGCGGCGTCACGGCGGGCCAGCGGGCTGTGGAGACCGGTGTCAGCGTACCGGCCCAGGCTCCGGAAAAGCCGCCCCAGAGCTCGTACATGCAGGGATCGGGCACCAGATAGTCCGCATAGGCGTTGGTTTCATTATGGAAGGTATCGATGCCGATAATCAGCGGCAGATCGCGGGAGTCTTCCAGACATTTGCCCATCGCCTGTTTGAGCCCGCCGTGGCCGTAGAGCGCATTGCCCTTCCAGTTGATCCAGCATTTGTATTTGAAGGGATTGCCGTTGGCATGCGCCAGCAGATGTTCGGCGGGCATGTTGGGCGGCGTGAGAGGGAACCAGGGATATTCCGAAGGATACGGATTTTCCCCGTCCGCGACCTTCCTTTTGAACTCCGTGGACTTCTGATACGGAGCCCGGCAACGGATGGCCGGAAAGCCCTTGGGCGCGCCCTGCCCTTCAAAGGCCAGCAAATCATAGCGCGGCCCCTTGAGGGCGGCCTTGTGGTAGCCACCGCCGCCCACGGAAAGGCCGCCTTTGACGTTGATATTGCCGATCAGGGTATTCAGGGTCAGCACGGCAAAGGCGGCGTTGACGCCGGAGGTGCTCATCATGCCGCCGTGCACGTCCACGGCCGCGCGTTTGCCGTGAGCTGTCAGACGTGTCGCCAGATCCTTGATGGTCCGCACCGGCACGCCGCACAGGCGGGAATATTCTTCCAGGTCGCGGCTGTCCGCCTCTTCCTTGAGCAATTGCAATGCACTGGCCACTTCCACCTGCTCGCCGTCCAGAGGCAGGGAGCCCCGGTAAAACAGGGCCGCCTGCTCGCAGGCCCCGGCGGGCAGCATGCGGCCGTCCGGGCTCATGACCACGGCGTCGTTCTTGTCGGCTCCGGCAAAGACGCCTCCCGCCGCGCCAAGATCGGCCACCCGCAGCAGCGCCCCGGCCCGCTTGCCGGAAAGCCGCACCAGATGCGTGGCATTGGAAAATCCGGCCTCTCCCGCTTTGCGCGCGGCCGCCAGGGTGGGATGGCTCAAAAAGGCCGCATCATGGCGGTTGTTGTCGAGGATATGGCGGATCATGCCCAGGGCCAGGGCTGAATCCATGCCCGGCCGGATCGGAACCCATTGCGCCCGGTCCCGCGCGGCGCTGGTCACGGGCCGGCGCAGGACGGGATCAACGACCGCATAGCGCATTTTGCCCCCGGAGCGTGCGTCCGCCACCATCCGGGCCGAGCGGTTGAAAGGATTGCCCGCCTGGGACGGCGCCGTGCCCCAGAACAGCACGAATTCGCAGTGCTCGAAATCGGGTTTGGTGTGGGGCATGGCCTGAAGGTCATTCAGAAAGAGCCCCGCGCCCATCCGGAAGGACAGGCCGCAATACGCGCCGTGCTTGCCGAAATTCTTGGTGCCGTAGGCGGCTTGGCCGAAGCGGCGCAGAAAAATCTGCTCCCGCCCGTCCTCCGTGGTGTAGGTGAGCAAAAGGCGATTGGACTGCGGGCCGAACTCGGGCATTTCCGGATTGGCCGGTCCCTTGGCTTCTCGGATGGCCCGCAGGCCGTCCACGTGCCCTTCGCCGAAGAGGTCGCCGCCGTCCACTACCTCCGCCACCAGTTGCTCAAAGGAAATGCTCTTCCACTTGCCCTCGCCGCGTTTGCCCGTGCGCTTCAGACAGCGGGTAATCCGGAAAGGATTGCTGTTGGCCTCCAGCATGGCCGCCCCGCGCCCGCAGACCGTGGCCCGCTGCGCGTAACCGCTGTCGCCGTGCGCGGAGAGCGCGGCCAGAGCCTCTCCCACGGGCGTGCTCATGGGCAGCTGATGACTAGTGGACAAAGGGTTGTAAGGATTGCCCGCAGCCCGTACCACGCGGTCCGTTGCCTCGTCGATATGCAGGCGCACGCCGCAGAAGGTGGTACAGCCCCAGCACTGGTTGAAGGCCACGCGCTGCCCCTTGACCGGCGCGGCATGGCCTTCCGGATTTATCCGGTACTCGGGAACCAGGGAATTCTTATGTTCCGCGTCGGCAACGGGCACACCGGCCGTGCCTTCGCGCAGGCCCCGCACCATGCGCCGCGCCGTATCCAGCGAGGCGGCGGCGAAAACTCCCAGCCCCACGGCGGCGAGGGCGCCTTTTTTCAAAAAATTACGTTTCTTGTCATCCATGTTTCTGCAACCTTGTTACACTGAAGATACGTCCGGCGCGTTGGCGATTCAGCAATCAATCCACCCTGGCGGCTTCTTTCGCCGCATTCCAGGGGAAAAGCATGGAAAGCAGCAAAGCCAGCGCCAGCCAGAGACCGGCGCCGCCTGCCAGAACCAACAAGGAACCGGGAGAAACAATATCCAGAAAAGCCGCCGCGTCGGAAAACGTGGACGCATTTCTGCCGAAGGCCTGTCCCATATGGATGATTTTCCAGAACACCATGAAGGCGCTCACGCAGGTCATGGCTCCGGTCAGGCGGAACCAGCGGCGGGGGCGGATTGCGGCGATGACGGCGGCGATCAGGCAGATGGTTTCGGGCGCGTGCCACCAGTATGTGGCGAATTGGGCAAAGCCCTCGGGCGCGCGGAAGGCCAGAGCCGCCAGCGCGCAGACAAAGGCGGCCGCCGCGCTGGTCCAAGGCAGCAGGGAAAAGGCGCCATCCGTGCGCGGCGCCATGAGACAGGCTAAACCAATGGCCGCGCTCAGGCCCGCGAGAATGAAACCCATGGGCAGCAGGGGCCGCGCCCAGAGCACACGGCCCACGCAATCCATGATCTCGCTGTCCGCATAGATAAAAACGGCGCAGGCCGCCCCGATGGCGGGCAGAAACCAGAGAGGATGCACGCGTCCTTTCCGGCGCGGCCAGACCAGGGGCACGGTGCACAGCAGACACAGCGGAATCAGAAAGCCGCCCCAGGCCGTCCAGGAAATAACATGCGGGCGGAGATACAACTCATACGCGCGCAAGGGCTGTTCCAGGCCCATCAGGAGGCAGGCCTGACCGGCAAGGCCCGAGGCCAGTGCAACCACGCCGAGCAGGCGGCCCGTTCCGGCGGACGCGCGCCGCCAGAGCGCCGCGCAGGCCAGGATGGTAGCCGCCGCCCCGGCAGTCAGACGGAAAAACGCCAGCGGTTCCCAGACGCCCCAGACTTCCGGCGGCGTGATATTGGAAAGCTCCATGAAACTAGGCATGGCTTTCCTCCTGCTGCGGCAAACGCGGCGACATGGGTGTTGCCACGCTGTCCGCAGCAACAAAGACTTCGTCAAGATGCAGATAAAACACAAAGGGCTCCGTGCCCTTTTCCGGATAAAGCACCTTCAGCGCATCCTTGTGGGCGTCCAGCGTGCGCCGGATCAGACTGTCGGGCGCGTTGAGATCGCCGAACAGACGCGCGCCGCCCACGCAGCTTTCCACACAGACAGGCAGCAGCCCGGCTTCCAGACGATGGGCGCAGAACGTGCATTTGTCGG
>ENA-UOJC01004567-UOJC01004567.1-human-gut-metagenome-genome-assembly--contig:-C104-NODE-4567-length-11528-cov-5.814695_pt1 | contig 11528 bp, 9 predicted proteins | sample MGYA00242339_ERZ723886 | MGnify/ENA metagenome assembly ERZ723886 | reverse complement strand
TTAACATACGTAGGACTATTATCCACATCTGGAAGCGCCGCAAGTAGTACAAATCAGACAGCCTTCCTGATAAACCAATGTCTCGTTGCCACAGTTCGGGCACTTCTTACCTTTGGCTTCCGTTCCATCCTGAATATACTTCTTCAATGCACGTTCTACACCGTTTTTCCAAGTGTTGATACTTTCACTGTTCAATTGCAGAGAGCCAACCAGTTTGATAACCTGTTCAATCGGCATCCGGTAGCGAAGCACGCCGGAAATCAATTTTGCATAGTTCCAGTATTCCTTGTTGAACTTCTCTGACAATCCTTCAATGGTCGTCTTATATCCGCGTTTGTTCTCGAATTGGAAGTCGTAACGTTTGGTACCGTCTTCATCCACATTTTTGATGATACGTCCGCAAGTTACGCTCTTAGGCAGCAAGATACCTTCGTCGTCATCTTGCAAACCAGTGAATATTTCATAAGGGTGTCCGTCTAATAATCCGACAAAAGCTACCCATTTTTCCTTGTTGTTCTGGAAACGGACAACGTCTGCTTCCAATATTCTCGGACGTACCTCTACAACCGTAGGCGGTTTGCAAGGAGGAAGTCCTTCTTTCTTGTCTTTATCCGATTTCGTAGAGATCAGCACTCCGGAGCGTGAACCGTCACGATATACGGTACAACCTTTGCAGCCGGATTTCCATGCCTCTACATACAGGCGGTTTACTAAATCCTCGTCCACATCGTTCGGCAGATTGATGGTTACGCTGATAGAGTGGTCTACCCATTTCTGGATTCTTCCCTGCATCTTCACCTTCATCAACCAGTCGACATCGTTAGAAGTCGCTTTGTAATAAGGAGATTTGGCAACCAGTTCGTCAATCTCTTCCTGAGTGTAACGTCTGGCCGGGTCGTATCCGTTAGCTTCCATCCAGGTAACAAATTTATGATGGAATACGATGTATTCTTCGAATGCGTCCCCTGTTTCGTCTACAAAGTCTACATGCACATTCGTATCGTTCGGGTTCACCTTTCTTCTACGTTTGTAAACAGGCAGGAATACAGGCTCGATACCCGAAGTGGTCTGCGTCATCAAACTGGTCGTTCCGGTTGGAGCAATCGTCAGGCAGGCAATGTTGCGGCGACCATATTTCTTCATGTCCTCATACAGTTTCGGGTCGGCTGCTGCCAAGCGTTGGATGAACGGATTGTTCTGTTCACGTTCGCTATTGTATATTTCGAAAGCACCGCGTTCTTTGGCCATTTCCACTGAAGAACGATAGGCGCCGAGAGCTACTGTCTTGTGTACTTTTTCAGAGAATTCCGTTGCTTCTTCCGTTCCGTAGCGCAATCCTAAAGCAGCAAGCATATCACCTTCTGCAGTGATACCTACGCCAGTACGACGACCTTGTCCGCTCTTCTTGTAGATTTTCTCCCAAAGTGCACGTTCCGCATGTTTTACTTCTTCGTTTTCCGGATCTTCGTCAATCTTGGTCATGATACGTTCGATCTTCTCTAGTTCGAGGTCGATAATATCGTCCATGATCCGTTGAGCGAGAGCCACGTGTTTTTGGAACAGGTCGAAATCAAAATAAGCATCCGGTTTGAACGGATTTACCACATAAGAATATAGATTGATAGCCAATAAGCGGCAAGAATCGTAAGGACATAGAGGAATTTCTCCGCATGGGTTGGTAGATACTGTTCTGTAACCTAGGTCTGCATAGCAATCAGGCACAGATTCACGGATAATCGTATCCCAGAACAAAACGCCCGGTTCTGCCGATTTCCATGCATTGTGAACGATTTTCTTCCACAAGGTAGAAGCGTCGATTTCCTTGGTGAATGTAGGTTGGGCAGAGTCGATAGGATATTGCTGTACATACGGCTTTTCGTCTACGGCAGCCTGCATGAAAGCGTCGTCCAACTTGACAGAAACGTTTGCTCCGGTCACTTTGCCTTCGGTCATCTTGGCATCAATGAATGCTTCCGAATCCGGATGCTTGATAGACACGCTCAACATCAATGCACCGCGACGTCCGTCTTGAGCTACTTCACGAGTGGAATTCGAATATCGTTCCATGAACGGAACAAGACCGGTAGAAGTCAACGCCGAGTTTTTAACGGGAGAACCTTTCGGACGGATGTGTGATAAGTCATGACCTACACCACCGCGTCTTTTCATTAGTTGTACCTGTTCTTCGTCGATTTTGATAATAGCGCCATAAGAGTCGGCTGCACCGTCCACTCCGATAACGAAGCAGTTGGATAGTGAAGCAACCTGGTAGTCGTTACCGATTCCTGTCATCGGGCTACCTTGGGGGACGATGTACTTGAAGTGATCCAGTAAATCATACAGTTCTTTTGCTGTCAACGCATTCGGATACTTCGATTCTACGCGTGCCACTTCATTTGCAATTCTCCAATGCATGTCTTCCGGGGATTTTTCATAGATATTACCGAAAGAATCCTTTACTGCGTATTTGTTTACCCAAACCCTTGCAGCAAGCTCGTCGCCTTGAAAATATCGTAAAGATTCTTCATAGGCTTCGTCGTAAGAATAAATCTGTTTTTCCACGATTCAATTTGTGTTAAATCTCGTTTTTAATAAGTAATATGTAGAAGTTTACTTATCGTTAACAAATGTAGGCGCAAAGCTAAGAATGTTTTTTCATCTATCAAAATAAAAATGAATTAATTTATTAACAGGTTGCAAGTTTTCCATTTGTTTATGCTAAGTGTTTGATAAACAGTTAGAATTGAATTTTGTTCAAAGGTTAAAGTTCTCCAAAAAGAAAACTATTCTATTCCACTAGTGTGGTGGATTATTTTTTTCTTTTTATATCTTTGCAAAAAAAAGATATGTTTGAAACCGTAAAGAACAGAAGAACTATCCGGAAATATCTGCCTAAAGATATAAATCCGAGTTTGTTAAATGATTTGCTTGAAACCTCTTTCCGTGCTTCTACGATGTGTGGGATGCAACTTTATAGTGTGATTGTGACTCGCGATGCGGAAATGAAGGAGAAACTTTCGCCTGCTCATTTCAATCAGCCGATGGTAAAAAATGCTCCGGTCGTATTGACTTTTTGTGCTGATTTCCGTCGTTTCAGCAAATGGTGTGAACAGCGGAAAGCAGTGCCGGGCTACGATAATTTAATGTCTTTTATGAATGCGTCTATGGATACTTTGCTTGTTGCGCAGACTTTTTGTACGCTGGCGGAAGAAGCAGGACTCGGCATTTGTTATTTGGGAACTACCACTTATAATCCTCAAATGATTATTGATACCCTCCAACTCCCCGAACTGGTATTCCCTCTCACCACAATAACGGTAGGCTATCCGGATGGTATTCCCGCACAAGTAGATCGTTTGCCTTTGGAAGCTGCCGTGCACGATGAAAAATATCACGACTATACACCGGAAGAAATAGATAAACTCTATGCCTACAAAGAATCATTGCCGGAAAACAAGCAGTTTATCGAAGAAAATAAAAAAGAAACATTGGCTCAAGTCTTTACAGACGTGCGTTACACAAAGAAAGATAACGAATTTATGTCCGAAAATCTATTGAAAGTACTTCGTCAGCAAGGATTCTTGAAATAAGTATTAAGTATTTTTCAAGTATTAAGTATAAAGTATTAAGTATTACCCTGGTGCGAAACCGCATAATAAAGCCTGTCCGCATGGATAATACTTAATACTTAATTTCAGTTTCTCTTTTTCAGTAACGATTCTATTTCCTGTACTTCTGCACTAAAGCTTTTGTCCACCTCCAATTGTCCTTTTACGGTTTTGCAGGCGTGAAGTACCGTTGCATGGTCTTTGTTACCGATAAACTTACCTATCTTAGAAGTTGAAAAGTCTGTGTGGTTTTTAGCTAGATACATGGCGATCTGTCGTGCTTGAACGACTTCCCTTTTTCTGGATTTTGTATGTATGGCAGACGGTTCCAGATCAAAATGCTTGCATACCACTTTGAGGATATCATCGATGGTAACCGCTTTCGTTTCGTTATGAACCACGCCATGTACAATGTGTTGTGCCAAATCCAAATCTATTTCTTTGTTGAAAATAGTGGAACGAGCCATGATAGCAATGACGATACCTTCCAGATCGCGTACACTTTCATTCACATTTTCGGCAATATAATCGATCACTTCCGGAGGGAATTGTAATCCGTCGCGGTGTATCTTGTTGCGTAGAATGTTTTTGCGAAGTTCTACCGTCGGCTTTTCAAGCTCGGCTACCATACCCCATTTGAAACGGGTCAGGAGGCGTTCTTCAATACCTTGCAACAATACAGGAGCACGGTCTGAAGTTAATATAAGCTGTTTGCCGTTCTGGTGTAAATGATTGAAGATATGGAAGAAGTTGTTTTGAGTCTTGGTGACACCGGCAAACTCCTGAATATCATCAATGATTAATACATCAATCGTCTGATAAAAGTTAATAAAGTCGTTGGTCGTGTTATTGCGTACAGAATCCGTATATTGTACCTGGAACAAATGTGCCGAAACGTACAATACTCTTTTCTCTGGATAAATTTCTTTGATTTTCGTGCCTATTGCGTTTGCCAGGTGCGTCTTTCCTACTCCGGATGCTCCATAAAGGAATAACGGGTTGAAAGCAGTCCCTCCCGGTTTTTGCGCTACGGCTTCCGCCACACTTCTTGAAAGTTTATTGCTGTATCCTTCAATGAAGTTCTCAAAATTATAATTGGGATTCAAATGCGGGTCCAAATCCTGAACGGCAGGAGCCTGTAGGAAGCTGGGAGCTTTGTTTCCTCCGATTATGCTTTTGGGAGTAACAGCGGTAGAACGATTGCTTGCTTCGAGATTCACGGTTTGATTCGGAATCGAAGTCTTGTCCACCATGACATTGTACATCAACTTGGTTCCTTCGCCAATGACCTTATATAATGTCTTACGTATAAGATCTACGAATCTCTCTTCCAGTATTTCATAGAAAAACTGGCTCGGGATCTGTAAGATCAACGTTTTGTCCTCATATTTCAACGGAACAATAGGGGCAAACCAAGTATTATATGTCGTCTCGGGAACATTGTCTTTAATAACGTCGAGACAGCGGTTCCAAAGTACGACATGATTTGATTCAATCATAGTAACTTTTAATACATTTATTAATTAAGCAAAACTTCTACGGTTGCAAAATTGGGAATCTTATTCGGAAAAAACAAATCTATTTTTTCTTGTTTTTTTCATGCTAACAATAATGTGTTTACTTTCAATGACTTATGCGTTTGTTGTCGGACACACTCTGTTTACCCTCTCTTGCAGTTTTGTAAGTATCTGTATCTTAATGTCTTATATATATAATTTTAGCCTTTTTTCTCACTTTTGTACGTTTGTACGGGAATATTATTTCGGTTTGTAGATAGACATTTGAAGAGCAATCTACTTTCTTTTGAAAGCCCTTCGTTATTTAGATAAAATCTATATAACGATAATTTGCTACTTGTCTTTCTTGCCGAATAATGAGAAGTGAACGTACCGTTTCGGATGCTCTTTCAGGTCTTCTAATAAGCTGGCTGCATTTTCAGTTGTTGCATTCAGATTATTATATAAAGTCGGGTCGTTGAAGAGTAGTCCGATAGTGTTATCTTTGCTGTTTAATTTTTCTGTAAGTATTTTTACGTTAGCCAGCGTTTCGTCTATTTTTTTGAAAGTGGCTGCATAGTCTACTTCTTTCAAATTTCCGCTGATAACAACGAAGTTGTCTCCGATGGTGTTCAGTTTACTGGTGAGTTGAGGTATGTCATTACTCATCAGCCCTTTTACCTGCGAACTGACTACTGCCAGGTTGGCGGTTGTCTTCTCTATCGAGTGCAGGGTGGCAGGGATGCTCTTGTCTCCTAATATATTGTTCAGAGAGATGAGGATAGAATCCAGTTTCGGAAGCATTTCTTCTACCTTTGGGATCAGTTTCGCCGCGCTTTCCATCATTCCGTTGTTCAGTGTGCCGGGGATCGTATCTCCTACGGCATATTTTTCGCGCGGGTTGTTTGCCAGAAGAATATTCATGCGTACGCCTCCCATAAGTTCGGATACAAGCTCGGCGCTACTTCCTTTGGGAATCCGCAGTTCCGTGTCCAGTTCCACTTCGACAATTACATTTCCGGGTTTGGCATAATCATAATAGATGTCACGCACGATACCTACACGAACACCGTCGGCAAATACCGGGCTTGATTTGGTGAGTCCGTTTACGTTTTCAAATTTGGCATAGAAATAGCTGGAAGGTTGAAACATGTGTATACCTTTCAGCCAGTTAATTCCGTATATAAGCACACATAGTGCAACGATACCTGCAATACCTATTCTGACTTCTTTTGTAATGTACTTCATTTTATCTTTTTATTTATTTCTTCTTTTCTTAAATTCGGCAATCGCTTCATTGACGTTCATTTTTTCGCCGTTCCGGAAAGCGATGATAAAGGCGTCTTTGAATTGTGCCGTAATGGTGCGCTTCGTACGCAACACCTTGTTATAATCGGAGGAAGCTCCATACGTATATTTGTATATTCCCCCTTCCTTATAATAATCTACCTCTTTCAGTCCTTTCAGCCGTTTGTCGTTTTTGGCGAGAGGTTTGGAAGAAGTAAGTATCTGTATCTTAAACGTAATTTCACTGTCATTGGTTGCACTCTCTACTACAATTGGGCGTTTCGGTGCTGTTTTGGCTGTCGCGGCAGGTTTTGTTTTTGCTTCGGCCAATAGCTTTTCCTGTTGGGGAGCTGTGTTCACACTTTCGGTATCCTTTTGGGCAATTGCCGGGGCATTGTCTTCTTCCTGTTCGGTTGGGACGATCGTTTTGCTGACTCCCGTTAGGCGCAGTTCATGTTCTCTCTTATAATTTAAGAAAGCACGGTAGATGCCTTTTGCCATGGTGCCGGCCCCTTCTTCAGAATTCAGATAGCGCTCCTCTTCGGGCGTAGAAATAAATCCTAGTTCTATCAGAATGCTCGGCATGGCACTCGCTTTTAAGACAAGGAATCCGGCTTGATGCACTCCACGGTCTGCCCTTCTACAAGTTTGGCGAAATTGTTTCTGCATCAGCGAAGCCAGGTGTACACTCTGCTCCATATATTTATCTTGCATGAATTCAAATATAATATATGACTCGGCAGAGTTCGGGTTGAAACCGGCATATCTTGTTTTGTAGTCACTTTCGTAGAGGATTACGGAGTTCTCTCGCTTGGCAACTTCCAGATTAGCGTCTGATTTGGCCAAACCCAGTGTCCAGGTTGAAGCACCTTTTGCGGTACGATTGTTAGCCAGTGCGTTGGTGTGAATGGAAATAAAGAGGTCAGCCTTCGCGTTGTTGGCAATTTCTGCGCGTCGGTCCAAAGGGATGAATACATCTTTGCTACGAGTGTAAATCACTTTGACGTCGTCGCAATTCCTTTTAATCAGATTTCCCACTTTCAGGGCAACGTTCAGATTGATATTTTTCTCTTTCGAGATTTTGCCGATGGCGCCCGGATCATGTCCGCCATGTCCTGCATCGATAACTACTACAAAATCCTTCCCCCATAAGTGGTTAGTACATGAGGGTAGAAAAAGTAGCCAGAGGCAAATGAATATGTATAATATGTACGGTCTATTCAGTTTCATATCTATAATACGGTGCAAATGTAGTAGAAATTTGTAGAAAACTCATTATTTGCCATTAAGTTTTGTGTTTTTTTCGGTTTAATGGTAGCTTTTTTCCTGAAATCTCCGTTACTTTGTGCTTCGAAGTTAAAATGTACGACGATGCTTAAGTTTTTGAAGAATTGGACGTTACCTATTGCTATGCTGGTAGGTGCTATAGGTTATCCGCTGTTTATCAGCCTTTCTTTTCTGACTCCCTATCTTATTTTTACGATGTTGCTATTGACCTTCTGTAAGGTATCTCCTCGTGATTTGAAGCCTAAACCTCTCCATTTGTGGTTGTTATTGATTCAGATTGGCGGGGCGTTGGCTGCTTATCTGCTGCTTTATCGCTTTGATAAAATAGTAGCAGAGGGAGTGATGGTTTGTATTATTTGTCCTACGGCTACGGCCGCTGCGGTGATTACTTCCAAGTTGGGTGGGAGTGCAGCCAGTCTGACTACTTATACATTGATAGCAAATATCGGTGCGGCTATTGCTGTGCCTATTCTTTTTCCTTTGGTGGAGGTGCATCCTGATGTCACTTTTTGGGAGGCGTTTCTTGTTATTTTAGGTAAGGTATTTCCATTGTTGATTTGTCCTTTTTTGGCTGCCTGGTTGTTGAGTAAGTGTTTGCCAAAAGTGCATCAGAAGTTATTGGGCTATCATGAACTTGCTTTTTATTTGTGGGCTGTGTCTTTAGCTATCGTAACAGCGCAGACATTGTATTCCTTGCTCAATGATCCTGCGGATGGTTTTACGGAAATCATGATTGCTGTCGGAGCGCTGATTGCCTGCTGTTTGCAGTTCTTTTTGGGGAAGACAATCGGCTCAATTTATAATGACCGTATCAGTGGCGGGCAGGCGTTGGGACAAAAGAATACGATTCTGGCTATTTGGATGGCACATACTTATTTGAATCCATTGTCTTCTGTGGCTCCCGGTTCGTATGTGTTGTGGCAGAATATTATCAATTCGTGGCAGTTGTGGAAAAAGAGAAAGAAAGAGGCTGAGATTTCTGCATAATACTAAAAAACTGAGATTGAAATTAAGGGCAAATGTGATGGAGCAAAAGATATTTGAAATAGAAAACTTAAAAGAACTGGAAGAATTTTTGCAGTCCCAATCAGACGTAGAACAGTTGCGCGAACGCTTGTTTGCCGAGTTTCTAAAATATGCGGATTATAAAAATGCCGGAGAATGGAATAAAGCCGTTCGCCTTTGCGAGAGTCTGGCTATTATCGGCTGGGGAAATCACGAACCCGTCGAAGCATTGAGAGGACTATTCTTTAATGGAAATCCCGCGACTTGTTTTCAAAATAAATTTGGAGAAACTCGTTTTGTCGATGCCATTTGGTCGAAAAGAGTCAACGGTTTTACTATGGAGCAGGGAAGGACAAGTTATTGTTTCAGTCCTGACGACCCGAATCAAAAGCAATCCGTATTTTGGGAATATGAGATAAAGGAAGATATACAGGATATAAGGCTTGAAAGCCAGAGAAACTGGATTCCTAAAAATCCGGTTTGGATAAAGCGAATAATTAGTAATTGTTATGAAAACTCGAAGGCGGTGATCGAGAGTGTTGACAAAGAACTGCAATCGGAGTTGAATAGAAGGATGCGTCCTGAAAAATACGGGCGGGCTATCAATCAAATTATAATAAATTGTTCATATAGCTATTATGACCATGCACATTGTAAAACGAACTATGTCATTGCGGATGAAAAGTTGAAATTGAAACAAAAAGATTTCTATCCGATACTGCTCACAATGTTTACTAAGAAAGAAATTGAACAGAATGGATATTATCTTCGGAATCGTTTTGAATTTGGACCATTTAGGGCAGATACCGGGAAAATTAGAATCGGACTAAACCTTGAAAAAGAATTCAGTGAATTAAGTCATCCCGAACAGAAGTTAAAGCTAAGTGAATATATTCTGTTTGCTTTAAACCACTTAACTGACAAACTAAAAAAGAAGAAGCTGGATTATGACTTCGACTTGATGCTTGAAGATTTTAATTCAATACTAACCGAGTGGAAAGCATGAAAGATATAATAGAGTTATTACAAAACGAAAGAACAAAAACAGTTGACGCTTTAAAACAAGGCGAGCAGGATAAGTTATCTTATCTTCAACAGATAGACAAGGCTTTAGGCTGGCTGAAAGTCGTTGAAGATAATGAGTTGGCAACTGTAGGGAGCTATAAGATTCATAGATTGCCTGATCCACACTCTGGCTTTTCTTATTATCATTTAATGGTAGACAACGAAAGTGGCGATCCGAAAGATTGGACGGAGTACAAACCCGATAATCAGTCATTGGAACTCTGCTTTGATGATATTATAATAACACGAAAGTAATCTTTTACGTCAGTTATATTTTAGAACTGGTTCTGTTTTGTTATCTTTGCGTCGAAACATTGTAACACACACAAGAAAACATGAAAAATAAAGCCGTTGTAGTCCTTGTTATTTTAGGAAGTTTGATTATATCGATATTTGCAGGTTGCCGACAATCTCCTTTGAAATACATTCCCCCGACAATAGATTCTGTCAATAACGACAAAAGCAGGATGGGGTTGAACGGAAAAGTCAAAACGTTGGATATCTATTATTATCGTCCGGAAAATACATCGTCTTTCTTTTCGACGAAATTCAAAAAAGGCGAGAAATGGGAAGAGGACGGAATACATCACTACCATTTTCATTTCAATATCGACGGCAATCTTGCTCAATGCAACGAGTACGATAAACAAGAAAATATTATCCGAAAGACCGATTATACCTATGAGACTTGGGGACATACATCTACACTTAGCTTTCCGAAAACTAACAGTACGATTGTCAGTAAGTATAATACTGACGGGAAACTGTTGGAAATTGTGTATAGTGATTCCCATGGGGAGATAAATACTTATGACGTCAGGGGAAATCTTATTCGAACCAAACAGATTGACGGCACGATTTACAAACCGGCTATGACCGAATATGATTATAACGAACATGATTTGTTGGTAGAGAAGAGGGAATATTATAATATAGGGGAATTATCGGGAAAAACAGTCTATGAGTATGATACAAATGGCTTGTTGGCGCAGACCCAAGTGTATGATTTGCTGAGTCGTGATAGGCCGGAAACGCATTTCATCTATGAATACAGTGATAGTAATCGCGTTGTGAAAAAATATAGGATTGACGATGAAGGTAATAAAGAGTTAGAGTCCTGGTGTAAACGTGAATATTATCCGAACGGTAAACTGAAAACCGTTGTTCGTAATAGTATCGTGCAAGAGAAATACGATGAACAAGGACAGCCGATTGACGAGCGGCCAGGATTTGAAATACTCTACAAAGACTTCCAAGACTACGGCTGTGATGCGAATGGTAACTGGATTGAAACAAAGAATTTCAAAGATTATGTTGATTTTGGCACGGGGCTCGGTCGTATATTAAAACCTTATGTCGAGCGTATCTTTACTTATTACGAAGAATAAAAACTTAAAATTGAACAATATGCACACAAACACACCCACATAGCAAGCGGTAAGATTCCAGAAATCATAGTAACATTGTTAGTGCATACTAAAAAAAAAGAAAACGATGGGAAAAGTAATGAAAGTATTCAAGACACTGATAAACGAGTTGTTTGGAACTAAGAGAGAGTATAAAGTGGAAGGTTTGGGCATCTTTACCTGTAAGGTTTGTGATTGGTGGCGAGATAAATGTTACCTTTGGAGTGGTGCAGTGCAATTGCCTTTTTACTCGGTAGAAACTCTTGTTTTGATAGAAGGGGACGCTTCTGCTCCGTTCTCCAGGCAATTATTGGAATTACAGGTGCTATTGCAGAACTGGGTACCTATGGCAGAACAACTAGATAGCATGCTGT
>ENA-UOJC01004559-UOJC01004559.1-human-gut-metagenome-genome-assembly--contig:-C104-NODE-4559-length-11547-cov-20.437435_pt1 | contig 11547 bp, 9 predicted proteins | sample MGYA00242339_ERZ723886 | MGnify/ENA metagenome assembly ERZ723886 | reverse complement strand
GTTATTCCGATGAGTTGCGGGAGAAGGTTCTGAAAATGCGCGCAGAGGGGGTCTCCTGGCGCAAGATCAGCGAATTAACCCGTGTTCCTGTTTCCACTGTCCGGAAGTGGTGTGCAAAGAAGTTTTCCGGATGCTCAAAAACCGCCGCAGCCAGCGACTGCAGCGGCTCTTGATCCCAAAGGAGAGGATTACTGTTTTACGGCCTTAACGGCTTGCGTACCGGCAATCCGCCCGAACGTGATGGTTTCGGAAATGGAGTTGCCGCCCAAGCGGTTCTTGCCGTGCATGCCGCCCGTCACTTCACCGGCGGCAAAGAGTCCCTTGATCGGCTGCCCCTTCGTGTTGATGACGCGGGTTTTGCCGTCAATCGTTAAACCGCCCATGTAATAGTGGATCGCCGGCGTGATTTCAATGGCGTAGTACTTGGGCTTGTCCACTTTCGGGAAGCCGTCCGGACGATGAAATTCCGGATCTTTGCCGTTTTCAGCATAAAGGTTGAAGTCGGTCATTGTTTTTTTCGAGGTTGTCCGGATCAATACCGGCTACCGCGGCAAGTTCGCGGATCGTGTTGCCTTCCTTGGCAAGACTGAGCTCAAAGGCCGCGCCCGTCTGCTTGACCTTGTCTCTGACTTTCTGATCGAAAATCTCATAGGCAACGCCGCCCGTCTGTTTGCTCACCGCAGCACTTGTGACGTCGCGCGTCGTGCGTTCGCTGATAAAGCGCTTGTTTTCCTTATTGACGAACACGGCGCGAGCGCCGCGCACTGTTTCGGAGACAATCACGGGAGAGCCCACCAGCAGCGTCGGGTTAAGCTCGATTTCCTTGGCATCGGTCACCGAAGCGCCGATTTTCTGCGCAAGCACCATGCCGTCACCCTGACTGCCGGGCTGGTTTGATGTTTTCACGTCGGCACTGATGTCGGGGTGCAGACTCTGTACGAGTTTGGCGTTAGCGCCGATGCCGCCCGTTGCGAGCACAACGGCCCTGGCATTGATCTGATAAAGCCCTGAGTGTTTGCCTTTGACGAGTACGCCGGTCACGGCACCGGTTTTGTCTGTGAAAGCCGTCAGGCTCAACTCCACGGACAAGCACTGCACCGCGAATCTTTTGCGCTTGGGATTATGCCCGAGCGGGGTGGCAACACCCCCATCGGGGGCGTCTCAGGGCTAGCAAAAGAACCTTCCGGATCCGGGCGTGCTTGGGCATAGCCCAACCGAAACTTCCGGACTTAGGACTAAGCGGGTAGGGCGCTGCGTAACCCGTTAGAATGCCCGACTCAAAAATTCATCTTCTTTGCCGGCTTTTTTCCTACGACCATGCAGAATCTTCTTGACCTCGTCAACAGCCTCAATCCCATGCAGCGCTCCGCGGTGGAACTGCCTGCTGAGCACGCGCTCATTCTGGCGGGTGCGGGGTCCGGAAAAACGCGGGTTCTCACAACGCGCATTGCCTGGATTATCGCCAAAGGGATGGCGCGCCCAGCGCAGATTCTCGCGGTCACGTTTACCAATAAAGCCGCGCGCGAAATGCGCGACCGTCTGGAAGGGATGGTCAACGCCGACATGCGCAGCATGTGGGTGGGGACCTTTCACGGGATTGCGCACAAGCTTCTGCGGCTTCACTGCGAAGACGCGGGGCTGCCCTCAACCTTTCAGATCATTGATTCCTCGGATCAGTTGTCGCTTGTGAAGCGCCTCATGAAGGAGCAGGGCGTTGATACGGAAACAAACGATGCCAAGAGCTGGCAGGCCCGCATCAACCGCTTTAAGGAAGCGGGGCTGCGTGCCAAGGACGTTGCCGCCGAAGAAGAACCCTTGGGAGGTCAGGGCTTTTACCGCCTCTACGAGAACCGCTGCCAGAAAGAGGGGCTTGTGGATTTTGCCGAACTTCTCTTAAGAAGTACGGAGCTTCTGGAGCGCAACGCCGTTTTGCGCGAGCACTACGCCGATCGCTTCCGCTTTGTGCTCGTCGATGAGTTTCAGGACACCAATGCCCTGCAGTTTCGCTGGATTAAGGCGATTGTGTCGCCCGCGAGCACCACAAATTCGCTTTTTTGCGTGGGCGACGATGATCAGTCGATTTACGCCTTCCGCGGTGCGCGCGTGGGCAATATGGCCGACTTTGTAAACGACTACCACGTTAAGCACCTTGTGAAGCTCGAGCAGAACTACCGCTCGACCTCGCACATTCTCGATGCCGCCAACGCCGTCATTGCCAACAACGCCCAGCGCATGGGCAAAAACCTCTGGACTGAGGCCGGCAAAGGGGAACTGATCGGCATTTACGGCGCTGACGATGACCGTGAGGAAGCCAGAAGCCTCACGCAGGACATTCTCACGCTGCACCGCTCGGGCACCCCCTGGCGTGACTGCGCGGTCCTTTACCGCAACAACGCCCAGTCCCGCATCATCGAACAGTATTTCACCGCCAACTCCATTCCCTACCGCATCTACGGGGGCCTGCGCTTTTTTGACCGTCAGGAAGTCAAGGACGTCACCGCTTACCTGCGGCTTTTAAGTAACCCCGAAGACACGTCCGTTCTGCGTGTCATCAATCAGCCGCCACGCGGGATCGGTGCAACGACGATTGAGCGCATTACGGCGCACGCCAACGAGCGCGGCGTCACGCTTTGGGAAGCAATGCACGACTGGCAGGCAGAGGACACGGCGACCGTGAAGCGTGCCGCAGGCTTTATGAAGCTTGTGGCCGATATGAAGGAAGCCTGCGAGGGGCTGCCCTTACCGGAAGTGATCTCGAAAGTCATGGAAATGTCGGGCCTTAAGACCTATTACGAATCAAAGCCCGACCACGATATCCGCCTTGAGAACATGGGCGAAATGGTGAACGCTGCCACCGGGTTTTGCCGCGAAAACGGCATTGACGAGGAGCAGCCTGCGTTTGAAGCGGGGATTGACAACGGCATGACGCCCCTGGACGGATTTTTGGCGCAGGCTGCGCTGGAAGCCGATGATAAAAACGAAGAGGGTGTGAGCGACTCCGTTCAAATGATGACGGTGCATGCATCCAAAGGCCTGGAGTTTCCGAACGTCTGGCTCTGCGGCCTTGAGGACGGCCTTTTCCCGCACCACGCCAGGGACGAAGCCGAAGAAGACAAGGCAATCAGCGAGGAGCGGCGGCTGATGTACGTCGCGATGACCCGTGCGCAGAAGCGCTTGAGGATCAGCTGGTGCGCGCAGCGCATGCTCTACGGCGACATCAAGTATCAGGACCGCTCGCAGTTTATTGATGAGATTCCCGAAGAACACGTTCGGGAACTCAAAGCCCCGAAAAAGGACGATGACGCGGGGGACTATCGCGGAGGCTACGGCGGCAGCCGTTACGGCAGTTACGGTAACGGCGGCTACAGCCGCGGCTACGGCAACAACGGCTATTTTCGCGGCGGTTACGCAGGCCGCGACAACAGTTACGGCGCCCGCTCTTCGGGTTACGGTCAGAAGACGGAGCGAAGCTCGGGCTGGCAGGGCGGAAAACTCGGCCGCGCGAGCGACTACCTCGCGGCAAGCCGCGCCTCGGGCGCCGGGTTCTCTTCGGACGCCTCAATTGCCGCCCGCAAGGAAAGCACTTCCAACGAGTGGGGCCTCTCCGTGGGAGACAAGGTGCATCACACCAAGTTCGGTGACGGTGTGATCGTTTCGATGGCCAACGTCGCCAAACGCGATCAGACCCGTGCGCAGATTAAGTTCACCAATCCCGCCTACGGCACGAAGGAACTGCTGCTTGCGTTTGCCAATCTCACGAAACTCTGAGAAAAACAAAGCGCAGCAAAAAGCCCTGCACGAGCTGTTTTCTTCAGAAGAAAGCACTTCGTGCAGGGCTTTTTTGATGCCTGAAGCCTCAAGGCCTCAGGCATGGGAATGCCGTTACGCCGGATTACTTGATGCGGCTGCGGTATTCGCCCGTGCGGGTATCGATTTCGATCTTGTCGCCGGTGTTCACGAACGCCGGAACATCGAGCACATAACCCGTGGCGAGCTTGGCGGGCTTCATGACCTTACCGGAGGTATCCCCCTTAACGGCGGGTTCGGTGTAAACCACTTCACGCACAACCATCGTGGGCAGTTCGATACCGATCACGCGGCCTTCGTAGAACACGGCTTCAGCGGTGAGACCGTCTTCGAGGTACTTCTTGGCTTCTTCCATCGTGTCGGCGTCGACTTCGTACTGGTTGTACTCTTCGTCCATCCAGACATAGTGCGGATCAGCAAAGTAGGAGTAGGTGACGGGCTTGCGTTCGAGGATGATGTCTTCGAACTTGTCGTCAGCACGGTAGACGGTTTCCGTCACGGCGCTGTTCAACAGGTTCTTCATCTTCATCTTGACGGTGGAAGCTCCGCGGCCGCCCTTGGAATATTCGGCCTTGAGCACAACCATGGGATCCTTGCCGACCATGAACACATTGCCGGCACGCAGTTCCTGCGCGGTTTTCATTTTGAGTCTTTCCTTGAATTGGACTGGATTGAATCGGCAGTCGGGGCACGTGTAACGGCATCCGCGTGAAGCGGCCCGACCGAGGCAAAAATTTTTCGTTAACTCAGCATTTTATCTGTTTCAGTGCCTTTTGCGCAATATACTCGGGCGCTGTGGTAAGGCATGAAAGGTACGTGCGCCAGGCCTGTGCGGCCTTCTGCATCGCCGGAAAACGGTCCCGGTATGCGCTCCAGGCCGCGGGCGTGAGAATCCTCCCGTTTAAGCCCGCTTCAAGGACGGACCAGATCCGGGCGTCGTCCTCAGCCATGCTCCGGGTGTAGAGCTTCGTGAAGGCCGCAAGTTTCACAAGGTGCGTGTCTTGCGTCTGCGGGTAGAGCATCCATAAAAGAGGGGTGCCCGCAAGCTGCACACGCACGGTGGAATCTTCGCCTCTTACGAGCGCGCAGTCGCACGCCAAAAGCGGCTTATCAAATTCGCACTGCGGGAGCATCGGCAGGCGCACAGTGGTCACGTGCGCCGGATTTCCGGCAGCGGCGAGAGCTACAGCGAGCTTTTCGGACGCAGCCCCCGGCGCAAGAAGTATCTGTAAGGGGCGCTTGTCGGAAGCAAAGGCCCCGGCAAGTGCGTCAACAGCCTCTGTGGGGTAGGTAAAGAAAAAGAGCGTGAAGGGCGCGGCGGGATCGGCTCCGGACGATTCAAGAAACGCCGTCTTGCCGCCTGCGGCCTCAAAAGCCTTTCGGGCTTCACTGATGTCGGCTTCGCGCACGATGCCGCCCGTTTTTTCGGTAAATCCCGGAAAAACAAAGGTCTTCGGATAACCGAAACGGGGGTGGCGGCTCACAAGGCCGTTGGACTCCTCGGCGTAGGTTTCCGCTGTGAGATAGTCCAGGGCAAAGACCGCCGTGGGCTTCATGTCAAAGCGATGCGAAAGCGCTTCTTCCACGCCGTCAGGCAGCCTGCAGCTGAAGGCTTCCACCGTGACGTCGGGGAGGTTCGTGGCCTTCGAAAAGAAGCGTTCCGCAGCCGCATTCCAGCGCATGACGCGGATATCGAGGGCCGTACACGCGTCGCCCGCGGCATCGACCTCGGGCACAAAAGCCGCGAGCGTCTCGGGCTTATCAATAATGAGCGTCACGCACCAGCCGTATTCACGCTTTAAACTGCGCGCAAGCCGCCAGGCTACGCCCGCATCGCCGAAATTGTCGATGACGCGGCACCAGATGCCGGCGGTAACAGGGTTTTGTGTCAGGTTTTCCATGGTTTGGTTGACCAAAGCGGCAGTTGGGATTTTTGGTGCGGGATTATGCAGCAGATCAGCATAAACGACTATAAGGAACAGTTGGCGGGACTGCCGGGGCTGCCCGGCGTCTACCGTTATTTTGATAAGGACGGCAACTGCCTTTATGTCGGCAAGGCCCGCGACTTAAAGCGCCGCGTCTCCTCGTACTTTCAGAAAAATGACCTCAGCCCGCGCATCGCCATCATGGTGCAGCAGATAGCCGCCTTTGAGACAACCGTTGTGCGAAGCGAAGCCGAAGCGTTTCTGCTGGAAAACAACCTCATCAAAACCCTCAATCCCAAGTACAACATTCTCTTTCGGGACGACAAGAGTTATCCGTATCTGAGAATTTCCGCAGACACCTTCCCGCGGGTGAGTTACTACCGCGGGAGCGTGGACCGCAAAAGCCGCTTTTTCGGGCCGTACCCCAATTCCGGCGCCGTGCGGGAAGCAATCGGCGTGCTGCAAAAAGTCTTTCGTCTGAGAGTCTGCGAAAACAATGTCTTTAAAAACCGGTCGCGTCCGTGCCTCATGGGTCAGATGGACCGGTGCTCCTGCCCCTGTACGGGCGAAATCACGCCTGAAGAATACAAAGGTGACGTCGAAAACGCCTGCCGCTTCTTAAAGGGCGAGACCGATGACGTCATGCAGGGACTTCGTGACCGCATGATGGCCGCAAGCGATAAGCTGCACTACGAGGAAGCGGCTGTGATCCGCGACCGCATCGCGGCACTTAACGACGTGATGCATCAGCAGGCTGTGGAAACAACGGGCGCGGACACTGACGCCGACATCATTGCGGTGGCGGTGACGCAAGGCGAAGCCTGCGTAAACCTTGCCATGGTCCGCGGCGGCCGGCATTTGGGGGATCACGCCGTTTACCCCGAGATCTCACGCGGCACAGGTAAGGAATTGGCAGCCTCAGACGTTCTCGAAGCCTTTGTTGCACAGCACTACGCCGGAGGTCAGGTTCCTGAGACCGTGATCAGTTCGGATGCAGCGGACTCGAGGGCGCTGCAGGAGACACTGACGGAACTTGCGGGCCGGCGCATTCAGTTTGTGCATGAGCCGCAGTCCGTGCGGCGCCGCTGGCTTGAGATGGCGCAGCAAAACGCAAAGCTTGCGCTTGAGCGGCACATGGCCGAAGCCGGCGGCGAGAAAAAGAGGGTGGCCGCGATGATTGAGGCACTCGGACTTACGCTTGACGAAGAGCAGCGCGCCAACCTTCAGATTGAGTGCTTTGATATTTCGCACACCGCCGGTGAAGCAACGCAGGCCTCCTGCGTCGTTTTCCGGGGACTTGCGATGGACGGCAGCCGCTACCGGCGCTTTAACATCACCGGGATTACGCCCGGGGACGACTACGCCGCGATGAAGCAGGTGTTAACGCGAAGGTATCTCCCGGCAGCCAGAGGCGAGGCGCCGCTTCCCACTGTGGTGCTTGTTGACGGCGGCCGCGGTCAGGTGCATATGGCCAAGGACGTCTTCACTGAGCTCGGGCTTCCCATTTCCGTGATCGTGGGTGTGGCCAAAGGCGAAGGCCGAAAGACGGGGCTTGAGACGCTCATCTTTGCCGACGGCCGTCCTCCCTTGGTTTTGGGCAGTGAAAGCCCGGCATTGATGCTCATTGCCATGATCCGCGACGAAGCGCACCGCTTTGCCATCACCGGGATGCGCGCCAAGCGCAGCAAAACCCGGCAGACAAGTCGTCTTGAAGACATCGACGGGATCGGCGTGAAGCGCCGGCAGAAAATCCTCACGCACTTTGGGGGCCTTAAAGGTGTACGTAATGCGAGCGTGGAGGATATCGCTAAAATAGACGGCATTTCGCGAGCGCTCGCGCAAAAGATTTACGCACAACTTCACGGTGTTGACGGTGTCAGTTCAACCTAAGCCTTTTAATATTCCGATGGCCCTTACGTGGGCCCGGATTGCTTTCATTCCGCTCATTGTCGGCGTGTTTTATGTCCCCGACGCCCTGGTGAGTCCGCACATGAAAAATGTGCTCGCCTGCATCATGTTCATCATTGCGGCGATCACCGACGCACTGGACGGCTACATTGCCCGCAACTACAACATGGCTACGATGATGGGGGCGTTTCTCGATTCGGTTGCCGATAAGCTCGTGGTGTGTTCCGCGATTGTTGTGCTGCTTGCTTTTGACCGCGTTGACATGATTGTGGCTTTGATCATCGTCGGGCGCGAAATTGCCGTGACGGCCTTAAGAGAATGGATGGCCAAGATCGGCGCGGCCGCGACCGTGAAGGTCAACTGGTTCGGAAAGATCAAGACCATCGCGCAGATGACCGCGATTCCGATGCTCCTTTTCTTTGATCCCTTCTTCGGGATTGATATTTACCTTGTGGGGACGGTGCTTATCTGGGTTGCCGCCGTTCTCACCGTCTACTCGATGTTTGTTTATATGTCGGCTGCGTGGCCGCATATCGAGGGCGGGGACGCGAAGTAAGTTTGTCCCGCGCCTGTTGGTAAAAAACGGCTGGTTCCTTTCGGACTCAGCCGTTTTTTGACGCTTCTGATTAACCGAGGCTCTTTGCTTTTTCCGTGAGTTCGTAGAGTTTGTTCATCGCGTCCCGCGGCGAGAGGCTGTCGATGTCGATTGCCGCGACTTCATCCACAAACGCCGTGACGGCGGGGTCGACGGCGGGCATCTCTTCGGCATAGTCTTCCTCGGTGTCTGCGCCCTCAGTTGCTGCGGCAAAAAGGTCAAGCTGCGGACCCGTGTCTTCCTTGGCACGTTCTTCAAGCTTTTTAAGAAGCGCTTTGGCGCGCCGGATGACGCGCGCGGGGATACCCGCAAGCGAGGCGACCGCAATGCCGTAACTTTGGCTTGCCGGGCCGTCTTTGACGTCGTGCAGAAAGACGATCCCTTTTGATGTGTTTTCCGCAGAGACGTGAACGTTGACGGCCTCGCGGCACTTTTGCGCGAGCTGCGTGAGCTCAAAGTAGTGCGTGGCAAAGAGTGTCCAGCTCCTGGTGCCTTCGGCAAGTTCTTCGGCAATCGCGCCCGCAAGACTTAAGCCGTCAAAGGTTGACGTGCCGCGGCCGATTTCATCCATCAGAACGAGGGACTCTTCGGTTGCCTGCATGAGAATCGACGCGGCTTCGGTCATCTCCACCATAAAGGTGGACCGGCCGCGGGCGAGGTCGTCTGAGGCGCCGATTCGGGTGAGGATCTTGTCGACCGGTCCGATCTGGCTGGCGGCTGCGGGCACAAAGCTTCCCGCGTACGCAAGAAGCACAATGAGTGCCACAGAGCGCATGTAGGTGGATTTTCCGCCCATGTTGGGGCCGGTAATGATGAGAAGCCGTCGTCCCGGAACGAGTGAACAGTTGTTCGGGATATAGCCGTCAATCATCTTCTCAACGACCGGGTGGCGCGCTCCGGTGATGTCAATCCCGGGAGCGCTCATCAACTGCGGCCGTGTCCAGCGCATCTCAAACGCATGACGGGCAAACCCCAGAAGAACGTCTAAGGCGGCAGCTGCGTGCGCAGCGGCAAGCAGCACCTCCACCCAGCCGTGCATGTAGGTGACAAGCTCATCCCAAAGCGCGCGCTCAATCTGAGAAGCCCGCTCTTTGGCGGAAATCCGCTGATCCTCGTACTGCTTTAATTCCGGCGTGATGTAGCGCTCGGTGTTTTTAAGCGTCTGACGCCTGCGGAAATCCGCGGGAACATTTTCGCTCTGGCCCTTGGGGACCTCGATGAAGTAGCCGCTTACGCGGTTATAGTCGATGCGAAGCGTCGCGATGCCGGTACGCTCTTTTTCGCGCGCTTCCATCGCCAGAAGCAGGTCTCCGGCGTGATCCCTCATGCTTCTTAACTGCGTGAGTTCCGGATCGGCTTCCGAGCGGATGACGTCGCCTTCTCTTAAGAATGTTGCCGGCTCATCAAGAAGCATCGCCTTGAGTTTTTCGTAAAGCGCATCGTCCACCTCAAGCGCCTTGGCAAGTTCGGCAAAAATCGGGGCCTGAAGCGCTGAAACGACGGCTTTGAGGGTTTTCAGGGACGGCAGATAGTCTCTCAGAGCCGCGGCTTCCTTCGGGCGGATGCTTTTAAGCGCAATGCGCCCGGCGGTCCGCTCAATGTCGGGCATTGCGCAGAGCAGGCCCTTCAGAGGCTCGAGCGCATCGAGGTTGACCATGAGTTCGGCTACCGCCTCGTGACGCTTTTGCGCTGTCGTCGTGTCGCGCGAGGGTGTGGTGAGCCAGTTTTTTAACGCACGGCTTCCCATGCTCGAAAAACAGTTGTCCATGACGGAAAAAAGCGTCGGTCCGTTGTCATTACGGAGGCTCTCGGTGATTTCGAGATTTCTGCGGCTTGCGGCATCCAAAACGATGAAGTTGGATTCCTTCTGCAGTTCCAGCGGCGCAATGTAGGGCAGGCTCTCGCACTGGGTGTTGGCAACGTAACTTAAAAGGGCGTTGCAGGCTGAGAGTACGGCAGGCTCATTTTCAATGCCCCAGGCTTCGAGGTTATTCAACCCGAACTGCTTCTTTAAAAGCTCCCTGCCGCGCTCGGTGTCAAAGTACCAGGCGGGCATTTCGTTCACGGCCGTCTCTGCTGCCGCACCCTGCACGGTTTCTCTGAGCTCTGCGGGCACTAGAATTTCCGAGGGCGTGATGCGCGCAAGTTCCGTCGCAAGATTCTGCGGCGCAATGCTTGCGGCGCAAAAGCGGCCGTTGGTGAGCGTAAGCCACACAAGTCCGAGGTTAGCCGTCGGCGACCGGCCGATTCTTGCCACCGCAAGCAGTACGGAATCAGACTTTTCGGACAAAAGCGCGTTATCGGTGAGCGTCCCGGGCGTGACAATCCGCACGATCTTGCGGTCCATCGTGGCTTTGCCGGGTTCGTTGGGGTCGCCGATTTGCTCGCAGATTGCAACCGAGACGCCGAGTTTCACGAGGCGCGCGAGGTACTGCTCCAGCGTTGCCGCGGGGATTCCGGCCATCGGAATGGGCTTGCCCTGAAAGGTGCCCCTTTTTGTGAGCGTCAGGCCGATCAAGCGGTTGATTTTCACCGCATCGTCAAAAAACGTTTCGTAGAAGTCACCGATCCGGTAGAGAAGCATCACGCCCGGATGCTTGTCCCTCAGAATCAGATACTGCCGCATGGCGGGGGTGTGCTCGCTGTAGGGCTCTTTGGAATCGGTCTCAGCCTGAGGGCGTGTGGCTTCAGTCATCGGTGTAAACAACTCTTAAGTTCGGCAGAAGGCCCTGAAAGACCGAATCTGCCGCATCGGGACGGAATTCGTAAACAATCCCCCGTCTGAAGACGGGGGATTTATTGTAACCGCATCACACGGCCCAACATAAGGCTGGTTTACATCAGCCCCTGTGCTGACAGCTGTCGGCACAGACCCTGCAGGTTGCGGCTCGCATTCAAGTCGCTGTGCGCAAGGTGACCACATTGGCTGCAGCGGAACCCGTGCTTATGGCGTTTGCCCGGTGCCCCGCACTGTGAGCATGTCTGGCTTGTATAGCGCGGATCCAGGAAAACACACCGGATTCCAGCGGCTGCCGCTTTGTAAACAATCATCTCCTGCAACTCACGGAAAGACCAGCGGTGCAGTCGGCTTCTGATGCGTTTCCCGGCCTTGATGTGATCCCGGATATGCGTCAGGTCTTCCAGGGCGATTAACTTGATACCCCGCTTTGCGGCTTCCTGCACAATCTCTTTGCTTACAACGTTATTGACATGCGTCACATGGCGTCTTTCTCGAGGATGTAAGATTTTTTGTGTCTAGGCGATAATAGCGCTCCCGTAGGGCGCGAAAGGAATCACCGTGGCACACCGTAC
>ENA-UOJC01004557-UOJC01004557.1-human-gut-metagenome-genome-assembly--contig:-C104-NODE-4557-length-11549-cov-4.417000_pt1 | contig 11549 bp, 6 predicted proteins | sample MGYA00242339_ERZ723886 | MGnify/ENA metagenome assembly ERZ723886 | reverse complement strand
GTAAACGCTTCCTCATGACTCGGCTGTGCGTCCACATTCCAGTCCACATAGGCAAGACTCCAGAAAAAGGTACTGTACCCCATATCCTTTGCCATCTGCAAATTGGCAGTGCTGTATTTTCCCTGGGGCGGACGGTAATACATAGACATTTCCGTGCCCGTCGTCTCCTTGAAAAGAGCCGCCACATCATTCATCTCTTTCTCAAAGGAAGCCTGATCCGATATCTTCGACATATCGGGATGATGGTACGTGTGATTTCCTACCGTGTGTCCTTCGTCCACCATTCTTTTTACCATATCAGGCGCCGACTCCAGAAAATGCCCCACCACAAAAAAAGTTGCCGAAACATTATGCTTTTTCAGCGCATCCAGAATCGCTCCGGTATTTCCGTTTTCATAGCCGCAGTCAAAAGTCAGATAAATAACCTTCTCTCCTGCATCTCCCACATAGTAGGCGTCATATTTTGCAAGTTCCTCGGCAGAAGCGTTTCCCGTAGGCTGGGTTCCCCCGGCGCCAAAACCAAGCCCCCAGTTCTCCGTGTTCATTATGGCATTTGATGAGACAGACTGCCTTTCACCGATTTTTCCTACGATAGAGCCGCCCACAACAAGCATTGCCGCCAACAGAAACAGTGTCGGCGCCGCCTGTTTTACCTTTTCCACTGTGAATTTCTGAGTTAACCATTTTTTCATTCTGACAGTTACCCCTGCATTTCTATTTTTCCTTCTTATGAAATATATGGATTTTTTCTGCCATAATGCCTGTTTCACGCAAAAATCCCTTCGCTGTGCTTTTGCCGGGATGCAGCAGAGCGGAACAATCACTTGTTCCGCCCTGTCGGTCTGTCTGCTTTATACTCCGGGGTTTACACCCTCTTATGCTTTTCCACGTATACCGGGAACGTATCGGTTCCTGTAATTTCCTGTCCCACGGTAACAGTGACATTCTTGTCGGAAATGATGTATTCCAGTCTTGCGCCTGCCTCTACCACCGTGTCCTGCATCAGCACACAGTTCTTTACCTTAGCGCCCTTTTCGATTTTGACGCCTCTGAACAGAATACTGTTCTCAACCTCGCCCTCGATAATACATCCGTCTGCCGCCATCGTGTTCTTTACCTTCGCACCGTTGATATATCTGGTGGGGTTATCGTCCCTGATTTTGGTGTAAATGGGACTTGCGGAGAACAGCGCGTCCAGATTTTTCTCATCCAGCATCTTCATATTCTCATCAAAATAACTCTTCATACTGGTGATACTCGCCACATATCCTTCATACAGATATCCCTGTACGTTCAGCTTATCCAGATTCGGAATCAGAATATCCCGTTCAAAATAGGAATGACCGTTTACGTAAGCTTCGCTAATCTGCTGAATCAGAAGCTCTCTGTCCATCAGGTAAATATTCATCACAAGATTCTGTTCGCCGGGCGCCTTGGGATTCAGACGTATCTCCCTGACACGGGTGCCGTCCAGCTCCAGGGTATAATACATATCCTTCGCACCTACCTCCATGTCCAGCAAATCCCTGGAGAGCGGTTCCCTTGTGTAAGCAATGGTAATATCCGCACCGCTTTCCACATGGGCGTCAATCAGTGATTTAAAATCAAAGTTCACAATCAGATTGGTATCTGACATGATAACATACTTTTCTTTCTGCGCTTTTAAGAATCGCAAAATACTTGCCAGCGCCTCAACACGCCCGTTATACACCTTGACATTCTTCTCCGCGAAAGGAGGAACGATGTTTAGTCCGCCTTTTTTACGGGTCAAATCCCACTCGCGCCCGGAACCGAGGTGGTCCATCAGGGAATGATAATTCTTGCGTACAATCAGCGATATATTGTCGATACCGCAGTTTACCATGCTTGACAGCAGGAAATCAACGATGCGGTAACGGCTTGCAAAAGGAATGGAAGCCATCAGACGTTCGCCGACCAGCTCCGGAACGAAAGAGTCATAACTATTGGGGAAAATGATGCCCAAAGCATCTGCATTTGAATTTATCATACTTCTTCACCGTCCTTTACATCTTCGCTGACCATAGCTTCAGGACCGATTTTTGCACCCGCGCCGATTACCACGTCGGAGCCGACAGTAGCCACACCTTTCTGTCCGTCAGCAGGCATTGCGCCTACAACCGCATTCTTGCCAATTACTACATTTTCCGCCACGATACAGTGCTTCACCACTGCGCCTGCGCCCACGACAGTACCGCCCATAATTACGGCGTCCTCAATCTCTGCACCCGGCTCTACCCTGACGCCGGCAAACAGGATGGAATGCTTTACATGTCCTTCCACGCGGCATCCGTCGGTAATCATGGAATTCTCAATCACTGCATTTGCGCCGACTCTGTGTCCTGCCATACCGCTGTTCCGGCTGTAGATTCGCCAATCCTCATCAAACAGGTTAATTCCGCTGTTTTCAGGGTCCAGCACCTCCATATTTGCTTCCCAGAGGGAGGAAATGGTTCCTACATCCTTCCAGTAACCGTTAAAATGATACGCATACATATCCCTGTGATCCCGGAGTAAATTCGGTATAATATTTTTGCCGAAATCATTCTCCGAGGTGGGATCCTCCTCATCCTCAATCAGATATTTCTTTAAAATATCCCAGTTAAAAATATAGATTCCCATGGAAGCCAGATTGGACTTGGGATGCTTCGGCTTCTCCTGAAACTCTGTAATCTTGTCGTTTTCATCCGCAACCATCAGACCAAAGCGCGGCGCCTCCTCCCACGGAACCTCCATGACAGCCACGCTGAACTCAGCGCCCTTCTCCTTGTGAAAACGCAGGAAATCGCTGTAATCCTGTTTACAAATCTGGTCTCCGGAAAGGATAATGACATACTCCGGGTCATAACGCTCTATGAATGAAATATTCTGATAAATCGCATTTGCCGTTCCCTTGTACCAGTCAGAACCCGTCGCCTTCTGATACGGCGGCAGAACATGTACACCGCCATGCAGACGGTCCAAATCCCAGGGTTGTCCATTACCTATATACTCATTCAATACCATCGGCTGATACTGAGTCAGTATTCCCACGGTGTCAATGCCCGAATTTACACAGTTTGACAGTGGGAAATCAATAATACGATATTTTCCGCCAAAAGGAACTGCGGGTTTCGCCAGCTTCTGCGTCAGCGCATACAGGCGGGAACCCTGTCCTCCTGCCAGAAGCATTGCAATCATCTCTTTTGCCATAATATATTGCCCCCTAAACTAAATAAAATGGATAGTACTATGAAAAAGGTTAACATAAAACTTCACCTTTTTCTGATGCAAATACTGGAAAACCGTCAACTGCCCGGACTCACTCCTCTTACATTCACAGACGTTCCTCCTTCCTGTATCAAATTTCGGTACTTTAATCCCTATATCTACAGTATACATATTTTTTTGTGCAAATCAAACATTTTTTTACAATAAATTCCTTTATTTCTGTAAAATTTTACCCTTATAAAGACTTCTTTTACAAAAATAAACACCCTTGTAAAAAATCCTTACCTTGTCAAAACATCTCAACTTTGTTAGTATTATTTAAAAGTTCACTACATTACAGCGATAGCTGAGATAAGGAGAGCATATGAGTAATTATTGTTTTGAAAACAGCACTTTCATCATCAAAGATTATGACAAAGTTGCACCGTTTTCCAGTTTTCTTCCCGGAATCGCCGGTGCAAAGGGTATTCCTCTCTGGTGCTTCTACACCAACAGAGGGCAGGGTGTAAACAGCTTCGGCGTCCATGACAAGGACCATGCCATCATGGAATTCAATCCTGCAAACACCGCTTATGAAAACACTTCCATCAAGGGTTTCCGCACCTTTATCAAGGTAAACGGAAAAGTATACGAGCCGTTTACGGGCTATGAGGGCGACAGCACCCGCACCTTTTTCATCAGGGAAAACTGCTTCTGGATTGAAGATTTGAATAAAACTACAGGCATTAAAACCTGCGTAAAATACTTCTTAATGCCCAAGGAGAGCTACGGCGCTTTGGTTCGTAAGGTCACGATTGAGAATACAACAGGCGCAGATATGTCTCTTGAGGTTATCGACGGTATGCCCAAGCTGCTTCCCTACGGTCTGCTCAACAGCGGCTACAAGGCAATGTCCAACCTGTTCAGAAGCTGGACGGATATGCACAACATTGAAAACAATATCCCCGTTTACAATATGGCTACTGCCGGCGAGGACTCCGCGGAAGTCGATACCACGGTAAGCCAGGAGGGTATTTTCTATCTTTCCTTTGTGGACGGAAAGATTGTCGCTCCCATTTATGACAATGATGTCGTATTTGGACCCGATACCTCTCTGGTAACTCCCGTTTACTTCAAGGAGCATTCCCTGAAAGAAATCAAGGATTACCCTCAGGTATACGCAAACCGCATTCCCAGCGGCTTTACTCCTTATGAGACTGTAGTGAAGGCAGGCGAATCCCTGGTCATCAACACCTTAATCGGCTTGACCAATTCCGGCGACGAAATCAACCGTCTCGCAGAAAAGATTATCGCACCCGGATATATCGACGCAAAAGAAAGCGAAGCTATGACACTTGTGTCACAGTACACCGCCGATGTAAAGACGCACACCTCAAACGCTCTGTTCGACCAGTATATTGAGCAGTGCTATCTGGACAACTTCCTCCGCGGCGGATATCCCTTCATCTTCCCCCAGAAGGACGGCGCCAACAAGGTGGTGCATCTCTTCTCCAGAAAGCATGGAGACCCTGAGCGTGATTACAACTTCTTCTCTACCGCAGGCGAGTTTTATTCACAGGGTAACGGTAACTTCCGTGATGTAAACCAGAACAGAAGAAGCGATGTTTTCTTCCACCCCGCTGTAGGCGATTTCAACGTAAAGACCTTCTTCAGTCTGGTACAGGCTGACGGCTACAATCCGCTGGAGATTCGTTCCTACACCTTCTCCGTGCTTCCCAAGAAGCAGGCTGATTTGGACGCGCTTCTAACCAAAGCCGCTTCCACCGATGCAGACAGAGAGGCGCTAAAGAAGCTGATTACAGACCGCTTCACACCCGGAAAGATTATCAACGGCATTTTCCGCAAGGGAATCAAACTGGCGATGGACGAGGATGAATTTCTGCAGGCGCTCACCGAGCTTTGCACCCAGAATATCGAAGCCGGCTTCGGCGAGGGCTACTGGAGCGACCACTTTACTTACAACTTCGACCTGGTAGAAGATTACTTGCGTATCTTCCCCGACAAAAAGGATGAGTTCTTATATGACAACTGCACCTATCGTTTCTATGACAGCGCCGAGCGCGTCATGCCCAGAAGCGAGAAATATGTGGTACACAACGGTGAGGTAAAACAGTACGGCGCTCTTACAAAGGATATCGCAAAGAGCAAGCGTGAGGACTTCGATGAAAAAGGCACCAACTGGTTAAAGACAGAGGACGGAAACTATGTAGAAGTATCCCTGTTTACCAAGATGCTGTTCCTGGCTGCCATCAAATTCTCCTGCATGGATCAGGAAGGCATGGGTATTGAGATGGAAGGCGGAAAGCCCGGCTGGAACGATGCAATGAACGGTATTCCCGGACTTTTGGGAAGCGGTATGGCTGAGACCATGGAACTGGAAAGAATCGTTAAATTCTTACTCTCCGACATGGATATGAACAGAACCTACCGTATTCCCGAAGAAATCGCCGTATTTATCCGCGAGACCTCCGAGAAGCTGAAAGCGTTCGGCGACGGGAAATTAAATCAGTTTGCATACTGGGATGCTGTAGCTACCGCCCGCGAGACTTACCGCGACAAGGTTCAGTACACCATGACCGGTAAAGAGCTGGAAATGAGCGCTGAGGAAATCAAGACCTACCTTGAGATGGCTCACGACAAGATTCTGAAAGGTATTCAGAAGGCAAAGGAAATGGGTAACGGTCTGATGCCTACCTACATCACCTACAAGGCTGATGATTTCAGCATCCGCAAGGATGAGAACGGCGAAACCGTTATGACCCATTACGGTCTGCCCGCAGCAGATGTGAAGCATTTTGTTCCCGTTCTGCTGCCCGCTTTCCTGGAAGGTCCGGCAAGATATATGAAAACTCTCTCCGACAAAGAAGAGGCTTTGAATCTGTATCATACCGTAAAGGAAAGCGACCTGTTCGACAGAAAGCTCCAGATGTACAAGACCAGCGTGCCCATCGACGAAATGGGATTGGAAAACGGACGTATCCGCGCATTTACCGCCGGCTGGCAGGAAAGAGAAAGCATATTCCTCCACATGGCTTACAAATATCAGTTGGGAATCCTGAAAGCAGGACTGTATGATGAGTTCTACGAGGAAATGAAGCATGTTCTGGTTCCTTTCTTCGACCCTGCTGTTTACGGCAGAAGCACTTTGGAAAACTCTTCCTTTATCGCTTCCAGCCTAAACCCCGATCCTTCTACGCACGGACGCGGATTTGTGGCACGTCTGTCAGGTTCCACCACAGAGGTTCTCTCCATGTGGACGACAATGATGGCTGGAGACCATCCTTTCACTGTGGAGGACGGCGTGCTGACCTTCAGTTTACAGCCCGCTCTGGCTGGATGGCTGTTTGATGAAGAAGGCAAGGTACAGTTCCAGATGTGCTCCGAAACCACCGTTACCTATGTCAATGCTGCACGTAAGAATACTTACGGCGCAGACGGTGTATCTGTTAAGGATATCAAGATTGACGGCACCTCCTATGGCACTAAGCTGACCGGAGAGATGGCTGAAAAGGTAAGAAACGGACAGATTAAAGAAATGATTTGCGAGTTAGCATAGCATTATCTTAAAATATGTATTAAGTAAGAAAACCGGACAGGGAACATTCTGTCCGGTTTTCTTACTTTGATTTTCTTATTACGATTCTTCATTGTCATGATTTTCTTTACTTATTTTGTAACATTTCACAATTTAATCTTGTACATTTTTAAATATTCAATTCTCTTCTTGTAAATTTTTAACAAAAATAATTTAGCATCTTGCAAAAAAATATTTAATATGCTAAGTTGATTTCATAAAAACGTTTTTATATTTAGTAATTTTATGAACTCACCGACGAAAGAAATTTATAAGAATTTGTGCAGAATGCTGCACAGAAGGGGGCTAATTATTAAGTATGAGAAGGAAAAATGTATTGCAAAAAGCGATTGCCGCTGTTTCCGGGGTAGTGATGGCGGCAGGTCTGTTTCTCTCTCCGCTTTCCGGAACGGCAATGAAAGCGGAGGCTGCCATATCCGGCTCGGATTTTTTGAAGGCAAACGGAACCGTACTTCGCAACAACTATGGGAATGGCGATGTCGTTACGCTTCGCGGAACAAATGCGGGAGGTTATCTGGTACAGGAATTCTGGATGACTCCCACGGAATACAGCTACAATAATTACACGGTAACATGCGAATTGGATATTTATGAGACACTGACTGCACGCTTCGGCGAGTCAAAGATGAGAGAACTGATTGACGTATATCAGGACAATTACTGGACCACGCAGGATTTTGATAACTGCCAGGCGCTTGGAATCAACTGCATCCGTCTTCCGTTCTGGTATATGAATTTTGTAGATTTTAACGGCAACTATATTGACGGCTGCTTTGACAGAATTGACTGGTTTATTGAGCAGGCTGGGCAGAGAGGAATGTATGTCATTCTGGACTTCCACGGCGCGCCCGGTTCCCAGAACGGCAGCGACCACTCCGGCGTGGACGGCGGCAGCAACAAGGAAGGCGCCTCGGAATTTTTCTTCGGCAGCAAAGCTTACAACAACCAGCAGCTCTACTATGATATCTGGTATAAGATTGCACAGCGTTATGCGGGCAACCCTACGGTAGCAGGATATGATTTGCTCAACGAGCCTTTCTGTACTTACCGCTACAACTCCAGCTATTCCGCAGACCAGCTTCATTCTATGCTTTGGGATATCTACAACAACGCATACAATGTTATCCGTTCTGCCGACCCCGACCATGTAATTATCATGGAGGCGACCTGGGACGCCTGGGATCTTCCCAATCCCTCCGCTTACGGCTGGCAGAACGTAATGTACGAATATCACAACTATCTTTACGATGATTATGACAACGCGAACGGTCAGCAGATTGCTAATATGCAAAACAAACTAAACGGTATTTCTTCCATGAATTACAATGTTCCGAGCTACATGGGAGAATTCAGCTACTTTAACAATACCTCCGCATGGCAGCAGGGTCTTGAACTGTTAAACAACTACGGCATCAACTGGACTACATGGACCTACAAAGTGACAGGAAGCAATAACAACTGGGGTCTGTATAACCAGAATGTGACCAAGGCAAATGTTTCTACGGACTCCTATGATACCATTTACAGCAAATGGTCACAGGTTGGACGCTCCAGCGTAAACAGCAGTCTTGTAAACGCAATTAAGAGCTACTTCTCCGGCACGGCAGGCTCCTCTTCCGCCGGCGGACAGGGACAGGGCGCCGCATCTCTTGCAGACGGCGAATACTATTTTTCCGCAGTAGACAACGGCAAAATAGTCTGCAGCGAGAATTATGGAAACGACCCCCTTGCAGCAAACAGGGACAGCTACGGCGGAGCCTGGGAGACCTTAACCGTTGTGAATAACAGCGACGGTACGATTTCCTTGAAATCCGGCGCCAACGACAAATATATCTGTGCCGTGATTGATGAAAACAACCAGTTGTTAGCAAGAAGTTCTTCCATCGGAACCTGGGAAAAATTCTATCTTATCAAGGTAAGCGACACAGAATATGCCCTGAAAGCATATGCAAATAATAAATTTGTCTGCACAGACCAGAATAACGGCAACGTGCTCTATGCCGACAGAGATTCCATCAGCGGTTGGGAGAGCTTCCATATTTATCGCAGCGACGGTACGCAGATGACGCCTGACGGCTCCTCCAATCAGGGCGGTTCCTCCTCCGGCAGTCAGAAAACGATAGCCGACGGCGAATATTATCTCATGGCAAGCAACGGAAAAGTTGTTTGTGCAGAGGATACGGGCGCAAGTCCTTTGGTTGCCAACAGGGATTCCTATGGCGGAGCCTGGGAAACCATAACCCTTGTAAATAACAGCGACGGCACTGTTTCCCTGAAATCTGGGGCGAACGGGAATTACGTCTGCGCCGTAATTGACGAAAGCAATCAGTTGTTGGCAAGAAGCGCCTCTATCGGAACCTGGGAAAAATTTTACCTGGAAAGACTATCTTCCGGAAGCTTCGCCTTCAAGGCATATGCAAACAACAAATATGTCTGCGCTGACCAGAACAACGGCACTGTACTATATGCCGACAGAGATTCCGCAGGCGGTTGGGAAACCTTCCGCATTTATACTACCGGCGGAAGCTCCGTACAATAATTCAGCCGGTTTCCTTATCCATATATACGAAGCGAAAGCTTCACTACTCACTGGACCTTGTGATTTTACGTCACAGGGTCCTTCCTCTCTCTATACCTCACTGATTGTCTGAAATACACCGTTCATATCCAGTCTGCCATAGCCCGCTGATGGGAAGTAATTGCTAAGCCGCATACTGCTGTGCCAACCGGACTCTGTCTGCCATTGCTTTCACAGCTACATCATTTTATACCTGCAAAATTCCACTCTATCTTAATGCGTTTATCCTTATAGACATAAATTTTTTTGATAAAAATATCAGCAATCTCCGGATTCAGTTCTTCCATCTGCAAGTACGGAATTATCCGCTGCATATGAGCCTCTGTCTCTGAATATTCACTCCCTGCTTCAGTGACGCGTTCCAGTTCAGCCAGTTTTCCGGCAAGCTTCTCTGACTCTGCGGCTAAAAAAGCTAACCGCCCGTTCAGCTCACTCACTCGCTTCCGGTATTCCTCCCCTGCATCCTTTTCCGACGATTGGAAACGGTGTAAGGCATAATTTTCATATAGGACGTCCTTCTTTTCCTGCAGCCGTCTCCTCTCCTGTCCGTATTCCTCCCGCTGCCGCCGGAGCGCCGCGATTGCCGACTGCCGAAACGAGGTCAGCATTTGCTTCTGTTTGGACGCATCCCCCAAAAGCATCAGTTCCCGGTTCAGCATCAAAATTATGATTTCCTCCAGTCTGGCAGCATTCATATAGGTACAGCATTCCGGTATTTGCAGCAGCGCATGTTTCCTGCATTCAAACCGCCTGTGTCTGTTTTTCCCCAAAAGCGGCTTATAAATCAGAGAATATCCACACCCCCCGCAAAATAATTTCCCGGTGAGGGGATGTCTCTCCCCATGCTGCGAAACAGATTTTTTTTGCAGGTTAGAATATTCTGATGATAAGGAATGTGCCTGCTCAAAGATTTCCTCTGAAATCAGAGGCTTATGATGATTCGGAATGACTTTCCACTTGTCTCTCGGCACGGACAAACCGCTTTTGCTTCCCACCGACTTCCTTACAGTCTTCCCGAATGCCATCTCACCGAGATAAAAGCGATTATTCAATATCCTTTTGACAGCGTTTTCAGTCCAGGAATGAATTTTCCCGTCCCGATTCTGTCTGTGCGGCGTCCGAAGCTGCATGATTGTCGGTACTTTTTCCCCGCAAAGCTGCCTCGCAATCTGAGCGCTGCGCTTTCCCTGTACGGCAAGAGAAAAGATATAGCGCACAATCTCCGCCTCGTTCTCCTTCACAATCACGGCATTTTTCACTTCCCTGCTTTTCTCATACCCAAACGGAACCTGTCCGAAAACATACTCCCCGTTTGCACATTTGTTGTCGAAGGAAGTCTTTACTTTGACAGAAATATCCTTGCTGTATAAATCATACAGAAGTGTCTGAAAAGCGGTGTCCAGCTCTATCGTGCTTCCCTGATGCTCCCTGCTGTCGTAGTGGTCGTTAATCGCAATAAAGCGGATGCCCATAAAGGGAAATATCTGGTTCAGATACGTTCCCATTTCAATATAATCCCTGGAAAAACGGGACATATCCTTTACGATGATGCACTGAATTCTGCCTCCTTTTATCTCCTTCAATAATTTCTGCATACCCGGTCTGTCCATACTCGTACCGGAATAGCCGTCATCAACAAATTCCGCCGCAGTGTATCGGCTTAGTTCAGAATCATGATATATGTACTCATATATTTGTTTTCTCTGATTACTGATACTGTTGCTTTCCTCGTTGTCCAAGCCGTTTGCTATGGTTTTGTTATTCTCTATGGCTTCTTTGTCCTCAATTGATAATCGAAGATAGATTGCTAAATATTCCAATACTTCCCCGTCTCCCTTTCCCGTATTTTCCGGCGAATCTCCGCTGCCCTTTGATATAGCTTTCGGTCAATCAACGGCTCATGCGCCTCCTTTGTAATCACCCATTCCGCCTCCGGTCTGCGGATGCGGGTTTTCTCATCCCTCGCTGTAATGCTGGTTTTTCCCTGCACTAGATTTCCGATGTATGTCTCACTTTTCAGGATTCTTTCCACCGCGCTCTTGTTCCAGCCCTTATATTCCCCTTTATCGGATGCCAAAGAACAGTATACCTTCTCTGTTTTCTTATAAAGCTCCGGCGGATTGATATGCCTGCGGTTTAATTCCTCCG
>ENA-UOJC01004554-UOJC01004554.1-human-gut-metagenome-genome-assembly--contig:-C104-NODE-4554-length-11556-cov-15.161029_pt1 | contig 11556 bp, 8 predicted proteins | sample MGYA00242339_ERZ723886 | MGnify/ENA metagenome assembly ERZ723886 | reverse complement strand
GAGGTGGCCAGGAATTTTGCTCCCCTTTTGCAAGGGGAGCTTTTTTCTTGCCCTGCTGTTGCACAAATGCACAAAAACGGGTATACTTATAAATAAGTATAATTTCAGGGAGGCATTGCCCATGAAAGCTGATAAATACCGCTTCGACGGCGCCCGCACCTGTGACCTGCGGGCGCTCTCCTGCGACGGCAAAGAGGATGCAACGGACAAAGACGAAATTCTGGCCAAAACTGCCGAGATGGCCGCATTGGAGGCTGAACGCTGATGCCGCCCATCCGTGTTTTACAGGTCATGCCCGCCATGGACGCCGGCGGCATGGAGACCTTTGTCATGAACGTCTACCGCACGATCGACCGGGAGAAGGTCCAGTTCGATTTTCTCTATCATTACGATAAACCGTGCTTTTTTGACGATGAAATCCGTGCGCTGGGCGGGCGCATCTTCAAGCTGACCGTCCGGCAGGACAACAACCTGCCCCGCTACCTGCGTGAATTGCGGGCGCTGTTTGCCGCCCACCCCGAGTGGCGCATCATCCACGGCCATTACAGCGGGTTTGGCATGTTCTACAACCCCGCGGCGCGGCGCGCGGGTATCCCCGTGCGGTGCGGCCACAGCCACAATACCGCGTATGAACGCAATTTCGTGGGGCGGCTCGATCATTTTATGAGCAGCTTTTTCAACATCGGCCTGACGGACCGCTTTGCGTGCAGTGAGAAGGCCGGGCAGATGCTTTTTGGCAAGCATCCGTTCACCGTCGTGCCCAACGGCATCGATACGGCGCGGTTTGCCGCCCGCGACCCGCAGCGCCGTGCGCTTTTGCGCGGTGAGCTGGGTGTGACCGATCAGGAAATCCTGTTCGGCCATGTGGGGCGGTTCTCCGACCAGAAGAACCACCCGGGACTGCTCAAAATTTTTGCCGCCGTGCGCACCCGCCTGCCCAAAGCACGGCTGGTGCTGCTGGGCGGCGGCGACCCCGCCTACGTGGAGAAAATGCAGGCGCTGGCCGCCGAACTCGGCCTTGGCGACAGTGTGATCTTTGCGGGCGTGCGCAGCAACATCCAGAGCTTTTACGACGCGATGGACGCCTTTTTGCTGCCCAGCCTTTTCGAGGGTCTGCCCGTCGTGCTGGTGGAGGCGCAGACCGCGGGTCTGCCCTGCTTTGTGGCCGACACGGTGGACCGCGGCGCGGCGTTCAGCGACAGGGTAAAATTCCTGCCGCTGAACGACACCGCTGCGTGGGCAAACACAATTGCGGCGGCCTCCTTCCGCCGCGACCCTCAGGCGCGGGAGAAGGCCATTAAGGCCGGATATGACATCCACACGAGCGCCGAGGTCCTGCAAGCCTTTTACCTGCACCGTTATGCCGAGGTGACGCCATGAAGCCCTGTGAGATCGCAGTCATCGTACCTGTACATAATGCGGCGGCATTCCTGACCGCCTGCACCGACGCGATTGCTGCCCAGAAATTTGACGGCTTCCGGTGCATTCTTGTGGAAGACGGCTCCACCGATGACTCCCCCGCGCTCTGCGATGCCATCGCGGCGGGCGACCAGCGCTTTGTGGCGCTGCACCAGACCAACAGCGGTGTCTGCGCGGCCCGCACGGCGGGTGTGCGCGAGGGGCGGGCGCTGGGGGCCAAATGGTTTGCGTTCTGCGATGCGGACGATTTGTACCACCCTGAGTTTCTGGACACGCTGTATGCGGCGGTGACGAACAGCGGGCTGCCGCTGGCCTGCTGCCGGTACGATACCTTTACCGACACCGTGCCCGCCGACGCGCCCGCGCCCTGCAACAGCAAGATCCTGCGAAGCCCCGCCCATCTGGACGCGCTGCTGCATGACCACGCCGTGGATTACGGCCTGTGGAATAAGCTGTTCTCCGCCGACCTGCTGACCGAGGAGATGCTCGACAACGGGCTGGCCTATAACGAGGATCTATTGGCGAACTGGCGTGCATTTTTAGCCGCTCCGGGGTGTGCGTTCTGCGATTTTGCAGGCTATCACTACCGCCAGCACGCGGCCAGCGCCAGCCACCGTGCCCTGCCGCCGCAGAGCATCGACGACCAGCGCCGCGCCGCTGCGGAGATCCGCGCCACGGCCCCCGCCGAAATGCAGCAGAGCGTGAACGCCTTTTACTATGAAAAGCTCGTCTATCTGGCCAGCATGATCCTGCGCCGTGCCAACGCCGCAGACTACCGCGTCCAACTGAACGAGCTGAAGATCGGCATTGCCGCGGGGGCCGACGACCCGCAGCTGGGGCGCAATCCGCTGCTGCCCCGGAGCATCCGGCTTTCGGCCTGGCTGACGCTGCACATGCCGCGGCTCTGGCAGTGGGTGTGCCGAAATTTCTTGAAGGACCGACAATAATGCGCATTTTACTTGTACTGGACAGGGTGGAGAACCCCGCCAGCGCCAACGCCCTGATGGGCTTTCGGCTGGCGGAGCAGCTGCTCCGCCGCGACCATACCGTACATATTTTGACCCTCTGGGACGGCCTGCACACCCCGCCCGCCCCGCCGGAGGGGGCCATGCAGCACCTGCTGGCCTTTGCCGACGAGCGCCAGATGAACGAGGCGCTGGAAAACGGCCAAAAGGGCGGCACGCCGGTGCCGCTGCGGCTGGCCCGGCTGGCTGCACACCCCGCGGCAGCGGCGGCGGCGTTCCGCCAGCTGGTGCTGAAGCAGCCCCGCCGCACCGTGGACAGTCGGCGGGAAATCGAGCGGCTGGACGCGGAATTTTACTTTGACGCAGTCTGTGCCGTCTGCGCACCCTACCGCACGGCGTTTGCGCTGGAAGCTGCCGCCATCCGCGGAAAGAAATTTTTGTGGCAGCTGGACCCCTATGCCTCCAACCGGGACTACACAGCCCCGGGCGGCTTTGCGCGGGAGGGGCAGCTGCTGGACGCGCTGGACGGGACCTTCGTCACGCCGCAGGCCCTGCCCGACTACACCGACGGCGCACCGCTGGCCCCGTGGCGGGAAAAGGTACACGTTCTGGGCTTTCCAACGCTGCTGCCACGGGTCATGGAGCCGGTGGAACACGACGATATACAGTGTATTTTCTGCGGCAGCCTGCACCCCGGCATGCGGGAGCCCGGCTTTGCACTGGCGCTGTTCCGCGCACTGCACGACGACGCTGTAACATTAACGATGGCGGGCGGCGGCTGGGAGCGTTTTGCCGCCGACGCCGACGAGACAGCCCGTGTTCTGGGCGCAAAATTTGTGCGCCCCGGCCTGCTGCCGCCCGACGAGGCCGCCGCGCTGGAAAACCGCGCCGACGTGCTCGTCAGCTTGGGCAACACCTATGACAACCAGATGCCCAGCAAGCTGTTTGGCTATTTTGCCACCGGCAAGCCGGTACTGCATCTGGCTGTGAGCGAGAACGACCCCACCCTGCCCTATCTGGCGCGCTACCCGCTGGCGCTGGTTCTGCACCGGAAGGACGGCGTCACGCCGGGCACCGTGGCAAAGCTGCACAGCTGGCTGCACAATGTACAGGGTCATGCCATGCCCTTTGCCCAGACGGCAAGGCTCTACCCCGAGTTCACCCCGGAGAAGGTCGCGGAGGAGTTTTTAAAGTGGTTGTGAGCGGTCAGCTGCGTGACAGCCACAGACCATCAAAAAATTGCTCTGTAGGGGCGAACAGTGTTCGCCCGTGCCCGTTTGCCGCGTGAGAAACCATCCCGAAAGAGCGCTGCTGCGTCAGGTTGGCGGGCGAACAATGTTCGCCCCTACAAGCTCGATCCGGCAAAGTCAGCGTTGCAACCGGAAGTAAAGGAGTCCCTATGCACATTCTTTGGCTTGTCAGAACCACCCTGCCGCAGGCGGCGGCTGCCTGCGGGCTGGCCGGAGCCAGCGATGTCAGCGGCAGCTGGCTGACCGGGCAGCTGGCCGCGCTGCGCGCCTGCCCCGATCTGCACCTGACCGTGCTCTGCGTGGGCAAAGAGGATGCCGACGGCACCGCGGACGGCGTGCATTACCGCGTCGTGCGCGACACTGCCGCCTTTGCGCCGCTTTTGCAGGCCGAGCGCCCCGACCTTGTGCATATATGGGGCACCGAGTTTGACCCCGCCGCCGTCATGGCCGACGCTGCCCGCGCATCAGGCTTGCCCGTGCTGTTCAGCGTACAGGGCGTTATGCGGGACTGCGCCGCGCACCTCTGCGACGGCGTGCCCGAAAAATACCGCCGTTCCGGTGCGCTGTGGCACGCCATTGATAAAATCATTCCCGGCGAGCTGCTCGACAATATGCAGGCGAGCTTTGACACACTGGCCGCAAAGGAGGCCGCAGCGCTGGCCGACGCCCGCTATGTGACGGGCCGCACGGCGTTTGACTGCGCCGCCTGCGCCGCGCTGGCCCCCCACGCCCGCTACTACCCCTGCAACGAGACACTGCGTCCGCTGTTTTATACGGGTACGCTGTGGCATGCGCGGGACTTTGCCGCCGCGCCGGTGCTGCTGCTGCCCCAGGGCAACTACCCGCTGAAAAACCTGCACACCGTCATCAAGGCGCTGCCTGCCGTGCTGGCCGAGTACGGTGACGCCGAGCTGCGCATTGCGGGCTGGCCGCCGCTGGACAAGGGCCCGCTGCTGCGCCCGGTCATTGACCGAATGTTCCCCTACAAGCTCTACTGCAAGCGGCTGGCCGCACAGCTGGGCGTGACGGAGCACATCCGCTACACCGGGCCGCTGGATGCCGCGGCCATGCGGCAGGCGTATCTGGAGGCAGACGTCTTTTTACTGCCGTCCGGCTGCGAGAACAGCCCCAACAGCTTAGGCGAGGCCATGCTGCTGGGCCTGCCCTGCATCGCCAGCGCCGTGGGCGGTATTCCTTCGATGCTGGCGAACGGCACCGAGGGTCTTTTGTACGGCGATGCGCTGGACGCCGACGCGCTGGCCCGCGCCGTTTTGCAGGTGCTGCACAGCCCCGACGGCGGTGCGGCCATGGGCCGGGCGGCCCGTGCCCGCGCACTGCAGACCCATGATGCGGCCCGCAACGCCGCTGATTTGCTGCACATCTACGAAAGCATTTTGCAGGAGGAGCACCCGTGAGCATTTCCGTCATCATCCCCTGCTACAGGGCCGCGGCCACGCTGCGCCGCGCGGTGGACAGCGCCCTGACCGGTGCGCCCGCCGATTTGGAGGTTCTGCTCGTCGACGACGGCAGCCCCGATGACACGGGCGCGCTCTGTGACGAATTGGCAGCCGCTGACCCGCGCGTCAGAGCGCTGCATCGTGCAAACGGCGGCGCGGGTGCGGCCCGCAATACCGGGCTGGACGCCGCGCACGGGGACTGGGTGCTGTTTTTGGATGCCGACGATGCTCTTTTACCCGGTCTGTGGGCCGCGCTGGATGCCCTGACCACCGACGCCGACATGATTTTGTTCGGCCTTACGCGGGAAAGCGGCGGTGCGGTCAAGCCCACCGACTACCTGCCCGCGGGGTTCTGCCCGGACTTACAGGCTCTCGGCAGTGCGCTCTCCCCCCTGCTGTTTGACACGGGGCTGCTGGCCGCGCCCTACCCCAAGCTGTTCCGCCGCGCGGCCATCGGGGCGGTGCGGTTTGATGCGCGCCTTGCCATCAACGAAGACGTGCTGTTTAACATACAATTTTTACAGAATACCTCTGCCATTTATTGTCTGGATGGTGTATACTATAAGCAGTATGATACCGAGGCCGGCAGTCTGTCCCGCCGCCTGCGGGGGGACTTGCTGGACGCCGAGCGCGTGACCCGCCCGGCGCTGGCCGATTTGCTGCGGCAAAACGGCATCGACCCGGCCCCCTATGAGGCCGCGAGCCGTCTGCGGGCCTGCCTGAACCAGTACGGTCTGCTGACCGGCTGTAAGGGCACGCTGTCCTATGCAGAGCGCCGCGCGCTGTTTGCTGAAATTTTAGCCGACCCCGCCGCCCGCAAAGCCCTGCGGGAACGCCTGCGGAATGACCCGAACAGGCTTCTGGCCGTGCCGTACCGCATTGGCGTGGCGTGCAATTGGCCGGGGCTGCTGGCCGGGTATACGATAGCGAAGCAAAATTTATTGTGACACCGCCTCTTGCCTCCCCTAGCAGGGGAGGTGGCCCGCAGGGCCGGAGGGGTTGAACCTTGCCACAGCCCGAAATGCTTCGGATTGCCGCAAGGCTCTCTCCCCCACCCGCTGCGGCGGGAGTCCCCTCGCAGAGGGGCCGAGAAGTTTCTTCATTTATATAAGGAAAAGCCTATGTCCGACCATCCCAAAATCAGCATAATCTCCACAGTCTACAACACGGGGCCGTACCTGCGCCCGGCTGTGGAGAGCATTCTGGCCCAGACGTTCACCGACTTTGAGCTGCTGCTTGTCGATGACGGCAGCCACGACGGCTCCGCCGCGGTCTGCGACGCGCTGGCACAGGAGGATGCCCGCATCCGTGTGTTCCACCAGCCGAACGGCGGCCCGGCCCACGCCCGCAACACCGGGCTGGACAACGCCCGCGGCGACTACATCGGCATGGTCGATTCCGATGATTTGATAGAACCGACCATGTTTGCAACGCTGTACAGCGCCGTGCAGGTCGATGGCGTGCGGCTGGCCGCCTGCGCGGGCGACTGCATCGACGCCGACGGCAAAAAAATTGAAGGCCGCATGCTCACGATCCGTCAGGGCGGCGTGCGCGATGCGCAGGAGCTTTTGCTCGAGGCGTTCCAGACCGGCAGCTTTTACGGACCTTTAAGCTGGAACAAGCTGTTCGACGCGCGGTTGTTTAAGGAAAAGGGCATTCATTACGATGAGACGATGCTTTTTGGTGACGATGCCAGCGTGCTGCACCGTGTATTTGAGGGTGAGCGCTGCAACTGCCTGACCGATGTGCTTTACCATTACCGCACCCGCGCCGGGCAGATCACAACGGCTGGCTTTCCGCCGCGCAAGACCGACGACCTGCGGATGTACTGGGAGTGGCTGCAATACTTCTCGGCCCGTCCCGGGCGCGAGGAGTACTACGACTGGGCCGTTGTGCGGTACTGGAAGATCTTTTACCAGTTCTGGTGCCAGTCCGATACGGCGGGCAACCTGCCCGAGGTCAGGCCAAAGTTTATGGCGCACAAAAAGCATTTGGATGCCATTTTGCCCGACATACTGGCAAGCAAATACCTGCCGCTGGGCGAGAAGCTGCGGGCTGCCGCGTTCTGCGCCAGCCCCACGCTGACCTACGGCGCAGCGGCTGCCTGGGGACGCCTGCATACGAGGAAGGGGAAATAAATTATGGAACATATCGCGATCAGTGTAATCGTGCCGATTTACAACACGAAGCCCTACCTGGCCGAGTGCATCGAGAGCATTCTGGCCCAGAAGATCAATGTGCCCATCGAGGTGCTTCTCATCGACGACGGCTCCACCGACGGCTGCGGAGAGGTCTGCGACAAGTACGCCGCCCGTGATGAGCGCGTGCGGGTCATCCATCAGGAGAACCAGGGCCTGTCTGCCGCGCGCAACGCCGGCATCGACGCCGCCAAGGGCCGCTATTATTCCTTTATTGACTCCGATGATGTCGTTCTGCCGCGCTTTTTGCAGACGCTGTACGACGCCTGCGAGGAGCACGACGCCTATATGTCCCTCTGCTCTGTCGAGGACGTGCAGGAGGACGGCAAGAGCTGCGACCCGGCCTACTTCACACGCCCCACGCAGGAGGGTGTTTTCTGCGGCAAAGACCTGCTGAACGAGTTCTACACCCCTTACGGCACGGTCTACACCGTCGCGTGGAACAAGATGTACCGCGCCGAGGTCTGGAAACTGCTGCATTACCCCGAAGGCCGCCTGCATGAGGATGATTTCGTTGCACACCGCCTGTTCTGGCGCTGCGACAAGGTCGTCTGCATCGACAAGCCGCTCTATCACTACCGCCTGCGCAACGGCAGCATCTGCCGCACGAACATACGCCCGGAGGCGTTCGACGCCGTGGATGGTCTGGCGGACCGCTATCGCTTTTATGTTGAGAACCACGCAGACCGCGCGGTCATCGACGCGGCCTATGCGGCCTGCTGGCGGCGGTATCTGTTCCTCTGTGCGAAGGTTCGCCAGTACCCGACGCCCGAGCTGGTCAAGGCCATCAGCAAGGAGCAGTTTTTGATGCAGGGGCTCATCAGCTACCTGCCCAACTGCCGCAACATGAAGATGACCGAGAAGCTGAGCGCCGCCCGCTGGTCGATGATGAGCGCACAGAGTTTGTGCCCGATCAAATAATCGTTCCTTCTTGCCTCCCCTAGCAGGGGAGGTGGCCCCGCAGGGCCGGAAGGGTTGAACCTTGCCCTAATCCGAAATACTCCGGGTTGTTGGGAAGCTCTCTCCCCCACCGCCTGCGGGCGGAGCCCCCTCCCAGAGGGGGCCAAGAAGCCAAAAATCCACATTCTAAGGAGCCCACATTGGCGTTATTGAAGCTAGACAAGGAAAGACGTCCCCGCGTGCTGCTGGTGCCGCCGCCGGATCTGCCGGTCCCCGCGGTACAGGGCGGCGCGGTGGAGACGCTGCTGACCCACCTGATCCGCGAGAACGAGAAGCAGGGGCAGCTTGATTTGCTGTGCGCCAGTGTCACCGACGATGCCGCCCGCCGCGCCGCCGAGGGCTGGCAGCATACGAAGATGCTCTACATCAACCGCCCGGGCGGCCATCGCCGCTACTGGCCGATGGTCTTTCTGGAGCGGTGCGCCGGGATCGCCGCGCCCTATGACCCGTGGTACCAGAAGGTCCAGCTCTCGCTGGCACTGGAGCTGCCGCCGCCCGACCTGATCGTGGCCGAGGGTGGAAACCTGACCCAGTGCAGCGCCATCAGCCGCATGTTTGGCCGCAAACGCTGTCTGGCGCACCTGCACGGCCAGACGACCTGCACCCCCGTGATGGACGACATCTACGGCGGCGTGCTGGCGCTGAGCGATTTTATCCGCGAGGATTACCTGCAATCCAGCACCCTTGACCCGCAGCGGGCCTACATTCTGCACAACTGCATTGACACGGCCCGCTTCTGCCCCGGCCCGGCATCCAAAACGCTGCGCGCGCAGCTCGGCTTTACCGACGAGGATTTCGTCGTGCTCTACTGCGGACGGCTCGACCCGGACAAGGGCATCCATAAGCTGATGGAGGCCATTGCCGCGCTGCATGAGCCGCACATCAAGCTGCTGATCGTGGGCAGCCCCTTCTTCGCCCGCACCCAGCAAAGCGCGTTCCAGCGCAAATTGGAGCAGCAGGCCAAGAGTCTGGGCAACCGCGTACAGTTCACGGGCTACATCCCCAATGAGGACCTGCCCGACTACTACCGCCTGGCCGACCTGTGCTGCGTGCCCACGCTGGTGGAGGAGGCCGCGGGCCTTGTGGCCGTGGAGGCGATGGCCTGCGGACGCCCCGTGCTGGCGACCCGCAGCGGCGGTATGCCGGAGTATCTGGCCGGCAGCCAGGCCGTGCTGGTGGAGCGCGGCGACACTGTGACCGACCAGCTTGCGTGGAGTATCCGTATGCTGTACGAGCACCCGGCCCTCTGCACCGAGATGGGCGCGGCGGGCGCGGCGCGCGGCAGGGAGTTTTCCACCGCGCATTACTATGAGGAATTTGTGCGCATCGTGCGCGATGTGACGGAAAACGGAGGTGCCCAGTGAGCAAGCCGACCCTCTGCGTGATCGTGCCGGTCTACAAGGCCGCTGCGACACTGGACCGCTGTGTGGCCAGCGTTCTGGCCCAGCAGGTCGCAGGCGGGCTGCACTGTATTCTCGTGGACGACGGCAGCCCCGACGAAAGCGGCGATCTTTGCGACGCCTGGGCCTCCAGAGACCCCCGCGTGACGGTTTTGCATCAGGAGAACCGCGGCGTGTCAGCCGCGCGCAACGCCGGACTGACTGCAGCGGACAGTGAGTACCTTGTCTTTCTCGACGCAGATGACGCGCTGCGCCCCGGCGCTTTGCAGGCGGCGCTTGACGCCCAGAACACTGCGCCGCAGAGCTTTGTGCTCTGGCACTACACCACTGACGAGCAGGACGCTGCAGCGGTAACTTCGGATACTGCCACCCGCCCGCAGAATATGCTGGCGCGGCTTTGGCTTGACTGTCTGCTGGCCATGCCGTGGAATAAGCTCTACCGCACCGCGTCGGCACAGCAGCTGACATTTGACAGACAGTATACTTTAGGTGAAGATTTACAATTTGTATTGGATTATATCGACCTCTTGGGCAGGACTGCCCCCGATTTTGCCTACACTATCCTGACCGCACCGCTGACGTTTTACGATTGCAGCCTCGAGGGAACACTCTCGACGAAATACCACGCCGACTACTGCAAGATCTGGCCCGAGCATTTTGCCCGGCTGAACAAGGCGTGCTACGCAGCGCACTGCCCGCAGGAGGATATGCGCCCCCTGCACCGCGCCGAGCTGACCGTTTACGCCGAGGGCGTGGCAGACATCCTGCGCCGCGACCCCGCCAAGCGTAGGGCCGTGCGCCGGGACAAGGCTTATGCCGCCCTGCGCAGCCCATGGCTGCACGCCCTTTTGGAGCGGATGCGCATTGAGGGCTGCTACAGTGCCTACTACCTGCCCTGCCGCTGGCGCAGCATCCGCCTTGTCTGGGTCATGGCCGAGGCCAGACGGACCGGCTCTCCCCTGTTCGGCAAGCTGGACTGGGCCGGATATTATCTGCTGGGCAGGAGGCTGCGCAGGGATTGATGTGCCGTACCTATCGGAAACAGCTTGCAGGGGCGACGCAATCACTGCCCCCTGCAATCTCTACACCTCATAACTTCAAGCGCGGCCTTTTCAATGGGCCGCGCTTTTTCTTTGCGCACCAATCGTGCAGACTGTGCACAAATGTCCATGCGTTTTGCTCTGCTTTCCACTGTAAACCGCGCACTTCTTCGTACAGAACGGGTATTCTGTCCTTTTTGCGGATTGGTTCGTTGACTATGTTAAATTATTGTCGTATAATACAATCATACGCAAAGCGTGTAATGCTTAACATAGAGAAGGGTTCCTCATGGAAAAAAAACTCATCCTTGTCACCTCCCCGCCCGCCTGCGGCAAGACCTACGTGGCAAAGGCGCTGGCTAAAAATTTAAAGCACGTTGTCTACCTCGACAAGGACACGCTCATCGTCCTCTCCAAGCAGATCTTCAAGGTTGCCGGGCAGCCGTATGACCGCAGCAGCGCGTTTTTCCAGCAGAACATCCGCGATTATGAGTATGACTGCGTTCTGGCCCTGGCCATGGAGGCACTGGACTACGACGATATTGTCCTGATCAATGCGCCGTTCACCCAGGAGGTGCGCGACAACGCCTTTATCGCGAACCTGAAGGCCAAGCTGGCCGCCAAGGGCGCGACGCTGGCCGTCATCTGGGTCGAAACCTCGCCCGAGGTCGTCCACCAGCGAATGATCGAGCGCAACTCGGACCGCGACACCTGGAAGCTGGCTCACTGGGATGAGTATCTGCGCCGGTGCAACTTTGCCATCCCGGAGAACCTCGCCGACCCGCAGCACAAGGACAATCTGATTTTGTTCCAGAATAATAACGACGACGAATTTGACGCTTCGATGAAGCGCTGTGTTGCCATCTT
>ENA-UOJC01004553-UOJC01004553.1-human-gut-metagenome-genome-assembly--contig:-C104-NODE-4553-length-11557-cov-4.432447_pt1 | contig 11557 bp, 7 predicted proteins | sample MGYA00242339_ERZ723886 | MGnify/ENA metagenome assembly ERZ723886 | reverse complement strand
CGTGCCGCACAGTCCGAGAATGTATAGCCTTGTCCTTCAAGAGTTTTTCTCTGGGGCTGATGTCCGTCACCGCTTCGTGTTTTGCTAAGCAAGAGGAAAGAGCCGTGCCGCACAGTCCGAGAATGTATAGCCTTGTCCTTCAAGAGTTTTTCTCTGGGGCTGATGTCCGTCACCGCTTCGTGTTTTGCTAAGCAAGAGGAAAGAGCCGTGCCGCACAGTCCGAGAATGTATAGCCTTGTCCTTCAAGAGTTTTTCTCTGGGTTTGAGGCCTGTTACCGCTTCGCATTTTGCTAAGCAAAAGGAAAGAGCCAAGCCGCACAGTCCGAGAATATCGCTCTGCTGAACCCCTCGGAGCGCGTTATTCTGAATTTTTCCTTCCTTCAAGCACAAAAAACGGTCTTGATGCGCTCAAGACCGTTTTCCTTATTAAATTCGAGGCCTTACTTCTTCGCGGCGGATTTCTTTGCCGGAGCTTTCTTGGCGGCAGGCTTTGCTTCGGCCTTGGCTGCCGTTTTCTTAACAGCCGCCTTCTTTGCCGGAGCTTTCTTTGCCTTCTTTTCCGAACAGCATTCGCATTCGTCGCCGCACGTGCACGGATCGCATGTGCAGGGATTGTGACCGCATTTCACACAGACACAACCTTCTTCACTGCAGTACGTCGTCGCATCGTCGTCTTTTTCACAGCAGCATTCCGCTTCCAGCCAACATTCGATCGCGACCCCTTCGGGGCAGCCGTTGTTCAACCAAATATAATAGGCTGCTTCGCGGATTTTGTTTTCATCAGACATTTGATTTCTCCCAAATCATTTAACATTTATGACCAGCCAGGACTTATTTTATTCACGCCCATTTCTTAATGTACCGTTTTTTTTCAAAATTTCAATTTTTTTCGTTCAACGGCTTCTTAAAAGAGGAACAAAGACTACGCATACATCTTGAAAGGCTTTACGTTCCATTCCCGGCATTCCCAGATGCCCCCCGCATTTTCAAAAATGCAGACACCTCCTGTAGCTGTCTTTATATCATATTGAGCACAGAAATCATCATAGCCTTCCGTTATATGCGGCGCAAAACGGATCACACCATTTGAAGAAACAACCAGAACCGTTTCCCCGTCCCGAATGTCCGCCGCGAATTTCTTCCATACCGCCGCCAGCTCTGCCGGATCAACACGCCATCCCGAAGGAACCGTTCCGTTCGCGTTCCAAAGTTCGATCGCTTCCCGCCCCTTCGCCATGATTTCATCATGTGATGCCTCCGCCGGGCACGCCAGACGCCCCAGACGTTCCATTACTTCGTCTTCGGTCTTGTTTTCATCGGGGCCGTAATCAATTTCCCGGAAGTCTTCCATGGGAAAGATAGGAAGGGACAGTCCGGCTTCTTCCAGAGCCAGCGCGGCCGTCTGCATCGTGCGTTTCAGCGGCGCGGCCAGAACACGGTCAGGCGTCAGACCTTTGTCTTTCAGATAGCGGCCGATACTGCGCGCGCGCGTTTCTTCGACCAGAGGAAGATCCGTCCCCGCGCCGACGCGCGTCGGGGTTTCTCCGGGGCGGAAGGTGTTGCCGTGACGGGCAATAATCAGTCTTTTCATTTTTTCCAGGCTCCTAATATCGAAAATCGTGTGACAGTCTTCTGGTATTCGGGCAAAAGGCACCGCAACAGCTTCCAGCGCTCTGTCACACCTTCGGGAGGAAAAAAGCGCGGACGCGCCGCAACCCGGGGCAGGACAAGTTCCGGAGGCGCGTCAATGAAACGGATTTCAACCTCGTATCCTTTTGTCATGATCTTCCGGTACAGATCAAGATGGGCGCTGTTGGCGTTGCTGTGCTCAAAGAGGATTGAAAGACGGCGTTCGACGCATTCTTTTAAAAGGGAATATCCTGCAAAACGAGCCGGAATCTCCCAGCGTCTGAAGGCCGTTTCCGGATTGACGGCGGCTTCTGCCCGATAAGCCGGAAGAGCTTCCATCAGTTCATCAAAGCTGATGTAAACCCAGTTCGGCTTCTGCTGCAGGAGCCGGCGCGCAATGAACGTTTTTCCCGCACCGGGAAGGCCGGAAATGTTTATGAGGACAGGCCTCTCCGACGATTGCGCCGCCGCCTTGAACCTTTCCGCAGCGGCGGCAAAGGCCGCTCCGGTTTCTTCCGGCGAGACATCGGGCGGCAGTGTGTCCTCAAACCGGGTGAACGGCGCCAGAATGCCGTCAATAACGGACTGCATCAGACAAGCTCGCCAAATTCAGCAATGATGGCTTCGACACGGGCAATATCCTCGGGGGAATCAACGCCGCTGGTCGTTTTGCGGCCGCGGTAGTCAACCTCGACCATCTTGATCCGCCGGCCGTTGTACAGGAAACGCATCTGTTCCAAGCCTTCGATCATATCCTGTTCATATGCCGACGCGGGCAGGCCGAAATAGTCTTTCAAAGCGTCATAGGTATAGGCATACAGGCCGATATGACGGCGGACAGGGCTTTTTTCCATGGACGCGCGCGCTTTTTCAGGTTTGCGGATCGCCGGAATGATGTTCTTGGAAAATGCCAGCGCGTAACCGTCGCGATCCGTCAGAACGGAAGTGCCGGAGTAGGGCGTCGTCTTCTTGGCTTCGGCAAAGCGGTCATATTCCGCCCAGTCCAGGTGAATGCACGGCGTGAAGACGTCGGCCGGAAAAGCCTTCCATTCGTCAATGATTTCCTGAATGATATGCGGCGGGCAGAGCGGGTTGTCGCCCTGCAGATTGATGATAAATGCCGGCTTTTCGGGCTGTTTCTGAACAGCGTCCCAACAGCGTTCCGTCCCCGAACGGCAGGTTTCGGATGTCATGACGGCGGGAATACCTTCGGCCGAACAGAAATCGGTGATGCGTTCGTCGTCTGTGGCCACAACATAGCTGCAGTCCGGATTTTCCGCACAGACCCGTGCGGCGATCAACGCAACGCGCTTGATCATTTCGATCCCCGCGATTTTTACCAGAGGTTTGCCGGGAAGGCGGGAAGACTGATAGCGGGCCGGGATGACAATCAGGATATGTCCCGGAGCGGCAGTGTGCGTCATGGTATCCCTCTCAATAAATAAATCTGAATACAGAAGCAAAATAACACGTGATTTTTTAATAACTTTTTATCATACTGCTGTCAATTCAATTTTATGTCCGAATGCCTCTGGTCAAAAGGCTTTCGGATGTTGTATTACTTACGGTAACGGACGTTTTTTGCTGGAGTGAAATTCATGGATAGACGCGCACGGAAAATTAAACCCAAATCAACGCCGGTCCTGTCCGGTTCGGATGTCAGGGACGTCTGCAAACGCGGATGGACGATCAAGGAGAAAAAGGCTCATCTGATGGACTTCGCGGCCAGTTCTCCGATCACGATCGAGCATGTCTGGCCCGAAATCGATGCCGGACGGTACGCCGTCAAGCGCGAAGTCGGCGACACAATGGATGTCCGTGCCGCTATTTTCAAGGACGGCCACGACATTCTGAAAGCCGTCGTCATGTGCCGCCGATCCGACAGCGCCGAATGGTGGGAAGTCCCCATGGTCGAAGTCAACCGTGGCCTGGCTCAGTGGATGGGGACACTGTACTTTCCGGAAAATACGCGTTACGTCTATACGATTGAAGCCTGGGTCGACGAATACGGCACCTGGCTGGACGGTACGACGAAAAAACGCAATGCCGGACAGAATGTGGCTCTCGAGCTGGTCGAAGGCGCCAATATCGTCCGCCGCACCCTGCAGCGTCTGAAGGACATGGGCGACGATGTGCGTGATCCCGAAGCCCGCCGAGCCGATATTGAACGGCTGTCCGACATGCTGGCGAAATTTGATGCTTCGGAAGACGAATTTGAATGCGCGAACTTCCTGATGTCCGAAACCGTGACCGCGGCGATGGATCGCTGGCCCGACCGTGATACGGCCTGCCGTTATGACCGGGAGCTTGAGGTTTTTGTTGACCGCGAACGGGCGCGTTTCGGCGCATGGTATGAAATGGATGTCCGGTCGCAGGGGACCGTTCCCGGCGTTCACGGCACGTTCAGGGACGGCGAGGCTCGGTTGCCCGAAATCCGAGAGATGGGGTTTGACGTCGTTTACCTGTTGCCCATCCATCCCATCGGTATGACGCACCGCAAAGGCCGGAACAATTCGCTTGTCGCCGAACCGGGCGACGTCGGAAGCCCGTATGCTGTCGGAAGCGCGGAAGGCGGGCATAAGGCCATCCATCCGGATCTGGGTACTCTGGACGACTTCCGTTCTTTTGTCCGCCGGGCACAGGAGCTTGATATGGAAGTGGCTCTGGATTTCGCCATCCAGTGTTCCCCGGATCACCCGTGGATCAAAGAACATCCCGAATGGTTTGACTTCCGCCCGGACGGGACGATCAAATATGCGGAAAATCCGCCGAAAAAATATCAGGATATTGTGAACGTCGATTTCTATGCCCCTCAGTCGGAATCGCTGTGGTATGAACTGCGCGACACGTTCCTGTTCTGGGCCGATGAGGGCATCCGCATTTTCCGTGTTGACAACCCGCATACACAATCCGTCCCGTTCTGGGAATGGGTCATCCGCGAAGTGCAGGACAAATATCCCGATACGATTTTCCAGGCCGAAGCCTTTACACGGCCGCCGATGATGAAAATGCTGGCCAAGGTGGGCTTCTCACAGTCCTACACCTATTTCACATGGCGCGAGACGCGGCAGGAGCTTGAGGAGTATTTCTCGGAACTGACCCAGTCGGACATGAAGGAATACATGCGCCCGAACGTTTTCCCGACGACGCCGGACATTATGCCGTTCTACCTGCATGACGCTTCGCGCGCTTCGTTCATCATCCGCTATATTCTGGCCGCGACGCTGTCGCCTTCCTACGGGATACTGAACGGTTACGAGCTGTGCGAAAACGAAGGACTGTGGGGCCGCGAGGAATATGACCATTCCGAAAAATATGAAATCCGCGTCCGCGATTGGAACCGGGAAGGGAACATCAAGGACGTCGTGGCCCAGATGAACTGGATCCGAGGCGAAAACAGGGCTCTTCAGCTGTACGAAAACCTGCGTTTCTACGGTTCGGAAAACGACCGGATCATGTTCTACGGCAAAATGACGGACGACCGGTCAAATATGATTTTCGTCGCCATCAGCCTTGACCCGCATCAGGGACAGGCCGGACGCATCTGGTTCCCGGTCGAAGACATGGGGGTGCCTCCGGGCGGGCGTTTCCGGGTTGAGGAGCTGATGAGCGGCCGCGATTTTGAAGTCCGCGGATCGGAAATGTGGATCAATCTGTATCCGGCCGGAAACCAGGTTGAAATCTACCGCGTCACGCCGATCGACCGTTTCGGATACTGATAAAACGGCAGGCCGATAAAGTGATGACTGTCATAAAAAAACAGTTGTCACATCTGCTTTCGGTGAGCCATACTAAGGAAAGTTTTTTGTTTGATGCTGATTTCTGGGGAAACAATAATGGCGTCTGATTTAAAAGCCGGGGAAATTCTCCTGGTGGAAAACGAGTCTCTCCCTCATCTTCTGAAGGATGATTCTTTCGTCAAGGCTCTGACTGAACAATTGAAGATTTTTCTGCCTTCCAAAAGGTGGTACGGTGCGAAAGACGACGTGATCGCCTCTATTTTGCCTGAAAAGACTGTCCCCGTCGGCGACGTTATCATCACCGTCGTCAGGGTGCGTCTGGAAAGCGGCGACGAACCCCTTTACGCCATCCCCCTGCGCCTGATCTGGGGAGATGATGCGCGTGCGCTTTTCGCGACTCATCCCCGGGCAGTCGTCGCGACCGTCTGCTTCGGACAGAAGCTTGGCGTTGTTTATGACGCGATGGGCGACGCTTCTTTTTCGGCGCGGGTGGTTTCCCTGATGACGGGGGGTGCACGCGAACCGGCCGGCGGCGATGTCCTGAGGGCTTCATCAACGGCAAAAGGCAAGGCGTTGGGCGAAGATACGAAAAACGCGGAACATAAACTTCTGGGCGTCGAACAGAGCAACAGCTCGATTGTTGTCGGTCATAAAATGATTTTGAAAATGTACCGCCGCGTCGCCTACGGCCATCACCCCGAAATTGCAACGACCTGTTTCCTGACAGAAGAGGCGGCCTTTGAAAATACGCCGGCGTACCTGGGCGCCGCGGAACTTGAATGTTCCGACGGGCAGACGCTTGCTCTGGGTATCCTTCAGGAGTTCGTTCCGAACCAGGGCGACGGCTGGAACTACACGATGAATTACCTGAAAAAGTTCTTTGCGGACGCTCTGTCCAAACAGATTTCCGGCGATTATCACCGCGGCTATCTGGACATGATCCGGACGCTGGGGGTTCGGACGGCGGAAATGCACCGGGCTTTTGCCAAAGGAACAGACGCCGTGTTCTCGCCCGAACCGGTGACGGCCGAGGATCTGAATTCCTGGCGCGAACAGGTGCGGGCGCAGGCGGCGAAAACGCGCGACGTCATTGAAAACGGCCTGGAAAACCTGTCCGGAGACATCCGTGTCAAAACGGGAAAGCTTTTGAAGCACTGGGATGACCTGGCCGGTCGGATAAATGCTCTGGTTCCTTCCGAAGTTGATGCGGCGAAGACGCGTTTTCACGGCGATTACCATCTGGGGCAGGTCGTCGTTGCCGGGAACGATTTCTATATTCTGGATTTTGAAGGCGAACCGTTGCGTCCGCTGATGGAACGCCAGATCAAGCACACCGTCCTCAAGGACGTCGCGGGGATGGTTCGTTCGTTTGATTATGCCGCGTTCGGCGCTTTGCTGATGTATGTCGTGCCGGAGCATCGGGCGGTTCTGACGCCGCTGGTTTCGGACTGGCAGGCACAGGCGACCGCCGCTTTTCTTGCGGGATATTTCGATGCCATGGACGGATGCCGGTCTTTGCCGGCCGACCGCCGCACGGCGCAGGACATATTGGACCTGTTTATTTTGGAGAAGGCGCTTTACGAAGTTGTTTACGAAGTTTCCAACCGCCCGGACTGGGTGGCGATTCCGGTAAATGGCATGGCGCGTTTGGTTGACCTCGATGGAGAAAGTAAATAATGCAGAATTATCTGGATCAGGGAATCGTTGAAGCTCTCGTTTCTTCCGGTTATGGAGACCCGTTCTCCATTCTGGGCATGCACCGGGGTCATGTGGACGACGCGCTGGTGGTGCGTACATTTCAGCCGCAGGCGCAGAACGTTTACATCCTGGAATACGACACCGGGAAAGTCATGGCGCAGATGGAACGCATCCACAGCGCCGGTCTTTTCCAGTACGAATTCCCCCCGGACTGGGAGTTCTTCAAATACCGTCTGCGGATTGACCTGTGGAACGGCAATTCCTATGATACGGAAGATACTTACCGCTTCGGCCCTGTGCTGGGCGATATGGATATTTACTTCCTGTCGGAAGGCACGCATCTGGACGAATATGACCGTCTGGGCGCGCATCCTCTGACGCTTGACGGGGTTGACGGCGTCAGCTTTGCCGTCTGGGCGCCGAACGCCCGCCGTGTCAGCGTCGTCGGTACGTTCAACGAATGGGACGGCCGCCGCCATCTGATGCGTCCGCGCGGTTCTTCAGGCGTGTGGGAGCTGTTTATCCCGCATATTGCCCCGGGCGTCATGTACAAATACGAACTGATGGGACCGGAAGGCAATCTGTTGCCCCTGAAGTCCGATCCGATGGCTTTCTATGCGGAAAAACGCCCGTCAACCGCTTCCGTTGTCTATGATCTGGAAAAATACAGCTGGAAAACCAAAGGATGGGATAAAAAGCGCGCGCAGGTCAACGCCATGGACGCGCCGATTTCGATTTATGAAGTCCATCTGGGTTCCTGGCGCCGCAATCCGGATGAGGGAATGCGTTATCTGACGTATAAGGAAATGGCCAGGGAACTGGTTGATTACGTCAAGGACATGGGCTTTACGCACGTTGAGCTTCTGCCGGTCAACGAACATCCGTTTGACGGATCTTGGGGATACCAGGCAACCGGGTTGTACGCGCCGACAAGCCGTTTCGGAAATCCGGATGAATTCCGGGAACTGGTCGATGCGTTCCACAGTGCCGGAATCGGCATCATCATTGACTGGGTGCCGGGGCATTTCCCCAAGGATTCCTTCGGTCTGTCGAATTTTGACGGAACGGCGCTGTATGAACATGCCGACCCGCGGCGCGGTGAACACAGAGACTGGGGCACCAAAATTTACAATTACGGCCGGCGCGAAGTGAACAATTTCCTTGTGTCAAACGCCATTTTCTGGAACAGGAAATACCAGATTGACGGCCTGCGCGTTGACGCGGTTGCTTCCATGCTTTATCTGGATTACAGCCGCAAGCCGGGCGAGTGGATCCCGAATGAATTCGGCGGACATGAAGATCTGGATGCCGTCGCCTTTCTGCGCCGCATGAACGAAGTTGTTTACGAAAACGCTGCGGGCGCCGCGACGTTTGCCGAAGAATCCACGGCATGGCCGATGGTGTCGCGTCCGACGTATATGGGTGGTCTGGGTTTTGGATTCAAATGGAACATGGGCTGGATGCATGACACACTTGAATATATGTCCAAAGATCCGATCTATCGCCGCTACCATCACAACAAGATGACGTTCGGTATGATTTACGCTTTCAATGAAAACTTTGTTCTGCCGCTGTCGCACGACGAGGTCGTTCACGGGAAGGGGTCTCTGCTGAACAAAATGTCGGGGGACCGGTGGCAGAAATTTGCGAACCTCCGCGCCTATTATGGTTTCATGTTCGGCCACCCGGGTAAAAAGCTTCTGTTCATGGGCGGCGAGTTTGCGCAGGATCGTGAATGGGATTGCGACAGCAGCCTGGGCTGGCATTTGCTGAACGACCCGATGCATCGCGGCGTCCAGAATGCGGTTCGGGATTTGAACCGTATTTACCGCGATACACCGGCTTTGCATCAGCGCGATTTTGATCCGGCGGGATTTGAATGGATTGACGCCGATAATGCCGACGAAAGCATTTTCAGCTTTATCCGTCACGGGGAAAACCCGAATGATATCGCCGTTGTGGTCAGCAACTTTACGCCGGTTCCGCGTGAAAACTTCCGCCTGGGCGTGCCCAAAGGCGGGAAGTACGTCGAAATCTTCAATTCGGACGCGGAAATCTACGGCGGTAGCGGCATGGGCAATATGGGCGGTGTCGAAGCTTCGGATGAGGGCTGGAATTTCCGTCCGAACTCCATTTCCATCACGATTCCCCCTCTGTCGACGGTGATTTTTGTGCCGCAGAACTAAGCGGTTGTCGGAGCTGATCTGAATATGGTTCAAAATGGTATGCGTATCTTTCCCGGCCGCCCCTATCCTCTGGGGGCGACCTGGGACGGTCGGGGTGTAAATTTCGCTCTTTTCTCGGCCAATGCCGAAAAAGTGCTCCTGTGTCTGTTCGATCCGACGGGAACGCGCGAAGTCCAGCGCATTGCCATGCCTGAACGGACGGACGAAGTCTGGCACGTCTATCTGCCGAATGTGGAACCCGGACAATTGTACGGGTACCGGGTTTTCGGCCCTTATGATCCCGAACGGGGGCACCGCTTCAACCATAACAAACTGCTTCTTGACCCTTATGCGAAAGCGATACAGGGTACTTTGACGTTTCATGAAACGATGCTCGGCTTCCGTTTCGGCAGCCCGAAGGCAGATATGTCGTTTGACCGCCGGGACAGCGCACCGTTTGTGCCGAAATGCCGCGTTGTTGACGATTCCTTCTCCTGGAACGGCGACCGGTATCCGCAGACGCCGTGGAGTGAAACGGTCATTTACGAAACGCATCTGAAGGGCTTTACAATCCGCCATCCGGATATTGAAGAGAACCTCCGCGGGACGTTCGCCGGAATGGCGGCGCCGCAGGCCGTGCAGTATCTGAAAGACTTGGGAATTACGGCGGTTGAGTTTCTGCCGATTCAGGCTTTTTTCACCGGAAAGCACCTTCAGAACGGCGGACTTTCAAATTATTGGGGCTATGATCCTTTGTGTTATTTTGCGCCTCATCCTCAATACATTGCCGGTCGGGGGATTGACGAAGTCAAAACGATGGTGCGTGTATTTCATGAAGCCGGAATAGAAGTCCTGATGGATGTCGTTTACAACCATACCGGCGAAGGCAACCATATGGGTCCGACGCTGTGTTTTCGCGGAATTGACAACGCCGTTTACTATCGGCTGTCTTCGGAAAACCAGAGGTATTACGATGATTCGACGGGATGCGGGGCTTCGTTCAATGTTGAGCATCCGCGCGTGACGCAGCTGGTTATGGATTCTCTGCGTTACTGGGTTGAAGAAATGCATGTGGACGGCTTCCGGTTTGATTTGGCGCCGACGCTGGCTCGTACGGCCAAGGGCTATACACAGAACGCCGGTTTCCTGACGGCTGTCCAGCAGGATCCTGTCCTGCAGAGAGTGAAGATGATCGCGGAGCCCTGGGATGTGGGCTTGGGGGGGTATCAGCTTGGGGCTTTTCCGCCGGGATGGGCCGAATGGAACGATCGCTACCGGGATACGGCGCGTCTGTTCTGGAAAGGCGACAGGGGGCAGATCGGAAACATGGCCTCACGCCTGACCGGTTCAAGCGAAACATTCAATTATCGCGGCCGCCGTCCGTGGACCAGCGTTAATTTCATTACGGCGCATGACGGGTTTACGCTGTACGACACGGTCAGCTACAATGAAAAGCACAATCAGGCAAACGGCGAGGGCAACCGTGACGGCACCGACAATAACCGCAGCTGGAACAGCGGCGTTGAAGGCGAGACCTCGGATCCCGCGATTTTAAGTCTTCGCCGCCGCCGCATGCGCGGGATGATGGCGTCACTGCTTCTGTCTCTGGGGACGCCGATGATTACGGCAGGGGATGAATTTTTCCGTACGCAGAAAGGCAACAATAACGCGTATTGTCAGGACAATCCGGTCAGCTGGCTGAACTGGGAGGAGATAACGGCGGAAGGTCGGGATTTCCGCAGGTTCGTGCGTTTTCTGCTGAAACTTCGTTCCGAACACTGGGTTTTCCGGCGCAAGCGTTATTATTCCGGGAAAAAATCAATTGAATCGGATCTGAAGGATATTACTTGGATGACCCCCGAAGGCATGGAAATGTCTTCTGCGGATTGGGGGAAATCCTATGCCAAAAGCCTGTCGGCTCTGCTGTCGGGTTCTCTGAACGCCAGCTTTTATAATGATGAAGGGTTGTTTTCTTCGGATCGGCATTTCTTCATTATCCTGAACGCGTTTGATGAGGAAATCGAATGGTGTCTTCCGGATCTGGAAAAGGAGACGGTCTGGAACCTGATTCTGGATACGTCGCGGGATGAACCGGCCGTTGAAAACGAAGAACACAAATCCGGCGATCTGTACAATGTGCCGGCGTGGTCGGTTCTGTTGTTTGAAACGCCGTCAAGCGATGATGAAAAGGCTGAGCTTCTGGCGCGTCAGGGAACAACGGGCATCATGAGCAGCGTTAACCAGAAGGCTCTTTGCAGCCGTCTGGTCGCGACGCCGGAAGTTTTGGATCGGCTGGACTTTTTGATTTATGGTCCGATGGGGCCT
>ENA-UOJC01004550-UOJC01004550.1-human-gut-metagenome-genome-assembly--contig:-C104-NODE-4550-length-11560-cov-9.449718_pt1 | contig 11560 bp, 6 predicted proteins | sample MGYA00242339_ERZ723886 | MGnify/ENA metagenome assembly ERZ723886 | reverse complement strand
ATGCACCAAAAATAAATTGTGGTGTATAAAACCGTGGAGAATATTGTGTTAGTAGCTGATTATGAAGATAAAAAAGATTTAACATTTTTTACCAACGAGGAAGGTCAAAAACTCGAAGACCGATTTAAGCGAACGCTAAAAGATGTAAAATATTTTGACATATTGGTGGGCTATTTTAGAACAAGCGGATTTTACAAACTATACAAAGATTTTGAAAATATTGAAAAAATAAGAATTTTAGTAGGATTAAATGCGGATAAAAAGGCTGTAGAAACAATTCAAACAGCTAAACAAATGCCTATAAACTTTGAATCACATACTAATGCAAAAGAAATTTCTTCAGAAACATTTGTTGAGGAAGTTTATGCTTCTGATGATAATTATGACGTTGAACACGGGATATATAAGTTCATTGAGTATTTACGTTCCGGAAAGTTGGAAATAAAAGCATACCCCAGTTACAATATTCATGCAAAAGTATATATTAGCAGGTTTAAAGAGGACGACAGAGATTTTGGTCGGGTTATAACAGGTTCAAGTAATTTTTCGGAATCAGGTCTTAACTCTCAATATGAGTTTAACGTTGAGTTGAAAAATGCAGCAGACGTAAAATATGCTCTAAATAAGTTTGAAGAGTTGTGGGAAAATGCAGTTGATTTATCAGATGTTTACATAGATACAATTCGGGAAAAAACATGGCTTAATGATACTATTACACCTTATGAACTTTATTTGAAGTTTTTATACGAATACTTCAAGGAAAATCTCAGAAAGAAAGACGCTTTAGATATACAACTGCCAAAAGGTTTTATGAAGCTCGAATATCAACATGAGGCAGTACGAACGCTTTCTGATATTGTTGAAGCATATAACGGTGCGTTTATTGCAGATGTTGTCGGACTAGGGAAAACATATATTGCTGCAATGTATATGCAGACATTGCCGGGTAAAAAATTAATAATTTGTCCGCCGCCAATTATAGAATCTTGGGATGATGCAATTTCAGATTTTGGAGTAAGAAGTGCAACAGTTGTTTCACTTGGTAAATTAGAGCACATAAAGAGAAAAGGGTACGATGAGTATCAATATATTTTTGTTGATGAAGCACATAGATTTAGAAACGAAAATACCGAACAGTATCGGTTATTACATGAAATTTGCTATGGCAAAAAAGTTATCCTGATAACAGCAACACCATTAAATAACTCAATTTATGATTTTTATCCTTTAATCAGATTATTTCAACCGGCAAATGACAGTACAATTCCCGGAGTAAAAAATCTTGAAGAATTTTTTAGGAAGATAAGGATAGAGTTAGACAAGATAGATAAATCCACTCCTGAATATTTGGAAGAAGTTAAACGGGTTTCTAAAGTTGTCAGGGATAGAGTTCTACACCCGATACTTATAAGAAGAACTAGAAACGACATTAAAGAATATTTTAAGCAGGATATTGCTGACCAGAAGTTAACGTTTCCTGAAGTTGATACCCCTCATAAAGTTATTTATGAGTTTGATAAAAAAACTGATGCTATTTTTAACGAAACAATACAAAAAATAAAAAAAGATTTTATATATGCAAGGTACCAACCTGGTGAGGGTTTGGAAGATGAATATAAGTTAAATGATTTTGCTAAAACACAGGAACGAAACCTCGCTGGATTTATGAAGAGTATGCTTATAAAAAGGTTAGAAAGCAGCAAGTATGCCTTTTTACAAACCATAGACCGTTTTATACAGTCTTATAATGATTTTATTAAAATGTATGAGTCCGGAACTGTATATATCAGTAAAAAAATAGATATTTATGATTATCTGGATAATGACGACGAAGCAGCTCTTATAAAAGAGTTAGAAAAAGACTCAAAGTCAAAAGCCTATACAAAAGAGCAATTTCAACCTGGCTATATTGAAAAATTACGTTTAGATTTAAACATACTTCATTGGATAAAAGATGCTTGGCAGCAAGTTCCTACCGATTTTAAAAAAGATAAATTTCTAAAAGTCTTAAGAACAGACAATCAATTAAAGAACAAAAAAATAATTATTTTCACTGAATCCATGGAAACCGGACTTGATTTGTACAATACTCTTGAAAAAGAATACGGCGATAAGGTATTGTTTTATTCGAGCGGAGTTTGCCGGTATAACGGAAAATCAGCAGGTAAAAATTATGTTAAAGAGTTAATTCATCAAAATTATGACCCGAAATATTCAGCACCAAGAGATGATATTAAAATATTGATAACAACTGACGTTTTGGCAGAAGGTATAAACCTGCACCGTTCCAATACAATTCTTAATTATGACTTGCCATGGAACCCAACGAAGGTCTTGCAACGTGTCGGACGTGTAAACCGTATCGGGACTAAATTTGATAAAATTTTAATTTATAATTTTTTCCCGACATCAACATCTGACAAAGAATTGGGGTTAGAAAACAGTATTAAGGCAAAAATACAAGCCTTTCACGATACATTAGGAGAAGATGCAAAATATCTTACTGATGAAGAAGAAACAACCAACCATAAACTTTTCGGGGAAAATTTCTACAACAAACTTAATAATAAAGATACGTACAATGACGAGGGCGAAACAGAAAATATACAACTGAAATATATTTCTATTTTAGAAAATATTCGGGAAAATAATTTAGACCTGTTCAACAGAATTAAATATCTGCCTAAAAAAGCAAGAACGGCACGTAAATGTGCAGTAGAAAATCCGTCACTTATAACCTTTTTCAAAAAAGGTGCATTGAACAAAATTATAATATCTGACGGTAAAAAGTATGAAGATTTACCGTTTGAAGATGCCGTCAAGTATTTTGAATGCCCTCCTGATACAGTAAAACAACCAATTACTAAACAATATTATGACTTGCTTGATTTTAATAAACAACAGTTTATACAAAATGACATCGCGGAAGAAACTGTTACTAAACGCGGTGGTCCATCAAACCATAAAGCAGTTAAATTACGTATTGAATACGCTATAAAAGAAGGACGATTAACGGACGTTCAGGAAGATTACCTGAAAAAAGTTCTTGATTTGTATAATGCCGGAGTTGTTCTGAATGAAACAAGCAAGAAAATTAAAAATGAAATAGCCAAAACAACTGATAGTCAGGATGTTTATAACAGTGTAAAGAAAAATATCCCTGAAACATATTTTACTAATACAAGGGTAAAAGAAAAACCAAGCGAATCTGTCAGAGAGGTTATCTTATCAGAGATGCTACTGCTTTAAGACACTTTAAAAATTTTTTTCTATAGAGGTACAAAAATTTAAGGTGTTTTAATGGATAAGTTACAGGCTAAAAATTTAATAGAAAATACTTTTAATAACAGGTTCGACAAAGGTCAATTCAGGAATTTTATTATAAATCTTCTTGACAAAATAAATGAAACTAAAGCCTTTAGTGTTGGTCAGGCACAGGTTAAAGAAGCATTCAGAAAATATGTATTATCCTATCAGAGAATAGGACAATACACTGATAAAAACGGAAATATTATTGATGCTTTAATCGTACACCTTAATGATAAGTGCTCGTTAGATAGAAGCAGAACCTTTTTAAGAAATTTTGTTGCGGATTATATGCGGACAAAGAGCAAAGAAAATGCTCTTGTTGCATTTTATCGTGATAATTCTGCTGACTGGAGATTCTCTTTTGTAAAACTGGAAATATCGTTGAAACAAGATGATAAAGGTAATGTAAAAGTTGCAAATGAGTACACTCCGGCTAAAAGATACTCATATCTTGTCGGAGAACTTGAACCTAACCACACTGCACAATCAAGATTAGTGGAACTTTTAGTAAAAGAATACCCAACACTGGAAGAAATTGAAGAAGCCTTCAATGTTGAAAAAGTTTCAAAAGAATTTTTCGCACAATATAAAGAACTTTTCTTGCAGCTTGTGGATAACCTTAAAGACATTCGCAGTAAAGATGACCGCATTAATTTTGAATTTACTACCCGTTCAATAACAGAAGCAAACTTTTGTAAGAAACTTTTAGGTCAGCTTGTATTTTTGTATTTTATCCAGAAAAAAGGCTGGCTTGGAGTTCCGAAAGGTGCAAACTGGGGCGAAGGAGATAAACAGTTTTTAAGACATACCTTTGAGAAAGCTCTAACAGAAGGTAAAAATTTCTTTAATGATTATCTGGAACCGCTTTTCTATAATGCACTTGCAAACGGCGAACGTGATGAACAAATATTTGATTTACTGGAGTGCAAAATTCCTTTTTTGAACGGTGGGTTATTTGAGCCTTTAAACGGATATGACTGGGTAAACACAGATATTGTGTTTGATAATAGTATATTTTCAAACACAGAAAAAAATAAAATTGGTGATACAGGTACAGGTATTTTAGATGTTTTTGACAGGTACAATTTTACTGTAAAAGAAGATGAACCGTTAGAAAAAGAAGTTGCGGTTGACCCTGAAATGCTCGGTAAAGTTTTTGAAGAATTGCTGGAAGTTCAGGACAGAAAATCAAAAGGTGCGTTCTATACCCCTCGTGAAATTGTTCATTATATGTGTCAGGAATCTCTGATAAATTACCTTGCAACAGAACTTAACGCAAGTGAAGATAATGATTCTGACAATTTGACCAAACAAGATTTATCTGATTTTATTCATCATTCGGACCAAATATCAGACAGGGAAGCAATCGCAAGTCAAAAAGACAAGCCGACATCTGTTTACAAACACATTATATCAGAAAACATACGTAAAAATGCTGAAGCTATTGATAAAGCCCTGGCAGATATTAAAATATGCGACCCTGCAATAGGTTCCGGAGCATTTCCTGTCGGGATGCTTAATGAAATTGTAAGAGCAAGAATAGCTTTGGTTGATTCAGGATACTTGCTGCAGGCTAAAAAGCGTTCAGTATATGAATACAAACGTCAGGCAATCCAAAATTCAATCTATGGTGTGGATATAGAATCCGGAGCCGTTGAAATCGCAAAACTAAGACTCTGGCTCTCACTGGTGGTTGAAGAGGACGATATTAAAAATATTAAAGCCCTGCCAAACTTGGATTATAAAATTGTTTGCGGTAATTCTCTATTAAATGTTCCAAGAACATTGTTTAATGACAGTTTATTTAGGCAGTTGGAAGAACTAAAGCCGCAGTATTTCAATGAAACAAGAAAATCAGAAAAGAAACGCCTTAAAAAAGAAATTGATGCAATTATCAAAGAATTAACAAAAGACGGTATTTTTGATTTCGAAATTTATTTTTCAGAAGTATTTCATGAAAAGGGCGGTTTCGATGTTGTTATTGCAAATCCTCCTTATATTGAATTTAAAAAACTTCCGGCACAACAGAAGATTGCATATGAAAAATATCTTACGGCTAAGGGTAAATACGACATATATGTATTGTTTATTGAAAAAAGTAATATGTTGCTAAGAAATGGTGGAATACATTGTTTTATAAATCCAACAACATTTTTAATGAAAGATTATGGTAAATCTGTAAGGGATTTTATAAAAAATAACTTTAAAATTATTGAGATACTTGATTTTGCAGATGCACAGATTTTTGAATCTGCTACAACATATACTGGTATATTTAGGTTTCAAAAATACAAGAACTTAAGTGAATACAAATTTATCGTTCAAAAATTTAATAATAATAAACTGGCTTCTGAAAAAATTATATTAGACAATAACATAGCTAGTATATATAAAGATGTACTGCACATTTCTAGCCAAAAATTAACAAATGAATGGATTTTTAGTTCTGAAACAAAAAATCAACTTAGAGAAAAAATTGAAAATGTTTCAACTTTCATATTAAAAGATATTACTAAATATATTTTTCAAGGTATAGCTACTGGTAAAGATGAAGTATTCCTAGTTGATGAAAATATTATAAATGAAAATAAATTAGAAAAAGATTTAATATTCCCTATTTTAAAAGGTAGAGATGTTAATAAATATGTTCTTAACTGGAGTAAACACTTTATTATATATCCATATGATAAGACTACTAATCTACCAATACGAGAAAATATTTTAAAAGAACAATTTCCTAATATATATAAGTATATGGTTAATAACAGGGGAAAACTTAAGGGCAGAGATTATTTTGATAAATCGAACAAGTTTTGGTATGAATTATGGTGTGAAAGAAATTATAATAAATTTAATCAAACCAAGATAGTTTCAGCAGAAATATCTCCAGAAAATAGATTTTGTTTAGATAAAAATTCATTTTTAGGCAACACAAAGATATTTTCTACTGTTTTAAAAGATGAATATTCTAATTACTATTTACCATTACTTGTAATCTTAAATTCAAAACTAATGAATTTTTACCACAAAATAATTGCATCTCCAAAGGCTGGTGGTTTTTATGACTATAAGACTCAGTTTATTGAAAAATACCCTATAAAATTGCCTAATAATTGTAAAGAATTTATAGAAATAGCTAATAAATTATCGGATGAATATTCTTTAAAATCTAATGCTTTTAAAGAGGAACAAATTGCAAATATAATGGTCTATAAACTCTATGACCTAACCTATGAAGAAGTTCTCACTATAGATAAAGAATTTTCAATGTCAGAGCAAGAATATAACACATACAAACTTTGACAAAACTAACCCGACCAAATCTGACGCATTGATATTCTAAAATAAAGTATCAGCTAGAAAGGATTTAATAATGGAACTATTAATCGGACTAATATTACTGTATTTTGCGGCATTCAGTGATGATTAAATGAAACTTTATTGTCAAGAAAGGATTGAACAGAATTGAATTATAAAAAATATTTCTTAGTAATAACTTTAATTATTTGTTTAGGTTTGCCAGTCTCAGCAAGCCCATACACAGACTACTGCGAAAAAGTAGTTAATCAAATGATAGAAGTGCTTGGATTTTCAGATGATTATTTATTAAACTATCCTGTCAGAGTAGATGTTGAAATTATGCCTGACGGCTCTGTAAAAAATGTGTATATAAGAGATTACATGGGAAGACGCCAGGTAAAATGGGAAAACAAAATTCTTGATACAACATTTCCTTCTCACAATCTTATGAAAGGTATAGGAGGAGGTCCGGCTGTTTCTGTTGTTGAACGTCTTATTAAAAAATCAGAATTAAAAAGAATGGAGCAGGAAAAGTTTTTGTTTAACTTGCGTTCAGCCCTGATGGAAGGTTTTTCATATTCTGCAAAGAATCAAAACTTAAAAGCAAAAGTAAGATACACTGTAGATAAAATGGGACGGTTAAGAAACTATGAATTAGTTGAAAGCTCAGGTAATACATCTTTTGACAATGCTGTATTAAAATTTCTCGATAACAGGCAAAATTATACAGTAATGTATCTCCCGACTTTGCAAACTGAAACCTATACTGATACCGTAACGTTTAGAAGCAGATAAAAAATCTTATAATTGAAGTAACTTAAAGTTTTAGGCTTAAGGTTCAAAATACTAACATATTGCTAACATACTGCACAATTAGGAATTATAGATTGTTTTGAAATAAACATAATTTCTTTACCTTTTTTATTTTTTCCTGCTGAATAATTAATATTAAATTCTATAGGATTTTCAATAAAATTGTATAAATTGACAATTTCTGGAGTATTATCGTAACTTACAATCCATTGACCCTTTAAATTTTTTACAGCATTTGCAATCTTTATATGGTCTTCATGTTTGTAATGGTTATTGTACAACTGATACCCCTTTTTATAATATGGAGGGTCTAGATATAATAGGCAGTTTTCAAAACTTTTTCGATGCTTTTTTAACAATAGTAAAGTATCTTCATTGTATAACTTTATTCGCCGTTTATACTCAGCTATTTTGTTTATTCTTTTTATCAACTCTATTTTATTGAATCTGGCATCTATTTTCCATTTCCCTAATTGAAGTTTTCCCCCAATAGGTCCACCTTTAATTATTCCAGAGTAATTGCATCTATTAAGAAAAAAAGTTGCAAATCCAATATCTATTGACTGATAATCTTGCATATTATCGTGTATATTTTTTTGAATTTGCCATGTATCTATTGTTATTGGGGTATCTTCTATATATTTAACAAAAGCTTCAGTCTTTTCCAAGATGGATTTCCAAAAGCAATATATGCCATAGTCATTATCGTTTATATATATTTTTTTTGCATACCCTTCAATTAATAATGCAAGTGCAACAGAAGCCCCACCCGCATATGGCTCAACATATATAGGTATCTCCTCATAATTTTCCTCTATAAAGTTTTTCATAAAATTAATAATTTTGGCTTTGCCGCCAGGATATCTTAATGGAGAATAATGTTTCATTCTTTTACCTTAACATAGAATCGAATGTTTTACCAGTCTGCTATGATATTTCTTCAATTTGTAACCTTTTTGCAATATGATTATATACTTTCTTAAAATTCTGTAAAAAAGTATCAACCAAATCTTGATTTTCTTCCTTCCAATATTTAAAAATATTGCTGTCTTCAAATAATTCTTTATGAGTATTAAACCACTCCTTATATTTATCTCTATCGTTTAATGAACCGCACTTAGATAACCCATGTTCACTAAAATATTCTTTTTTTACTTGTGAATATTTTTTATTTTCCTCCTCAAAATATTTGTGAGATTTATCTGATGATATAAAATCGTAGAGTAATTTTTCCGGAGAACATAAATTTTGAGGATATGTGGGAAGTTTAACATAATTTCTTTTACATTTTTTAATTCTTTTTTCATCAGAACACTTTAAATCTCCATCAAACACTATTAGGTAATCTTTAAATACGGGCTCTGAATTCATCAAATCTATAATACACTGACAACCAATAGACACATTTCTGAATTCCAACTTTCTAATGTTTCCTTCAATTAATTTTTTTAATAACCATCTGTTTTCTTCATCTTCAGTGTAAACCACTATTTTTTTATGCTGTGTTTTTCTATGATATAAAGAGACTAACAAATCAGTTTCAATACTCTTATAATCATAGTTTTCAAATATTTGTAAATTATGATTAGCTTTTGTAAAATAAAAATGTCTTAAATTTTCATTATCATATTTGTTTCTTTCGCAAAAATGTTTAATTAAATGTAAGCTATGTGTAGTAAATAAGATTTGTATATTACAACTGCGAGCTTCTTTAATAAATAACTCAAGTAATTTTTCCTGTGCTCTTGGGTGGAGAGAAGCGTCAAGTTCATCAATTATTAGTAAACCGCCTTTATAATCGTCTGACATTTTTCTTTTTAATTTTTTAAAAGATAAAATTGACAACAAAATTTGTCCCAAATTATCTTGTCCCGACGAATTTGTTTTCCAGTCATATTTATCAGTATTAACTCCTAATTTAGTTTTCTTCGTAGTTTTTAAGCTAACATCTGATACATCTGTAATATTGTCTTCGTTTGATAAAATTTCCTTGTGATTATCAATAAACCATTTTTTATCATCCTCAATATCAAACTTTAGGTCTGAATTTGATATATATTCATCATCTACCTCTCCAATAGGATACAACCTAGATAGACCTAAGTATATAACAGGAAATTCAAATTTTGCTTCATTAAAATTTCCGTCATCAAGGTTTTCTTTAGGTATTACTCTATATCGAGTATTATTTTCTTGCCAAGCTGTTCTAAATATTTTAGTACGAAGAACACCTTTATCATCATGTATGATTCGCAATTTATCACTCCCTGACGGGTCATACTTCAAGCTTCCTTTTAAGATTTCATTGAACTCTGCCCTAAACCGTTTGCCATTATATGTTAATCCTTGCTGTTTTTTTAATTCTGTAGAATTTGCCATAAGAGCTAAAACTGTTGATTTTCCTGTAGCATTCCATCCAGCAAACATTGTAACATACTGACCCAATTTAAAAGTTTTATTTTTTATAGCTCTAAAGTTATTGATTGTAATCTCAGTAAACATAGTCAACCTCATGAATTCTATTTTATTATATGTTAATTATTATACAGAAATAACAGGTTATAGAGCAATTTTTTACAATAATTATAGTAAAACTAATGTAAAAATAACAGTGAAAACTCGATGTTTTCACTGTTATTTTATTTTTTAGTTTTAACTAACAGTTAATTCAATTTCTTCAAACTTCTTCTGCATAGTCGGATTATTCTTCGTAAGTTTCTTAATTGTTAAATCTTCCGCCTTGTTATTCGCTAACCGCAGATTATTTTCAGAAGATAACAACGCTTCTTTTGTTTTCTGCAAGCGTTCTATAGTCTTATCAATCTCATCAATAGCAATTTTAAACTTCTTACTTGCCTGTTCATAATTCTTTGAAAACTTATCTTTAAAATCATTCATAGCTGCTTCAAAGTTTGCAACGTCAATATTCTGCGCTCTAACAACAGCAAGTTCCTTCCTGTATTCTAAGGAGTTCAACGTTGCATTTCTTAAAACTGTGATTATAGGTATAAAGAACTGCGGTCGTATTACATACATTTTCTTGTAATAATGTGACATTTCAACAATTCCGTTGTTATACAAATCATTCTCAGGTTCCAGCATTGAAACAAGAACAGCATATTCACACTTCTTTTCACGTCTGTCTTTATCCAGTTCTTTTAAGAAATCAGCATTTTTCTTCTTTGTAGAAGTTGTATCAGCTTCGTTTTTCATCTCAAACATTATTGAGATAAATTCATTACCGTCAGAATCATAATCACGGTAGATATAATCACCTTTACTGCCGGATTTCACTTCATTATCTTTTTCAAAATAAGCAGCTTTAAACCCTGTAGCACGTAATTTTTCAAACTCAATCTCACAGTGCTGTTCAAGACTTTCACCTACCATTTTCGTAGATAGTTTCAGTTTGTAATCCTTTAATCGTTCAATTTCGTCATTCTTAAATTTTATCTCTGTTTCATATTTTTCTTTAAGACTCTGTTCACGCAGTTTATACTCCTTTTCAGCCAGTTCACTTTCATTAGTAATCTTTAAAATAAACTTTTCCTGAGCGGAAAATTTATTATTCATATCCACTACAATATTTGCAATTTCACGCTCTTTGTCCTTATTGAAAGTTTCTAACCTGTATTTAAGTTCATTAACTTCATTGTCTTTTTCTGAAATAATTTTGTTAATTTCAGCCTGCTTTGCTATTTGTGCGGATTTTATTTCTGATTTTAATTGTATTATTTCAGCTTTTTTAGCATTTATTTCTTTGTCAAATGTTTTTCCCATTTCAAGTTTAGTTGATAAAAGCAGGTTCTCTTTATCTTTTTCAAATTGTGCTTCTTTATCTTTTAAATCTTTTTGAAATTCTTTATCTCTAACCTGTTTTACTATAGCAGTATAAAGAGTTTCATCTACCTGAAAAATTTCTCCGCATTTTGGGCATTTAATTTCGTTGTTCATTTTTTCATCCTTTCGTTTTCTTTGTGTTAACTGTTAGGTACCTAGATGACTTAAGAAAATGAAAAGAAAAAATTTGCCTATACGTGGAAATGATGAAAAATAGGTTAAAACTGAATATTGTTAATCGTTTTAACCTGTTTAGTGGAATTTGCTATATAAGTCCCTATTTTTTAATTAAAAATTT
>ENA-UOJC01004545-UOJC01004545.1-human-gut-metagenome-genome-assembly--contig:-C104-NODE-4545-length-11563-cov-9.141641_pt1 | contig 11563 bp, 9 predicted proteins | sample MGYA00242339_ERZ723886 | MGnify/ENA metagenome assembly ERZ723886 | reverse complement strand
CCTTGAAGGTAAGTTTTCCTAGTCAGTCTTCTATCTTTTGTGTATGCATCCCATCTATCATGTATAAAAGTTAAATCATCTTAAATGCTTTTAACGCCTCTTCAATCGCTATTTCTTTTTCTTTTGGGCATTTCGGCTGTCCACTCTTCTCAGATTTTGGCTTATTATAGTTCTCTCTTTCTATAATTCCATGCTTCTGCTTTATCTGCGCAATATACAGATTAGATACCTTCATCCCATCATGATGCTCCGCCACATATGACTTAATCTCCTCATATGTTACTTTACTCTCCGCAGCCGTCAAATCCATCTCATCCATATCAAGTTTCACATTCACATGATGTTTCGCTTCATGGAGTTTAGACAAAAGGCATACCGTCTCCACATGTGTAGTGTGTCCAAACTGATCCACTGCCCGCACCTTTTTCAGCTCATATCCGCCTTCGCACAGCACCTTCAGGTCCCTCGCCAGCGTAGCAGAATCACAGCTCACATAAATGATCCGCTCCGGCTGCATTTTTAGCATGGTCTCCAGACACTTTTCATCGCAGCCCTTTCGCGGCGGATCAACCACGATCACATCCGGGTGCAACATCGCATCGGATGCCCCCGACTGCATCTGTCTGCTGCTCTCGCGCTCATAAAATTCCGGCAGAACCTCTTCCGCCTTGCCAACAAAAAACTCAGCATTGGAAATGCCATTAAAACGCGCATTGTTCTTCGCATCCTCGATCGCACGCGGCACGATCTCCACACCGTAGACCTTTCCGGCACGCTGTGCAAGAAACAGGGAAATCGTTCCGATCCCGCAGTACAGATCCCACACTGTCTCTTTTCCGGTCAGCCCCGCGTACTCAAGTGCAAGACTGTATAATTTCTCCGTCTGGACCGGATTTACCTGATAGAAGGACTGTGGGGAAATATGATAGGCGATCGCCGTCTCTGTTAAAGCAAATTCCTGTTCTCCCTCCTTGCAGGTGCGAAGATGGATATAATCCGTAATATATGGTTCTCCCCAGAGACATTTTGTCACATCTCCAAGGATCACATTTGTTTTCTTTGTATTCTGATTGAGGGAAATGCTTTTCATTCCCTCGATCTTACTTAGGCCTTTAATCAGCGCGTCTGCTGCCGGAAGACTCTTTCCATTCACGATCAGGCATACCATGATCTCTTTCGTTGTGAAACCATAACGGATCAGCACATGACGGATCAGCCCTTTTCCGGTCGTCTCATCATAGGCAGGCACCCGATACTTTTTCATGTAAGAAAGCACTTCTTCTAAAATCTGCCGGTTCTCTTCTACGCCAAGCATACAATCCGTTACCGGGATAATGCTGTGCGTGCGCGCGGCATAAAATCCAGCGACCGGATTGCCCTCTTTATCCATGCCGATCGGAAACTGCGCTTTATTCCGATACCGATATGGCTGCTCCATCCCAACGATCGGCTCCATGACCGCATCGATCAGATCCGCAGCAAAGCCGCCGATCCGCAGCAGATTTCCGCGTACCTTCTGCTGTTTAAACGCAAGCTGGCTGGCATAATCCATCGACTGGATCTGGCAACCGCCACATCTTCTGGCAAGTGCGCACTTCGGCTCTACACGCGATTTAGATGGGGTAAGGATCTCCTCCACTCTGGCATAACCATAGTGCTTTTTCAATTTCAGGATCTTTGCCCGAATGACATCGCCGATGATGGCATCTTTTACAAAAAATGTCATCCCCTCGTATTTTCCAATGCCTTCTCCATCTACACCCATATCTTCGATTGCAAGCTCAATCAAATCATTTTTCTGCATACTGCCACCTACTGCCGTCCGGAACGTCTGATATTGCTCTCAAGCAGGCGGTTAAAACCCTGCCACTCCTGATTGTTGTCCGGTACATTTGCAAAAATCTCCCGGATCGTCTCCATCTTTGCATCGATGTTGTCCGCAAAGCTAAGAGCCAGTGCCTCCGCCAGTGCCGGTTTTTTCGGTGAACCAAATTCAAGTTCCCCGTGATGTGCTAAAATACAATGTTTTAATTCGTTTGCCAGTCCAGTCGGAAAGCCCTCGATCGTGCGGATACGCTCTCCCACCATCTCTGCACCGATCATAATATGACCTAACAGCTGTCCCTCGTCGGTATAATCATTCTCCGGGAAAGTAGAAAGCTCTTCCAGTTTTCCAACATCATGGAAAATAGCTGCCGCAATGATCAGATCACGGTTTAAAATTGGATAAACCTTTGCAAAATAATCACAGTTTTTTGCCACACCTAAAGTATGCTCTAATAATCCTCCAACAAAACCATGGTGCACGGTTTTCGCTGCAGAATGAAACTTAAATCTCTTCTCAAAATCCTTATCCTCAATGAAAAAGCTGTTTAACAGTTTCTTCAGGTAAGGGTTCTGAACGGATACGATCAAAGCTGTCAGTTCCGCATACATTTCATCAATGTCACGTTTGCTGACTGGAAGATAATCTTTCGGGTCATACTCCCCCTCCTGTACTTTGCGCACACGTTTGATATTTAACTGTAAATTGCCCTGAAAGCTGGTAATGTCTCCCATGACCGCAATATAATCAAGACTGTCAAATTCTTCGATCCCTACGGACCCCGGTTCCCAGATCTTGGCATCAAGTGTACCGGTTTTATCCTGTAATACCACATTATCATATGGTTTTCCTGCCTTGGTCAATGCAGACTGTTTTACCTTGCAAAGAAAAATTTCATTGATTCTTTCGCCCTCTCTCAGGCTGTCGATATATTTCATAATTATCCTCGTTTCTATTGTAATACGCTTACTTCCACTTCACAGTCAATCTCTGTGTATCCGTCTGTTCCCTGACGTTCAAATGTAATTTTTACCGTATCCCCGGGTGCTAATTCCAGCAATCTGTTTTCATAGCCATCCACTGTAAATATGCTGTCTCCGTCCATCTTTGTCAGGACATCACCACTCTGTAATCCAGCTGCCATGGCCGGCGAATCCATCTTGACTTCCTTAATATAGACACCCTTTGGCATATCGTATTCTTTGGCGATATCATTGGTCACAGTGGTCAGTTCCAGTCCAAGATAAGGCACGTCCTTTCCGTTGGAAAGCATCTCAATGATCGCCTTAAGCTCTGAAATCGAGATTGCCGTCAATGTATTGGCATCTCCTGCACTGCTGTAACCCTGCATGACAAGTCCGATCACTTCTCCGGCAACGTTGATCAATACACCGCTTCCATTGCTGCTTCCGACAATATCCGTGGTAAATACGGTATAATTGTTATCTATCGTACAGATACTGTTGGTCGCAGATGTGATCGTTCCAGTCAGGATCGAATAATTTGTGCCTAGCGGGCTTCCGATCGCGATCGCAAGGGTTCCCTGTGTCGTTGCCAGAGAATTGCCCAGATTGGCGATCTGGATCGCATTTAACGTCCCCTGCGTGATCTGTGCCACCGGAACGCTTAATATGGCAATACCGGTGTTGCCATCGTATTTTTTCATGGAAGCCGCCACGGTTACCTCATTAATAAACGTCACATAGATCTCTTCCACATCTGCGATCACTTTCCGCTCGGTTAAGATCAGAAGTTCTCCACCATTTCTGGCTACGATCAGACCGGATGCCTGTCCTTTGCTCTCATATGGATTCTGAAACCAGTCGGTATCACTTTTTACCCCGGTCACGGTAACGATCGCGCGGTTTGCCTCTTTTCCGACTGCATATAACTTGTTCTGCAATGCCTGATAATCTTCCGGTTCAAACGTTTTTACCGGCTGCTCTGCCGGCTCCTGTGCAAGTTCCGTCTCAGGCTCTTTTGCTTCTTCCGTTTCTGTCTCCGGGATCATTGTCTCCGTTTCCTCTGTCTGTTCCGTTTCTAAAACATCATCTCTCGGGATACTGACAAGCGGAGGCTCCTGTGGATATAACAACTCTTCAAATCTGGGTTGTACCAGAGTAAATACCAGTGCTGCTACCACACCAAAAACGACCGCCATCGCGACACAGAAAACAGCGCGAAATACAATCCGTTTTTTATTTAATGGTTTCTCTTTAATCTTTTCATTGATAAAAGAAAACGATTCCTTCTCCTGCATGATTTTCCCTCTCTTAAACTAATGAAAATCGTACCATTCCTATTATAGTTGCAATCCCAATCACACGCAATACTATTTTTTCATTTCCGCTTTTCTTCCCCCAGGGAATAGGGTATACTATACGTATCTGGCAAAGAGTATACACATTTTTTTATAAAGGACCAAACATTATGAATGACAAAGTTTTAAAAACATTAGAATATAATAAGATCATCGAAAAACTGACCGATTATGCCTGCAGTGACGAAGCGAAAGCCCGCTGCAGGTCTCTGCGCCCAAGCACGGATCTGGCAGAGATCAACCTACTGCAGACACAGACAAAAGATGCCCTAAACCGGCTCTTTAAAGCTGGCAATCTTTCGTTTTCCGGTGTACGCAATTTAAATGACTCCTTAAAACGTCTGGAAATCGGCGGCTCTTTGAGCACCATCGAACTTTTACGTGTCTGCTCCCTTTTAGAAGCAGCCAAACGCGCAAAGGCATTTTCACGTTCGGAGAAAGACGAAGAGACAAACGATTCCCTTACCGATTTCTTTGCACAGTTGGAGCCATTGACACCGCTTTCCGAGGAGATCCGGCGTTGTATCATCTCAGAAGATGAGATTGCAGATGATGCCAGCACCACGCTACGCTCCATCCGACGTTCCATGCGTGGCATGAATGACAAGATTCGTGCACAGATGAACGCCATGATCAACAACACCACGACACGCAGTTACTTACAGGATACCGTCATCACCATGCGTGACGGACGTTACTGTCTTCCGGTAAAAGCAGAGGCAAAGTCACAGGTTCCCGGTATGATCCATGACCAGTCCTCCACCGGTTCCACCCTGTTTATCGAACCGATGGCAGTCGTCAACCTCAACAACGAATACAAGGAGCTTCTCTTAAAAGAACAGGATGAGATTGAAGTCATTCTTTCCAATTTAAGTAACCTTACCGCAGAATATGCCGAACCGATTGCAAATGACTATCGTGTTTTAGTAGAACTTGATTTTATCTTTGCAAAGGCTTCCCTTGCAAAATCTTATAACGGCGTTGCCCCAACATTCAATACCGAGGGACATATCCATATCAAAAAAGGCCGTCACCCATTGCTCGATCCAAAGAAGGTCGTTCCGATCGATGTCCGCCTGGGCGAAGATTTCCAGCTGCTCATCGTAACCGGTCCAAACACCGGTGGTAAGACCGTCTCCTTAAAAACCGTCGGACTCTTAACCTTAATGGGGCAGGCAGGACTTCATATCCCGGCTTCCGAACGTTCGGAGCTTGGTATTTTTGAGGAAGTTTTTGCAGATATCGGAGATGAGCAGAGCATTGAACAGTCGCTCAGTACCTTCTCCTCCCATATGACCAACATTATCCGGATCTTAAGTCAGGCAGGCGACCGTTCTCTGGTACTGTTTGACGAATTGTGTGCCGGAACAGACCCTACCGAAGGAGCTGCACTGGCAATTTCCATCCTATCACATCTGAAACTGTATGGTGCTAAGATCATGGCGACCACGCATTACAGTGAGCTGAAAGTATTTGCCCTTTCAACCCCGGGTGTGGAAAATGCCTGTTGTGAATTTGATGTCGATACCTTAAGTCCTACCTACCGTCTCCTGATCGGTATTCCGGGAAAAAGTAATGCGTTTGCGATCTCACAGAAGCTCGGTCTTAACACCGACATCATCGAGGATGCAAAGGGACGGATCAGTGAAAATGACGAAAACTTCGAAGACCTGTTGGCAGACCTTGAAAACAGCCGCATTACCATTGAAAAAGAGCAGTTAGAGATCAATCAGTATAAAGAGGAAGTCCGCAAATTAAAAGAGCAGTTAGAGCAGAAGCAGGAACGTCTGGATGCAAGCCGCGATAAGATCTTAAAAGAGGCAAACGAGCAGGCATTCCAGATCTTAAAAGAAGCCAAGGATATGGCAGACGAGACCATCCGCAACTTCAATAAATACGGCACCGCCCACGCACCTATGAGTGAAATGGAAAAAGAGCGTTCCAAGATCCGTGGCAAGATGACCGATGCCCAGAAAAAGATGACAGATCAGAAGAAAAAAGCCGCTCCAAATCATAATGTTCCGAAAAAACTGCGGATTGGGGACAGTGTTAAAGTCATCAGCATGAACTTAAAGGGCACCGTTCATTCCCTTCCAAATGCCAAAGGTGATCTCTATGTGCAGATGGGTATCCTGCGTTCCCTGGTCAATATCAACGACCTGATCTTATTGGAAGAGGACACCACACCAGGCAGCAGGAAATACAGCAAAACAGGTGCCGGCAAGATCAAGATGAGCAAATCCGCTTCTGTTTCCACTGAGATCAATCTCATCGGAAAAACAACCGGCGAAGCGATCGCACTGCTTGATAAATACCTGGATGATGCTTATCTGGCTCATCTTCCTTCCGTACGCATTGTTCACGGAAAAGGTACCGGTGCACTCCGCAATGCAGTACAGGCGCATTTAAAACGTTTAAAATACGTAAAATCATTTCACCTGGGTGAATTTGGTGAGGGTGATGCCGGTGTCACGATCGCCGAATTCAAAGACTAAAAAAGGAGAACATGGATATGGCAGCAAAACAGAAAATCCTGATCGTAGATGATGACAACAATATTGCAGAGCTGATCTCTCTGTATCTTACCAAAGAATGTTTTGACACACAGATTGTCAACGACGGAGAGGAAGCGCTAAAAGCGTTTGAACAGTATAACCCCAACCTCATCCTGTTAGACCTGATGCTTCCGGGCATCGATGGCTATCAGGTATGCCGTGAAGTCCGCGCAAAGGCAAACGTTCCGATCATCATGCTTTCCGCAAAGGGTGAGATCTTTGACAAAGTACTTGGTCTGGAGTTAGGTGCAGATGATTATATGATGAAACCATTTGATTCCAAGGAGCTTGTTGCAAGGGTCAAAGCAGTCCTCCGCCGCTATCAGCCGGTAAAAGCAGAGGAAAACACACCGGAACTCAAATGCGTGAAATATCCGGATCTGGTCATCAACCTGTCCAACTACTCCGTCATCTATCAGGGACAGCCTGTAGATATGCCTCCAAAGGAACTGGAACTGCTTTATTTCCTTGCAGCATCCCCAAATCAGGTATTTACGCGCGAGCAGCTTTTAGACCATATCTGGGGCTATGAATATATCGGCGATACCCGTACCGTTGATGTCCATGTAAAGCGTCTCCGTGAAAAGATCAAAGATCACGCAAACTGGAGTCTTGCAACGGTCTGGGGGATTGGTTATAAGTTCGAGGTCAAGGATCTATGAAACGAACACTCTACCCCAAACTCCTCGCCGGTTACCTGATGTATGGGCTGATCGGCTTTGTGATCATCGCAACCTTTACCTATCATCTTACGTTTAATTTTTTGCAGCGTAAGGAGGCGGCTTCCCTCTACCGTGAATCGGCTCTGATCTCCTCAGAATATGCACAGAATTATTTCAGCCAGTCGATCACCCTAGAGGAACTGCAAAAGCAGCTGACGACCCTAAGTACCTACTTATCCGGTGAGATCTGGATCATGGACACGCGGGGAAATATCCTGCTCAATACCGCATCTTCACTGGATGATGAACAGAAACGTATTAAGGATTTTGATGTAACGGATTTTGGAAACAGTTACTATCGTGTCGGCGATTTCTATCAGACCTTTTCTTCGGAAATGTTAAGTGTATTTTCCCCGATCACGGTAAATTACAAGGTGCGTGGATATGTGATCATCCACAAGCCGATCAGCAGTCTGGTATCCTCTGCAAACGGTCTGACCCATATTTCCTATCAGACACTTGCACTGCTGTTTCTCGCTGCGTTTATTGTTCTTATTTTATTTACATACGTTGTGTACATCCCCATCCGAAAGATCACCAGGGGTGCTGACCGTTTTGCATCCGGTAATTTTGAGGAAAAGATCGACGTCCATTCCAACGATGAGATCGGCTATCTTGCCGCATCCTTAAATTACATGGCAAACGAGCTCAATACGTTGGAGGAAGACCAGAAGAAATTTGTATCAAATGTATCACATGACTTCCGTTCCCCACTGACCTCGATCAAGGGCTATGTGGAAGCAATCTTAGATGGTACGATCCCTGTTGAACTGCAGGACAAGTATCTAAATATCATCTTATTTGAGACAGAACGATTGAACAAACTGACCAAAAGCCTGTTAGAACTGAATAAATTCGGGAAACACGGCATCATGCTTGACATTACGGAATTCGATATCAATAACACCATCAAAACAACCGTACAGACCTTTGAGGGCACCTGCCTGCAGAAGCATATCTCATTCAACCTGATTTTAACCGGAGAAAAATTATTTGTTTCCGCAGATATCAGCAAGATCCAGCAGGTATTATATAATCTGATTGACAATGCGATCAAATTCAGCCACGCGGACTCTGCGATCACGATCGAAACGACCGAAAAAAATGAGACCGTCTTTGTTTCCGTAAAAGATACCGGTATTGGTATTCCAAGTGACAGTTTAAAGAAGATCTGGGAGCGTTTCTACAAGACAGATCTCTCCCGGGGAAAAGACAAAAAAGGAACCGGACTTGGACTTTCCATTGTAAAAGAGATCATTCAGGCACACGGAGAAAATATCAACTGTATCAGTACCGAGGGCGTCGGCACGGAATTTATCTTTACACTGCCGATTGCGAAAGAGCATGCTTAAACCGCATGCTTTTTTTATACAAAAAGAACCGGCTCAGTCTGCAGTATCTGCAAACCGAACCGGCTCCTTTTCACGTTCTCATATTTTGGATAGTGTATCTTATACTAACTCAAGTAATACTTCTAATGCACCGTCACCTTTACGCTGACCGATCTTAACGATTCTGGTGTAACCACCGTTGCGGTCTGCATATTTTGGAGCGATCTCATCAAATAATTTTGCTGTAAGATCAACTTCTTTGGTGTTTTTCTTTCTTCCAGCAGCTTCTGTTGGAACTTCTTTTACGGTGTAAAGAACTTTTAACATTTCTCTACGAGCATGAAGACGAGATGGCTTATCTTTCTTGATTGTCTTCTCTACTTCATCGTATACGGTAACTTTCTTTCCGTCTACTACTTCTTTTACTCTCTTACCATCTTTGTCCTTGCGGGCAACTTTAGCTTTTACAGTAACTTCTTCGTAGTTGTCTTTTTCTTTTACAGCTAAAGCGATAAGTCCCTCAGCGATCTTACGAACTTCTTTTGCTTTTGCTTCTGTTGTAACGATCTTACCGTTGTTTAATAATGCAGTTACCTGACCTCTTAATAAAGCTTTTCTCTGGCTAGAGGTTCTGCTTAATTTACGATACTTTGCCATTTTAATTTTCCTCCATTTTGTGGAACATCCGGCCACGCGCTTTGGACTTACTTACCGGACGCCATATTCTTGTTTCGGAGCAGCTCTGTGATACCGCACAGTGCCATTCCAAGTGCCACTCATGATCCGTGTGTCGGAATCTCGTCTGCCTCATCCCTCTGACTGTATCTGGCGCATTTCCTCGTCAGGCATATCAAAGCAATGAATGCATACACTCTGCACACCAGACATACTCCATGCCGCATGGTCTTACTGTTTCTGCCTGTATCTGGGAAGCAGCGCTCGGCTTACGCCTCGCTTTACTCTTCACCCTGATTTAACTGAAGTCCTAACTCTTTTAATTTTGCTAAAACTTCTTCTAATGATTTACGTCCTAAGTTACGAACTTTCATCATATCTTCTGGTGTTCTGTTTGTAAGTTCTTCAACGGTGTTGATACCGGCTCTCTTCAAACAGTTATAGGAACGAACAGATAACTCAAGTTCATCAATGTTCATTTCTAATACTTTTTCTTTTGCATTGTCCTCTTTCTCGATCATAACATCCGCGTTTACAGCAGCTTCTGATAAATCGATGAATAAGTTCAAATGCTCACTTAATACTTTTGCAGCCAGACTGACAGCCTCGTCTGGCTCTAAGGTACCGTTGGTATATACATCTAAGGTAAGTTTATCATAGTCTGTAATCTGACCAACACGAGTATTCTCTACAAGAAGATTTACACGCTCTACTGGTGTGTAGATAGAGTCGATCGCAATCACACCGATCGGTATTTCCTCTGTCTTGTTCTTCTCTGCGCTGACATATCCTCTTCCCTTTGTAATGGTAAGTTCCATGTATAATTTACAGTCCGGACCACCATTCAGATTGGCAATTACCAGATCCGGATTTAAGATCTGAATATCAGAATCAACCTGAATATCTGCTGCTGTAACTACACCTTCGCCTTCGAATTCAATGTAAGCAACCTTCGGTTCATTTGTAGAGCTGTTATTTCGGATGGCAAGATTTTTGATATTCATAATAATCTCAGTTACATCTTCCTTAACTCCAGGAATAGAACTGAACTCATGTAAAACACCGTCGATCTTAACCTGGCTGACAGCGGCTCCTGGTAAAGAAGAAAGCATAATTCTTCTTAATGAGTTACCAAGTGTAGTACCGTAGCCTCTTTCCAATGGTTCTACAACAAACTTTCCGTACTTCTTGTCTTCTGAAATTTCTGCGATTTCAATTTTTGGTTTTTGAAAATCGAACACTACAAAGTCCCTCCTTCTCGGGTAATTTGCTTAACTATTACTTAGAATATAACTCGACGATAAGCATCTCATCAACAGGAACGTCGATCTGCTCTCTGGAAGGTAATTCTTTTACAGTTCCCTGTAATTTCTCAGCGTCTACATCTAACCAGTCTGGAACTAATCTTCCACCTGTAACCTCAACGATGTCTTTCATTCTCTGAAGACCTTTGCTCTTCTCTCTGATTTCGATCACATCGCCAGCTTTTACTAAATAAGAAGGAATGTTAACCTGTTTTCCGTTTACTAATACGAATTTGTGGTCAACGATCTGTCTAGCTTCTTTTCTAGTTCTTGCAAATCCCATACGGAATACTACGTTGTCTAATCTGGACTCTAACATAGTCATTAAGTTAGTACCAGTCATACCTTTCATCTGATCAGCTTTCTCATAGTAGTTATGGAAAGGTTTCTCTAATACACCGTAAATGAATTTTGCTTTCTGTTTCTCTCTTAACTGAAGAGCATACTCAGACATTTTCTTGTTTGCTCTTTTTAACTCTCTGTTGGATTTTTTATCATATCCTAAATAACTTGGCTCTAAACCAAGGGATCTACATCTCTTCAGAACAGGTACTTTATTTACTGCCATTTTCGTCTCTCCTCCTAATTAAACTCTTCTACGTTTTGGTGGGCGACATCCATTATGTGGTACTGGTGTTACATCTTTGATACTTGTAACTTCAAGACCGCAAGCAGAAAGTGCACGAATTGCTGCTTCTCTTCCTGAACCTGGTCCTTTAACCATAACGTCAACTGTCTTTAAGCCGTGTACTAAAGCCGCTTTAGTAGCTGTTTCTGCTGCCATCTGTGCAGCATATGGAGTAGATTTCTTTGAACCTCTAAATCCAAGAC
>ENA-UOJC01004542-UOJC01004542.1-human-gut-metagenome-genome-assembly--contig:-C104-NODE-4542-length-11577-cov-12.406266_pt1 | contig 11577 bp, 13 predicted proteins | sample MGYA00242339_ERZ723886 | MGnify/ENA metagenome assembly ERZ723886 | reverse complement strand
AAGGTTTTTAATAGATTAAAACAATAAAAAACAGGTAGTTTTTGACACTACCCTTTAATATATGGAGGAAAACAATATGACTATTTTTAAGAAGAACAACACAAACGAAAAGAAAGAAATCACGAAGCTGCCGATGAGCGGCAAGGTAAAGAAAGGCTTTCGTACCTACTGTGGAGTAATCGCAGTGGGAACGGTTATGGCAATGACAAGTGTAACAGCCTTTGCAGCCGGTGGCGACCCATTGACCGTAGTCAATAATCTTTCTGATTTTATTTTCGGACTTATCCGTGCAATCGGTATGATTTTGCTTGGCTTTGGCATCGTTCAGGTCGGTCTTTCTCTGAAATCTCACGACCCTTCACAGAGAGCGAATGGCTTCCTTACCCTTGCGGGTGGCGTTATCATTACTTTTGCAAAAGAAATTCTTACGCTTATTGCAGGCTAATCCGAGAAACGCAGTTATCGGGGCATACCAGGATAAAACTGGTATGCCCTAATTTGTTCAAGGAGGTGCTGATGTATGAGTGATAACTGGGTTGTTCAAAACCTCGAAAATGCCCTTCAAACTTGGAATGAAAAACTTGCAGAAATATGGCAGCTTATAACAACGACACCGCAGGAATTTAAGGGTGGCGGTATATGGAGCGTCATTGTAAATATTAATGGTGCAGTTCAGGCGATTGGTCTTGCCTTGCTGGTACTCTTTTTTGTTGTTGGTATGGTTAAGACTTGCGGCAGCTTTACGGAAGTAAAAAAGCCGGAACACGCATTGAAGCTATTTGTTCGTTTTGCTCTTGCAAAAGGTGTAATTACTTACGGTATGGAGTTGATGTTGGCTTTGTTTAATGTCGTGCAAGGGACAATCTCCACTATTATGAATGCCGCAGGGTTCGGTACTCCGCAATCGACAACACTGCCGGCAGAGATGATAACGACGATTGAAGATTGCGGATTTTTTGAAAGCATACCACTTTGGGCAGTTACGCTCATCGGTGGTCTGTTTATAACGGTACTGTCGTTTATTTTGATTATGACTGTATATGGTCGATTTTTCAAAATGTATATGTACACGGCACTTGCACCAATTCCTTTATCAACCTTTGCGGGCGAACCGTCACAGAATGTGGGAAAAAGCTTTGTCAAAAGTTATTGTGCAGTTCTGTTAGAGGGGGCAGTTATTGTGCTTGCGTGTATCATTTTCTCATTATTTGCCGCAGCTCCGCCGGTGGTCAATCCGGAGGCAGCCGCAGTAACACAGGTATGGGCATATATCGGAGAACTTGTCTTTAATATGCTGGTGCTTGTAGGGGCAGTAAAGATGTCTGACCGTATCATCCGAGAAATGATGGGACTTTAAGAATATGAAATAACGCTGAGAAAGGAGCGTATGTATGGAAGTTAAAATTAACCGAGAGATACGAAATTACACAGAGTCGATGTTTTTTGGGCTGTCGCTAAGACAGTTCATTTTTTCTGTTCTCGCCTGTGGAGTTGCGGTCGGCTTATATTTTTTGCTGAAACCTTATGTGGGAACAGAAACCGTTTCGTGGGTATGTGTCTTGGGAGCTGCCCCTTTTGCGGCTATTGGATTTGTTAAATATAACGGAATGACAGCAGAGAAGTTTATTTATGCGTGGATTAAATCGGAGTTTTTGACTCCGAAGAAATTGGTGTTCCGTTCAACCAACACCTACTATGAGCTGATGAAATCGACGATAGAGGAAAAACAGAAGGAGGTATTGAAGTCTAATGATTAAAACGCTGACAAACCTGTTTAAGCAGGATAAAGAAAAATATGTAGTGCCGAAGGGTGTTCAGGATGTTATTCCTGTTAAAGTAATTTACGATGACGGTATTTTTAGAGTGGGGAAAGATAAATACACAAAGAGCTTTAAGTTTACCGACATTAATTATGCGGTAGCAAGTCGTGAGGATAAAGAGGGAATGTTTTTGGAGTATTCCGAGCTTCTTAATTCCCTTGACAGCGGAGCAACCACAAAAATTACGATTAATAATCGTCGGTTGAACCGCCTTGATTTTGAGAAAACCATCCTTATTCCAACTACCGGAGATAACCTTGACGAGTATCGTGAGGAATACAATAAAATGCTTTTGGAGAAAGCGACCGGTGCGAATGCCATTGTGCAGGATAAGTATGTGACTATCTCCATTAACAAAAAGAATGTGGAAGATGCAAGAAGCTATTTTGCCCGTGTCGGTGCTGACCTTATCGGACATTTCAGTAGACTTGGAAGTAAATGTGTAGAGCTTGAAACAGATGAAAGACTCCGTATCTTTCATGATTTCTACCGTGTAGGAGAGGAAAGTTCTTTCCGTTTCAATATTAAGGAAACACGAAGAAAGGGACACGATTTCAAGGATTATATCTGCCCTGACACAATGGAATTTGAAAAGGACTATTTCAAAATGGGAAACCGTTATGGGAGAGTCCTTTTCTTGCGTGAGTATGCTTCGTATATTAAAGACAGTATGGTTGCTGAGCTTACCGATATGAACCGTAATCTGATGATGTCCATTGATGTTGTGCCTGTTCCGACAGATGAAGCAGTCAAAGAAGCTGAGAGCAGACTGCTTGGAGTAGAAACGAATATTACAAACTGGCAACGCAGACAGAACTCTAACAATAACTTTTCCGCTACCGTTCCTTATGATATGGAACAGCAGAAAAAAGAGATGAAGGAGTTCCTTGATGACCTCACCACTCGTGATCAGCGAATGATGTTCGCTGTACTCACTATGGTTCATACTGCGGAAAGTAAAGAGCAGCTCGATAATGATACAGAAGCGTTGCTTACAACTGCAAGAAAGCATTTATGTCAGTTCGCTGTGCTGAACTTTCAGCAGATGGATGGACTGAATACTGTTATGCCGTTTGGAACAAGAAAAATTGACGCATTTAGAACGCTGACAACGGAGAGTCTTGCGGTATTCATCCCATTCCGTGTTCAGGACATTCGCCACGATAATGGAATTTACTACGGGCAGAATGTAATCAGTAAGAATATGATTATTGCAGACCGTAAGCAGCTTTTGAATGGTAACTCCTTTATTCTTGGTGTTTCGGGTGGTGGTAAATCCTTTGCCGCAAAGGGAGAGATTACAAACTTGGTATTGTCCTCAGATGCAGATATTATCATTATCGACCCTGAGAGAGAGTATTCACCGCTTGTCAATGCAATGGGTGGAGAAGTTATTAATATTTCTGCCACTTCTCCGAGTCATATCAATGCAATGGATATGAATAAGGACTACGGTGATGGTGCAAACCCTGTCATCTTGAAGTCTGAGTTTATTATGTCGCTTTGCGAACAGCTTATTGGAGGTACAAACCTCGGAGCAAAGCAGAAATCTATCATTGACCGCTGTACTGCAAGTGTTTATCGCACCTATCAGCAGAATGACTATCAGGGAACAGTTCCGACCTTGCAGGACTTCCGTGCAGAACTGTTGAAACAAGATGAGCCGGAAGCAAAAGAAATCGCACTTGCTATTGAGCTTTTTACTCACGGTTCTCTGAACACCTTTGCAAAGCAGACAAATGTGGATACGAATAACCGCTTGATTTGCTATGACATTTTAGACCTTGGTAAGCAGCTTATGCCTATCGGTATGCTCGTTGTCCTTGACTCTATTCTGAACCGTATTACACAGAACAGAGCAAAGGGAAAAAACACCTTTATCTTTATTGATGAGATTTATCTGTTGTTCCAGCACGAGTATTCTGCGAATTTCCTCTTTACTCTTTGGAAGCGTGTGCGTAAATACGGGGCGTATGCTTCAGGTATCACACAGAATGTGGACGACCTTTTGCAGAGCCACACTGCAAGAACAATGCTTGCAAACTCTGAGTTTATCATTATGCTCAATCAGGCAAGCACGGACAGATTGGAACTTGCAAAGCTTCTGAACATCTCTGATTTGCAGATGAGCTATATCACGAATGTAGAAGCCGGTCACGGACTTATCAAGGTAGGAAGTTCTCTCGTTCCGTTTGCAAACAAGTTCCCGAAGAACACAAAGCTTTATAAGCTGATGACAACTAAACCGGGCGAAGCGTAAGGAGGGAAAAGAATGTCTAAAATTTATTTTATAAATCAGGCACACAGAGATTTTGTTTTTGAAAATCTTGATAGGTGCAGAAGGAATGATTGTTATCATCAGGCATTTTTCTATGTGATGGGTATTTCTGAAGAAACAAGAATGAATATCGGAAAGATGTTTGACTTTGAGAGGGACTGTATTGTGCCGGAAGGAATGTATGGAGGATGGCAGACCAGCGGAACGGTCAAGGTCTGCCACCTTGCCTTTAATCTCTGGAACGGGTTTACGGAAGAAGGTAAGGAAAATCTCTACACGCCGGAGGAATTATTTTGCTGTGGCTATGCCCCGTATTTTATGGAGGGTATCAAGCTCAGGTATCCGGAATATTGCAGAGATTTGACGCTGCCTAAAAGAAATGATATGGAAAGGTAAGGGAGATTTATATGAATAAAAAAGTTTATATAATTATCATTGTGGTGCTTGCGGCTATCTTGTCTGTAAGCACCTTTATTCTTGTCCGAAATTACTTCGACGCAGCAAAACAGACGGAACAGTATCAAGAACTGGCAGAGGTTGTTGAGCAGAATGATGCGGAAGAAACAACAGAACCGGCTGCGGATAACGCAACAATCTTGCCTGAATATGCCGAACCGTATGAGCAGAACAAAGATATGGTTGGTTGGGTAAGGATTGACGGAACGAAGTTAAATTATCCGGTAATGCAGTCGGTTGATGAACCCAACTTTTATCTGAAGCACGGGTTTGATAAGAAGTACACCGATTACGGATGTCCTTATGTTCAGGAGAACTGTGATGTGCTTGCACCATCTGACAATATCGTGCTTTACGGTCATCATATGAGCGACGGCTCTATGTTTGCAGTTCTTGATAAATACAAGAAAGAAGCGTTTTGGAAAGAGCATAAGACCATTCAGTTTGACACGCTTACCAAACGAAATAAGTATGAGATTATTGCAGCATTCAAGACAGTTGTTTATACAGACAGTCCTGAAAGCTTCAAGTATTATCATTTTACGGATGCTGAGAACAGAGAGGAATTTGATGAGTATATCGCTAAATGTAAGGAATTGTCATTTTATGATACCGGAGTGACTGCTGAATATGGCGATAAACTGATTACGCTTTCCACCTGTGAGTATTCAAGAAATAACGGCAGAATTGTTGTAGTTGCAAAGTTGATTAACTAAGACTGTGTGAAAAAAGTGGAAAGGAGGCTTTGAATGGCTGATATAAAGACAAAAGACGCCATTAAGGGAACGATTAAAACCCTTGATAAAGCGGCGGTTGCTTCACAGCGTATGAAGCAGGCATATATTTCTACTAAAGAGAAAGCCGAAACTTCTACACACGCCACAGAAACCTCCGCTGAAGAATATGCTTCTGACAGAATAGAAGCCGGTACTGAAACCGTTTTATATGAGGGTGTTCACCAATTTGATAAGCAAGGACGAAAGGGAGTCCAAGCGACAAAGGGGAATTATCAAAAAGCTAAAACTGCCGCAACTCAGTTCAAAGAAAAGAGGACTGCGAAATCATTACAGAAACAGATGATAAAACCAAACGGCAGTAAGGCAGTTAAAACTGCTCCACAGACGACAAAAACCGTGAAGCAGTCGGTAAGCTCAGCGGGGCAGAAAACCATCAAGACGAGTGTAAAAGGTACGGCTAAAACAGCCACCAAATCTGTTAAGACCGCCGAGATGACCTCTAAAACGGCGATAAAGACCTCACAGCAGACAGCAAAAGCTGCACAAAAAACAGCTCAGGCAACAGCAAAGGCAGCCCAGAAAGCAGCCCAAGCCGCAAGAGCGACTGCAAGGGCGACAGCTACCACGGTAAAGGCGGCAGCAAGAGCAACGATAGCTGCGGTAAAAGCGATTATCGCCGCAACAAAGGCACTCATTGCCGCTATTGTAGCGGGCGGTTGGGTTGCTGTTGTGGTTATTATTGTGCTTTGTTTGGTGGGGCTGCTTGCGGGTTCTGTATATGGTATCTTCTTTTCAGGAGAGGACTCCGGTACAGGAATGTCAATGCAGACAGTTGTGCAAGAAATCAATCAGGAATATGATGACAGATTGGAACAGGAGAAAAATTCCGTAAGCTATGACACACTTGAAATGAGTGGAAGTCGAGCAGTATGGAAAGATGTTCTTGCGGTATACTCTGTAAAAGTTAATACTGACTCTGATAATCCGATGGAGGTTGCCACGGTTGATGAAACGAAAAAGCAACTTCTGACCGATATATTTTGGGAGATGAATGAAATATCCTCACACACAGAAACAGTAACGCATACAGAAATTGAGGAAAGTGATGATGGACACGGAAACATCGTAGAAACCGAAACGACTGTTACGGAAACCATTTTATATATCACAGTATCTCATAAAACCGTAGATGAAATGGCAGTTCAATACGATTTTAATCAAGAACAGAAGGACTGCCTCACAGAATTGCTGAAAGATGAAAATAATCAACTATGGTCGCAAGTGCTATATGGCATTGGTTACAGCGATGGTGAGATTGTAACGGTCGCTTTGTCACAAGTCGGAAATGTAGGAGGACAGCCTTATTGGTCTTGGTATGGGTTTAATTCTCGTGTGGAATGGTGTGCTTGCTTTGTTTCTTGGTGTGCAAATGAATGTGGGTATATTGACGCCGGTATCATTCCAAAGTATGCAGGATGTGTAAACGGTGTACAATGGTTCAAAGACCGTGGACAATGGGCAGATGGTTCGTATGAGCCGACACCCGGCACAATCATCTTCTTTGATTGGGAGGGAGATGGTGTGACCGACCATACCGGAATTGTTCAAAAATGCGAAAGCGGAACTGTTTATACCGTTGAGGGTAACTCCGGAGATGCTTGCATAACGAGAACTTATGCTGTTGGAAGCTCTGTTATCTACGGATACGGTATTCCGGCATATTAAAAAAGATGGCTGCTCGTTTGAGTAGCCATCAAGTACATTATGAAAAATCAGTTATTTCTCTGTCTTTGATATACACATTATGCGTGTGATAAGTGAATATTACTATGTAATCACAATTCTTTTTATCAGGGTCAATGTGAACAGAGTATTCATCGGCAAGAGTTACAATTACATTAAGAAGCTTTTTTATATAACCGGAATAAGAAGCACAGTACATATAAAAAATAGCATTATATCCGCTATCAATTTCTTTCAAGTCAGCATCTATTTCATATTCTTCTGATAGCTGGCGAACAGCATTAATAAACATATCTTTATTTGCCAGTCTTTCAGGATTAGGAACAATCCTTCTGTTTTTTCTTATGCTGTCCAAGAAATCATCAGCATTTGTAGCTTCGTTCTCGTTGCTATTGCTGTTATAGGTGTCCATTAGTTCATCATAGATAGGTTGTTCAAACCTGTTGCTGAAAATTAAACTCTCGTTATTCATCCTCTTTTACCCCTAAATTGATTATTTGGAGTTTTTTCTTTACGGCTTGGTTATAAGTTTTTGCAGCTCCACCCCAAGAATGTGTCACATAGCAAATGGCATAGCTGGAATTATCCACCATATATTTATTTCTTGCCGGAATAGCAGCCTTGAAATGATATTTTTCAAAATCATCGGGATATATTATTGAGTCGAAGATAGCTTTATCAAACACATGGAATGAGAGATAGGGGATAACGAGGTAGTTGTTTATGTGTGGATACTCTTTTTTTAATTCGTAGACACATCGACCGCATAAACGGTCAAAACCTCCTTGTCCGCCGCACAGAAAATCTGTTACGCCCTGTTTGATAAGCGTTTGAATTGCGTTTTTTACCTTTTCTTTTGATATTTCAAAGCATTCGTTGTGACCTATAAAGGTAGCTGTTGTTTCTGAAGCCATTGTAAATCACTCCTATTATATCGATTATAACATAAAATTAACAAAATATCATCACTATTAGTTGTTCTATCTTCCTTAAAGTTGGTGTATAGAGAAAGACACATAATCTATACTATCAGTTATAGAAACAAACTTAAGGAGGTGATGAGGTGCAACTTGATACAATCGGCAAAAATATAAGAAAGTACCGACTTATGAAAAAGTATCGGCAAGAGGATTTAGCAGAAAGAACAGGACTATCTGCAAATTATATCGGTATGGTCGAGCGTGGAGAGAAAGTCCCGTCACTAGAAACCTTTATCAATATGCTGAATGCATTAGATGTTTCGGCAGATATGGTTCTTGCAGATGTATTGAAAACAGGATATATCGTGAAGAACTCCATTTTAAATGAAAAAATGTCCAAGCTTGCTCCCGAAGATAGAGATAAAATTTATGAGGTTATAGACACTTTACTAAAACATTCAAAACAGATTACACCGTAAAAAAGAAAGTTCGCCTTAAAAAAGCGAACTTTCTTTTTTACTATAACCAATAGTTGGTGTAAGGGGCAGCAAAAAGATATTAAGTGCGAAATATCAGTACTTTTATTGAAAAACAGAGCGTTTTATGCTATCCTCATTAAATGAGTAACTATATTCTTGTGAAAATCCACAGAAAGGAAGGACATTGATGGCAGTTACATACAAAAAATTGTGGCATATTTTATTAGACAGAGATATGAAAAAGAAAGATTTGCAGGAAACAGCAGAACTTACAAAATACACTATGAGAAAACTTGGAAATGACGAAACAGTTACAACAGATACACTTGCTAAAATTTGCAGAGCTTTGAATTGTACTGTTGATGACATTATGGAAATTCTACCGGAAGATAAGTAAGCTGTCCACTTTACGAGATGGGTAAATGAATATATTGAAACAATAGAATGCTATTGAAAAAGAGAAAGGAATAATTCTATGGCTATTGGAAATAACGCCAATATCGGCTTTGAAAAACAGATTTGGGATGCAGCGTGTGTCCTTTGGGGACATATCCCCGCAGCAGAATACAGAAAGGTTATCGTAGGTCTTATCTTTCTGAGATATATTTCAAGTGCTTTTGAAAAACGCTATCAACAGCTCGTTGATGAGGGAGATGGCTTTGAAGATGATAAGGACGCATACGCAGAAGATAATATCTTTTTTGTGCCGGAAGATGCTCGTTGGGACAAAATAAGAGAGGCTGCTCATACTCCGGAGATTGGTATCGTAATTGATGATGCTATGAGAGCAATCGAAAAAGAAAATAATTCGCTTAAAAATGTTTTGCCGAAAAATTATGCAAGTCCTGACTTGGACAAGCGTGTTTTGGGTGATGTTGTGGACTTATTTACAAATATGGATATGGGTGATACTGAAGAAAGCAAAGATTTACTTGGTAGAACCTATGAGTATTGTATTCAGCAGTTTGCAGCATACGAAGGTGTTAAGGGTGGCGAGTTCTATACCCCGGCAAGTATCGTTAAAACAATCGTTGCCATCTTAAAACCGTTCAAAAACTGCCGTGTATATGACCCCTGCTGTGGTTCAGGCGGTATGTTTGTACAGAGTGCAAAGTTCATTCAGGCATACAGTGGAAAGCGTGGAGAAATTGCCGTTTACGGTCAGGAGTCCAATGCTGATACTTGGAAGATGGCAAAAATGAATATGGCAATTCGTGGTATCGACGCAGACTTCGGTCCGTATCAGGCGGACACATTCTTTAATGATTTGCACAAAACATTAAAAGCTGATTTCATTATGGCAAATCCGCCGTTCAATCTTTCTAATTGGGGACAGGAAAAACTCAAAGAGGATTTGCGTTGGAAATATGGTACACCGCCTGCCGGCAACGCTAACTATGCTTGGATACAACACATGATACATCACCTTGCTCCGAACGGAAAAATCGGTCTTGTGCTTGCAAACGGTGCGTTATCTTCGCAGTCCAGCGGCGAGGGCGAAATCAGAAAGAATATTATTCAGGCTGACCTTGTGGAAGGTATTGTCGCTTTGCCGACACAGCTCTTTTATAGCGTCACTATTCCGGTTACACTTTGGTTCATTTCAAAGAATAAGAAACAGAAAGGTAAGACTCTGTTTATTGACGCTCGAAAAATGGGTTATATGGTTGACCGCAAGCACAGAGATTTTACCGATGAGGATATTCAAAAGTTAGCAGATACATTTACAGCTTTCCAAGACGGAATACTTGAAGATGTAAAAGGCTTCTGTGCTGTTGCTGACCGTCAAGAGATTGAGAAACAAGACTTTATTTTAACTCCGGGTAGATATGTTGGTATTGAAGAAGTGGAAGATGACGGAGAACCGTTTGAAGAAAAAATGACACGCCTTACATCTGAATTGTCAGATATGTTTGCCAAGTCCCACGAGTTAGAAGATGAAATTCGTAAGAAATTGGGGGCGATTGGGTATGAAGTGTAAGCTTTCGGATATTTGTAGTTTTCGCAAAGGAAAAATAGATGTAGAAAACTTAAACACGCAAAACTACATATCAACAGAGAATATGTTACCGAATAAGGGTGGAATTACGGAAGCAAGTTCTTTACCGACTGTTTCTTTAACACAAGAATATAAAAAAGGTGATGTTCTCGTTTCTAATATTCGTCCATATTTCAAAAAAATATGGCAAGCAAAATATGATGGTGGTTGTTCCAATGATGTATTAGTTTTTGTACCTAAGTCCAATACAGATACAAACTTCTTGCATTATGTGCTTGCAGATGATGATTTTTTCACATATTCGATGGCAACATCAAAAGGAACAAAAATGCCACGAGGCGACAAAACCTCAATAATGCAGTATGAAGTTCCGATGTTTGATTTGCATACGCAAAAGAAAATCGCAAGTCTTTTGAAATCGTTGGATGAAAAAATTGAACTTAACAATGCGATAAACAATAATTTAGAGCAACAAGCAATGGCACTTTTCAAATCTTGGTTCATTGACTATGAACCATTTGACAGACAAGTTCCAACCACTTGGAAATGTGGTGTTCTTGGCGATTTTGTTGAAATAAAGCGTGGCGGCTCACCTCGTCCCATTCAAAACTTCCTGTCGGATAGTGGGTTGCATTGGTTGAAAATATCTGATGCAACTGGTATTAGCTCCCCATTTATCAATGAAATCAAAGAATACATCATTGAAGAAGGATTGAAAAAAACTGTCTTTCTCAAAGCAGGAAGCTTGGTTTTATCAAATAGTGCCACCCCCGGTTTACCCAAAATTCTTGACATAGATACTTGCATACACGATGGTTGGCTATATTTTCCGTCATCCAAGTTTTCAAACGAATACTTATATCTGTATTTCAAGCACATTCGAGATAATTTGGTTGCACTTGGAAATGGCAGTGTATTTACAAACCTTAAAACGGATATTCTAAAGAATTATCCCACCAACTTACCGACAGATGAAGTTCTGAATGAGTTTGATGAAATTATAAAGCCTATATTTTCTATGATTCTATCAAAAACAAGAGAATCAAAGCGATTAACAGAAATCAGAGATACTCTGTTACCTCGTCTGATGTCAGGAGAGCTTGATGTCTCCGACATCGACCTCTAAGCTGCTAAATTATTGTTTA
>ENA-UOJC01004536-UOJC01004536.1-human-gut-metagenome-genome-assembly--contig:-C104-NODE-4536-length-11594-cov-4.195684_pt1 | contig 11594 bp, 10 predicted proteins | sample MGYA00242339_ERZ723886 | MGnify/ENA metagenome assembly ERZ723886 | reverse complement strand
TATCCTGTGTGCCGGCAGCAGTCATCGGTATTTTGTTTGATGAGGTGTTTGAAAAATTATTTTACAATCCCGTATGTATTGCGATTGCTTTGATTGTATTCGGCGTTGCCTTTATCATTATTGAAACGTGGAACAAGGACAGAAAATCCAGGATAAATTCCCTTGCGGAAATTACTTATCAGACAGCGCTCTTAATCGGTGTATTCCAGCTAATCGCCGCCATTTTTCCCGGAACCTCCCGTTCGGGAGCGACCATTGTGGGGGCATTGCTGATTGGTGTTTCGAGAACCGTGGCTGCGGAATATACCTTTTTCCTTGCAAGTCCCGTAATGTTCGGAGCAAGCCTTTTGAAGGTGGTAAAATTTGGATTTGATTTTACAGGTCTGGAGCTGCTTCTTTTATTTACAGGAACCGCAGTGGCGTTTATCGTGTCCGTTTTTATTCTGCGAGTCCTGATGGGATATATTAAAAAGCACGATTTTAAAATATTTGGCTGGTACCGCATCGTGTTGGGTGTTATTGTACTTTTGTATTTCGGCGCGATGTCATAATTTGTAAAATATTGAAAAAATAGGAAAACATTAACGTTAAACGAAATTTGACGGTATTGACTTTTTTTTGCGAATGCACTAAACTGAAGGTTATCAGGCATATAAAGCCTGTGAGGAGATGAAACTATTGTCGAAGTACAAGGAAGGGAGAGGTCATTATGGCACCTATTAAAAAAACAGTAACCCCTGTAACCGAGAAGAAAGTGACAGCGCCTGCAGCGGTGGAAGCACCTAAGGCAGAAGTGAAGAAAGCAGAAACAGCAGCAACAGTTAAGGCAGAACCTGCAAAAGAAGCAGTTGTAAAAGTAGAGACAGTAAAGAAAGAGGAGCCTGCAAAGAAAGCTCCGGCAAAGAAGGAGCCTGCTAAAAAGGCTAAGGAAACGACTGCTAAGAGTGCACCTGCAAAGAAGGCGGAAGTAAAGAGTGCATTACATATTCAGTTCGGCGGCAAATCTTACGCAGACGAGGATTTGATGAAGATTGCAAAGGATGTATGGAAATACGACCTGAAGCAGAAAACAGCAGATCTTACAAGCGTAGAGCTTTATGTAAAGCCTGAGGAGAACAAGGTTTACTATGTAATGAATAATATTACAGGAAGCTTTGATATCTAAGTATCATGAAATAATCGCAAATAAGCCCCAAAGTGTTTAGCACAGGTTAGACGCTTTGGGGTTTTCAATTTATAATTATTTTAGAATTATTTCTACGAAAATCTGTTGACAATAGATAGGGTAAGTGCTATTTTATGGATATAAGGTGTTAGCACTCCTTGATAACGAGTGCTAACAACGAGAAGGAGTGATGGAATGCAGTTGGACGAGAGAAAAACCAAAATATTGCAGGCCATTATCCGGAACTATCTGGAGACAGGTGAGCCGGTAGGCAGCAGGACAATTTCAAAGTACACTGACTTGAACCTAAGCTCCGCAACCATTCGTAATGAAATGGCAGATTTGGAAGAAATGGGATATATCCTGCAGCCCCATACCTCTGCAGGGAGAATTCCTTCCGATATGGGCTACCGTTTTTATGTGGACGCCCTGATGGAAGAGAAGGAACGGGAAGTTGTGGAAATGAAAGAGATGCTGGTGGAACGGCAGGATAAGATGGAGACGCTGCTGAAGCAGGTTGCCAAGCTTCTTGCACAGAATACACAGTACGCCACCATGATTTCCGCTCCGCAGACACAACGCAATAAGGTGAAATTCATTCAGCTCTCCCGCGTGGATGAAAATCAGATTCTGGCAGTGATTGTAGTGGAGGGAAATGTAATCAAGAATAACATTCTTTCCGTGGAAGGGGGCTTGACAGATGAAACGCTGTTGAAGCTGAACATTCTGCTGAACACGAATCTGAATGGATTATCCCTGGAGGAGATTAATCTCGGAATGATTGCAGGACTGAAGCAGCAGGCAGGTATTCACAGTGATATCGTCAGCGAGGTAATCGATGCTGTGGCAGAAGCAATCAGGGCAGATGAGGATTTGGAGATTTACACCAGCGGTACAAACAATATCTTCCGGTATCCGGAGCTTGCAGATCAGGCAAAAGCGAGTGAACTGATTAATACCTTTGAGGAGAAGCAGCAGTTGCATGAGCTGGTAGTGGATACTCTCGCAGATGAAAAAAATACCGGAATTCAGGTTTACATCGGAGATGAGACGCCGGTTCAGAGCATGAAGGATTGCAGTGTGGTTACAGCCACCTATGAATTAGGAGACGGCATGCGGGGGACGATAGGTATTATTGGTCCCAAAAGAATGGATTATGACAAGGTTGTCGGAACGCTGCGGACACTGCAGAACAGACTGGATGAGTTGTATAAGGATGATTGAAAGGAACAGGAAGTATGGCAGAACAGGAAAAGGAAATATTAGAGGAAGAAGCTCTTTCCGAAGATATGGATGCCGATGACGGGGAAGTAATTTCCGGGGAAGCGGCGGAAGAAGAAATGGAAGAGACTGCGGAAGAGGCGGAAGGCGGGGAGCCGAAAACCTGGGCGGAAAAGAAAGCAGCCAAGAAGCAGGCAAAGCAGGATAAGAAAGAAGATGCCTGCAAGGAAAAAATTGAGCAGCTTGAGGACAGAGTAAAACGTCAGATGGCAGAATTTGAAAATTTCCGTAAGAGAACAGAGCGTGAAAAACAGGCGATGTTTGAGACGGGAGCAAAGAGCGTCATCGAAAAGGTGCTTCCCATTGTTGATAATTTTGAAAGAGGACTGGCAACAGTACCCGAAGAACAAAAGGAAGACCCGTTTGTGGACGGCATGAACCGTGTTTACAAGCAGCTTCTCACAGAGCTTGAGAATATCGGTGTGAAGCCTATTGAAGCAGTCGGATGTGAATTTGACCCCAATCTTCACAATGCGGTAATGCAGGTAGAGAGTGAAGAATATGAATCCGGTGTTGTGGCACAGGAATTGCAGAAGGGGTATACCTATCATGATATTGTGGTAAGACACAGTATGGTTGCAGTAGTATCTTGAGGAAACAAATAAAATATTATAGTTAAAAATATTAGGAGGAGTTAAAAATGAGTAAGATTATTGGTATTGATCTGGGTACAACAAACAGTTGTGTAGCAGTTATGGAAGGTGGTAAGCCCACCGTTATAGCAAACGCAGAAGGAGCAAGAACCACACCTTCCGTTGTGGCATTTACAAAGACAGGAGAGAGACTGATAGGTGAGCCTGCAAAGCGTCAGGCAGTTACCAACGCCGAGAAAACCATTTCCTCTATCAAGAGAGATATGGGTACTGACAACGGACGTACCATCGATGGTAAGAAATATTCTCCTCAGCAGATTTCCGCAATGATTCTGCAGAAATTAAAGGCTGATGCAGAGAGCTACTTAGGCGAGAAGGTTACAGAGGCAGTTATCACGGTTCCCGCATACTTCAATGACGCACAGCGTCAGGCTACCAAGGATGCAGGTAAGATTGCAGGTCTTGATGTAAAGCGTATTATCAACGAGCCTACCGCAGCAGCGCTTGCATATGGTCTTGATAACGAAAAAGAACAGAAAATTATGGTATACGACTTAGGCGGCGGTACCTTTGATGTTTCCATTATTGAAATCGGCGACGGCGTTATCGAAGTGCTTTCTACCAACGGTGATACCCACCTTGGCGGTGATGACTTTGATAATAAGGTTATCCAGTGGATGATTTCAGAGTTCAAGAAGGCAGAGGGCGTAGACTTATCCGGTGATAAGATGGCTATGCAGAGATTAAAGGAAGCTGCTGAGAAGGCTAAGAAAGAGCTGTCCAGCGCAATGACTACCAATATCAACCTTCCTTTCATTACTGCAACTGCAGAAGGACCGAAGCACTTTGACATGAATTTAAGCCGTGCACAGTTCGATGAGCTGACACGCGATTTGGTAGAGAGAACAGCAATCCCTGTACAGAACGCTATGAAGGATGCAGGACTGACCAACGCTGACCTGGGTCAGGTACTTTTGGTAGGTGGTTCCACACGTATCCCCGCAGTACAGGATAAGGTTAGACAGTTGACCGGTAAAGAGCCCAGCAAGTCTCTGAATCCTGATGAATGTGTAGCAATCGGCGCTTCCGTTCAGGGCGGTAAGCTTGCAGGCGATGCAGGCGCAGGCGATATCCTGCTTCTGGATGTTACTCCTCTGTCCCTGTCCATCGAGACCATGGGCGGCGTAGCAACAAGACTGATTGAGAGAAATACTACAATTCCTACCAAGAAGAGCCAGGTGTTCTCTACCGCAGCAGATAATCAGACCGCAGTAGACATCAACGTAGTACAGGGTGAGAGACAGTTCGCAAGAGATAACAAATCCCTTGGACAGTTCCGTCTGGATGGTATTGCTCCTGCTCCCAGAGGAATTCCTCAGATTGAAGTTACCTTTGATATTGATGCAAACGGTATTGTAAATGTATCTGCTAAGGATCTTGGTACCGGAAAAGAGCAGCACATTACCATTACCGCAGGCTCCAATATGTCCGATGCCGATATCGAGAAGGCAATCAAGGAAGCAGCAGAGTTTGAGGCACAGGATAAGAAGAGAAAAGAAGCTGTAGAGGTAAGAAACGATGCGGACGCATTCGTATTCCAGACCGAGAAGGCTCTGAATGAGGTTGGCGACAAGATTTCCGACAGCGACAAGACCCAGGTACAGGCAGACCTTGAGGCAGTAAAGGCAATTCTTGAGAGAACCAAGGATCAGGAAATGAGCGACAGCGACCTGGATGAGCTGAGAGCGGCAAAGGAGAAGCTGACAGGCAGCGCGCAGTCCGTTTTCACTAAGATGTATGAAAACGTACAGCAGGCACAGGGCGCAGGTCCTGATATGGGCGGTGCAACGGCAGGTGCAGGCACGGCAACCGCTCCGGAGGATGATGTGATTGACGGAGATTTCCGCGAGGTATAAAGGCGAAAAGTACTTCTAAGGTAGCAAAGTACGCTACCTAAGAAGCACTAAATTTCGCCTAGAAGAATGCCAAAGGCATTCTTCATCTTCATATTGCATATATTAACAAATTATGCTATTTTAGGATAGTATGTGAAAGGCGGGGGCACAGGGCATGGTTATGTCCTGTGCAAACCGCGTTTTTAGGAGGCTAGTCATGGCAGAACAGAAGCGAGACTATTATGAGGTCCTCGGTGTAGATAAAAATGCAGATGAAGCTGCAATTAAAAAGGCATATCGTGTCCTTGCCAAGAAATATCATCCCGATGCAAATCCCGGTGATGCGGAAGCTGAAAAGAAATTTAAAGAAGCTTCAGAGGCATATGCGGTATTAAGTGATCCTGAAAAGAGACGTCAGTATGACCAGTATGGTCACGCTGCCTTTGAGGGCGGCGCAGGCGGAGCCGGTGGATTCGATTTCAGCGGTACTGATTTCAGCGATATCTTTGGTGATATCTTCGGAGACTTTTTTGGCGGTGGACGAAGCAGAGGCGCGGCAAATAACGGTCCCATGAAGGGCGCGAATATCCGTACCAGTGTGCGTATTTCCTTTGAGGAAGCTGTATTCGGCTGCAAAAAAGAGATTGAACTGACGGTAAAGGAGACCTGTAAAACCTGTAACGGCAGCGGTGCGAAGCCCGGAACCAGTCCGGAAACCTGCAGTAAATGCGGCGGTAAAGGTCAGGTGGTATTTACCCAGCAGTCTTTCTTCGGAACGGTTCGTAATGTACAGACCTGTCCCGAATGTCAGGGAACCGGTAAGGTAATCAAGGAGAAATGTTCCGACTGCCGCGGTACAGGTTATATTGCAATGCGGAAACGCTATTCTGTGGATATTCCCGCAGGTATTGATAACGGACAGTCCACAAGAATGCCCGGATTGGGTGAACCCGGCAAAAACGGCGGTCCCAGAGGTGACGTTCTGGTGGAAGTCATTGTAAGCCGCCATCCTATTTTCCAGCGTCAGGATGTCAATATTTTCTCAACTGTACCGGTATCCTTTGCGGTGGCTGCATTGGGCGGCGAGGTTGTGATTGATACAGTGGACGGTAAAGTTATTTACGATGTGAAACCCGGAACGCAGACTGACACTAAGGTGCGTCTGAAAGGCAAAGGAGTACCTTCCGTGCGCAATAAGGAAATCCGCGGAGACCATTATGTGACGCTGGTAGTTCAGGTGCCTGATAAACTGAAGCCTGAGGCGAAGGAACTGCTGAGACAGTTTGACGCCATAACCGATGATTCCCTGAACGCTGCAAAAAGAGTAAGCGGACAGGAGGATGCGGGAGAAGCAAGGGAGCCGAAGGAAGGCAAAAAGAAAAAGTTTTGGAAATAAGACAGGAAGCATAAAAGGATTTCGGGGTATGGTGTCCTCGAAATCCTTTTTTCACAAAAGAAGGGAAACGTACAGGATGGAGAGCGGCAGAAAAGAGTTTGTCGGACTGGTATGCAATATTTATATGGTTCTGCTTGTGGCGGGATTGCCGTTGTATACCAGAGGAAGCTATTATCAACTCGGAGATAATAAGTATTTGCTTTTTCGGAATGTATCACTGCTGTGCATGGGTATATGGGTAATTTTTAGCGGAATCCCTGCTTTAGGCAGATGGATATGGAACACAAAAAATGTGATACGGACCGGAGCAATGCGAATCGGAAAGCAGGAGAAAGCGTCCGTGGGACGAAGCCGTTGGAGCATGGTGGATAGCTGTATGCTTTTTTACGGCGTCTGTACATTTCTTTCTGCTGTGATGAGTTCTTATCAGACGACGGCGTGGCTGGGATATCGGGAATGGTACATGGGAGCGGTATCACAGCTTCTTTTTGTGGGAATTTATTTTATGGTATCAAGGGAGTATACAGGAAGCGCTTACCCTGTGTATATTGGAGAGGCTGCATTATTTCTTGTTACACTGATTGCTTTTTTGCAGCGGTTTGACTTAGATATCCTGGGCTTGCTGGAACCTTTTGAGACAACGGATTGGGCATATAGTCATATGGTGTCCACGGCGGGAAATATTAACTGGCTGTGCGGCTATTTAAGCGTGGCGATTGTCTTTCCTGTTGTCGGTTATTTGTATAGCAGTAATATCCGGAAAACAGTGATAGGTTATGTGATTAGCGTGTCCGCATTGGTGCTTTTGCTGACACAGGGCAGTGATATCGGCATTGTGATTGCCGCCGCCTGTGTGGGTATGGGTCTGCTGTATGGCATACGAAAAAAAGAAATTTTTACAAGAAGTATTTTGCTTGCTTTGGGTGTATGTGTACTGTGCCCTGTTATGGGATGGACGATGCGGCTGCTCGGCACCTTGGAAATGCTTCCCGCAGACGGATTTGTCACCGGTATCATTTTGAAGCCCTTCTGGTGGGGAGCGGCGGCTGTATTTGCAGGATTATACCTGTTGGAAAGGGTAATGCCTGACAAAACGGCGAAGGTGGTGAACCGGTCACTGGTGTTGGTGGGCGTGTTGGCAGTAAGCACACTGTCAATTCTTTATCTGTGTATGCTTCCTAAAGGCGCGGAATGGGGAAGCGGCAGAGGGGGATTGTGGCAGGCGGCGTTGGCAGCTTTTTGCAGGATGGATTTACCCCAAAAATTCCTGGGCGTGGGACCTGACTGTTATGCGGAATATATCTATAACATTCCTTCCATTGCAGGGCTGATTCAGATGGAGGGACACTGGGCGGGGGTTGTGTTTGCCAATGCCCACAATGAATGGCTGAACATGCTGGTAAATGAAGGGGTTTTGGGTTTGGCAGCTTATTTGGGAGTATTTGCGTGTGCTTTCAGAAGATACCGGAGGATGCCGTTGGGGGTTATGGCACTGGTTTTGTACGGAATCAGTTCCCTGGTCAGCTTCCAGCAGGTGATGAATACGCCGCTGTTGTTTCTGGTGTTGGGAATCTGTGAGAGCAGGTATCGGCTGTGGAAAACAGGAAGTTATTTAATCTGGTGAAGGAAGGTGATATTATGTGTGAAGCTTTAATGGAGATTATGAAACCGCAATTTGATGCAGCGCTAAGCAAGGCAGTGGATGAAGCAGTAAATAAAGCAGTAGATGAAGCTGTTGATGTGACGGCAAAAGAAACTCGTATTCAAACTGTCATGGAAATGTATCAGGATAAGGAAATTTCACTTGAGATAGCATGTAAACATCTTGGTTTTACAAAAGAGGAGTTCTTAGAGGAGGAAAAGAAATATAACAAAAAACATAATAAGTAAGAATATATGAAAGGCGGGTTCCGGGGAACCTGCTTTCTGCTTTTTTATATAGAAAATTCGTATGTTTCGCTGTCTGAAACCAAATTTATTTGACAGGAAAAGGAGTACGGTTTACAATTTTCATGTTATGATGAAATCCGCAGGATTTCGGAGTTTGGTTTAAAACAATATTTTTAGATATGCGAAAGAGGGCAGCAATGAAAAAGTGGAAGTCGGAAGAGTTACAGGTTAAAATACTGTGTGCGGGAATGATTTTGTTATTGATTGCAATACTGGTTCCGCTTTTTTGGATTTCCACTTACAATTTTAAAAGTGTTGACGATTATACTTTTTCCAGAAATGCAGAGGCGGTTTGGGAGGAAAGCCATTCCGTTCTGCAAGTGTTGGCTGCGCAGGTTGTAGAGACGAAGGAAATTTATCAGACCTGGCAGGGTACTTTTTTCAGTCAGTGGTTTGCTTCCAGCATGATGGGAATCTTTGGCGACAGCGCCTATTGTGTGGGTACGTTTCTTTCGCTGGGAGGCTTTGTGCTTGCGGAATTGTTGCTGTTTATGACGATTCTGGTAAAAGGTCTGGGAGCAGATAAATGCAGGGCTGCGATTGTGTCGATTGGCTGTATTGCTTTGCAGATTCTCCTGACTCCCTATCCGGTAGAAGCGTTCTACTGGTTTTGTGGAGCGGTAGTTTATACTTTTATTTATGCGTTGGCACTTTTCCTGTTGACGCTGCTGTTTCTATTGAGCCGGGCTGAAAATTGGAAGAAATCCAAGGTGGTTTTAACAGAGATTGGAATCCTGCTTTTGTCGGTGGCTGTGGGCGGCAGTAATTATGTTACAGGTCTGACCATGCTGATTTTTTATTTCTTCTATCTGGTATGGATGTTTTGGAAAAAGAAAAAATACCGGATTATGACATTGTGCAATATGCTGGTGTATCTGCTGGCATTTGGCGCGAATATCCTGGCGCCGGGAAATATGCTGAGGCAGTGGTCATCGGGGGTGGAACGGGCGTCCGCATTTGCCAGCATTCTGCGTTCCCTGAAGGAGGCGGCGACTTACTGTATTGTAAATATGAACCCGCCCTGCGTGATACTGGGACTTTTGTTCCTTCCGGTTTTTGTGCAGATTGTAAAAAAGAAAAATTTCAGATATCCGCTGCCTTTATTGGTAAGCCTGATAACCTTTGGGGTTTATGCGGCGCAGTTTACGCCGACTCTTTATGCGCTGCAGATTCTTGGTGCGGGTCGTGTGCAGAATTTGTATCGGTTTAGTTTTTATGTGTTACTGTATGGAAACGAGCTCTACTGGACAGGCTGGCTGTGGCGCAGGTGGAGAGAAAAATATCCCGAAGAGGCTGTCGTTTCTAAAGATGGGAAAGGACGTACAAGTTATCTTCTGCCCGGCTGGATTGTAGGCGGACTGCTGCTGTGCCTGTCATTGGTTTCCTGGGGCGGAAGTACTGTGACAACAGTGAGTGCAATACGTTCCCTGCGCAGCGGAGAGGCAAAACAGTATCGTCAGGATTATGAGGAACGCCTGGTATTATTGGAAGACCCTTCCATCAAAGAGGTATATTTAGAGCCGTTCTCGGCAACACCGTATCTGTTGTTTTTTGGTGATGTGGTGGAAGATACGGAAGATTGGGTAAATAAGGCGATAGCTGAGTATTTTGACAAGGATGTTGTGGGTTTGAAGGAATGAGACGGCAGAAGGGGTTGTGAACCGGGGGATGTACCTGAGGTTTTAGCTAAGTTTCAGAAAGCATAAAATAAGAAAGGTATCGGATAAGCTATGAAATGGGTAAAATTCAGAGTAAAAACAATTACAGAAGCAGAGGATATCATTATCAGTACTCTGTACGATATAGGGCTGGAAGGCGCACAGATTGAGGACAAGGTTCCGCTGACCGCACTGGAAAAGGAGCAGATGTTTGTGGACATACTCCCTGACGGACCGGAGGATGATGGAATTGCATACTTAAGCTTTTTCGTGGAGGAAAAAGAGGACGGCAGCTTAGAGGTGCAGGGGATGCCCACTGATAAGGAAACTGTTCTTGCAGATGTAAAGCGCGAATTAGAGGATTTGAGAATGTTCTGCGATATCGGAGAGGGAACCGTTACTGTGGACGAGACGGAGGATATTGACTGGATTAACAACTGGAAGCAGTATTTTCATCAGTTCTATATAGATGACATTCTTGTCATTCCTTCCTGGGAAAAGATAAAGCCGGAGGATACTGACAAGATGGTGCTGCATATTGACCCCGGAACCGCATTCGGAACGGGAATGCACGAGACGACTCAGTTGTGTATCCGTCAGCTTAGAAAGTATATCACCAGCGAAACCGAGCTTTTGGATGTGGGAACCGGAAGTGGGATTCTGGCAATTCTGTCCCTGATGTTTGGCGCAAAGCACGCGGTTGGAACGGATTTGGATATCTGTGCGGTGGAGGCTGTAGCCCAGAATTGTGAAGTCAACGGCATCGACCCTGCACAGTTTGAAATGATGATTGGCAATATCATTACTGACAGGGAAATTCAGGACAAGGTCGGCTATGAGCGCTATGATATTGTGGTGGCAAATATTCTGGCGGATGTGCTGGTGCCGCTGACGCCTGTTATTGTGAACCAGTTAAAGCCGGGCGGAATCTATATTACCTCCGGTATTATTGATGATAAAGAACAGACTGTTGTGGATGCGGTGAAGGCGGCGGGATTGAAGGTGCTTGAAGTTACTTACCAGGGCGAGTGGGTGAGTGTCACAGGACAAAAAGTTTAACCAGGACAGCAAAATTTGTCCCGCAAAAAGTTTAACCGGGTTTATATTTTTTTGTCAAATAGGGATGTATTTTCGTCGTTTGACATATTGAAAAAAGTATCCCGGTCATTATGGGGAAATAATAATTCCATATATAAATTTCCCAGCAAATTTTTTACCTCATCGGTATCAATGTTTGCGACGGGGAAATTATTGGCTTCCAGATGCTTTAAATTCTCCAGAACCTTCTCTATGTTCTGCTGGTCAGAAGGTTGTGGTTCGAGTTCAGCGTCCGGAGCTTTTGAGGCAATGGGTTCCATGATTGGCTTTGTCTCTGGAATGTTATATACAACATTTTTACATGTCTTTTCAAAGCATTCCGGAGCATACTCCGCCAGATAGCGCAAATCATCCAGGGTCAGTGGCTTTTTATTATGTATTTTCAGATAGATATTGACAAGAAAAGTATCCTTTTTCATGGCTTGCCTCCTTCCGTGAATTGATAAGTTCCTACTTTTAGTATAACATTTTTTGCGGTTCAGAGATAGCAAATTTAAAAGATTCATAAATTTATATTATTTAAATTCAAAAAGTCAAGAATTTACTGCTACCTTCCGG
>ENA-UOJC01004530-UOJC01004530.1-human-gut-metagenome-genome-assembly--contig:-C104-NODE-4530-length-11612-cov-16.443022_pt1 | contig 11612 bp, 11 predicted proteins | sample MGYA00242339_ERZ723886 | MGnify/ENA metagenome assembly ERZ723886 | reverse complement strand
CAGCGTTTTCAATGGTTTGCGGGCAGCCAAACAGCTGCCCGCATTCCGCATTTTAACCCGCGTTTCGACCGATCAGATGATCGTAACGCATCAGCAGCAGCGCGACCTGCGCGCGGCTGACCGCCTGCGTCGGATACCAGACGCATTCCTTCTCCGTGATGAGTCCGCTGTTCCACGCCCAAGTCACAGCGTCCTTGCCGCTCGCGGATACTTTGGGCGCGTAAGGATAGCCCTCAAGTGTGCCCGTAGCGGCCGGTTCGCCTGCGAGACGGTAGAGCACGATGATTGCCTGCTCGCAGGAAAGGAAGCTGTCGGGGTCAAATGCGCCGCCGTTGCCGCCCATTAAACCCTCGCCGACCATCCACTTGACATATTCATAATACCATTCATCCCCCTTGAGGTCGCTGAAGGAGGCATTCTCTGCCGTCGGCGTGCCGCCGGCAAAGCGATACATAATGACCGCGAACTGCGAGCGCTCCACGCCGTATTCCGGGCGGAAGAGATTCTGTGCCTCGTCGCCGCTCATCACACCGCTGGAAACGACGTAGTCGACCGCCTGGGCGTACCACGCGTCGGGTGCAACATCGGTGAAGGTATAGGTCTTGGTCGTACCGTCCTCCGCCGTCACTGTGATATCCATACCACCGTTTTCATTCGCCGTGAGCGTGCCAAGCTGCTCATCCTCCTCGCCGTCTGCATTGGCGGCGCTGTTCACATCGATCTGCTCGGTCTGATCCTCGGAAGTCTTGTCCGAAGGATTCTTTTTATCATCTGTCCCTTTCAGACGCAGCGCCAGCAAAATGACCAGCACCAGCACCACAGGGATCGCGATCAGCCATTTTCTTCGCATGATCGTCACTCCTTTGTCTCAAGAAATTTACTGCATATTGTATTATGTTAGCATACCGCTCCCGCCCTTGCAAGAAGTTTCGCCATCGTTTACAGAAAGTGCACAATCGCCCCCCTCACCCCGCGCAGGACACAGCATAGAATGGAAGGCAGGATATCTCCTGCATGGGATCAAAGGAGGGTGATCGTCATCAACCGTTTTCAGAACAACTGCTGCTGTGACTTTCCGCCACCCCGGCCCGTACCGCCCATGCCGCCTCCGCCGCCGTTCCCGCCGTATCCAGGTCCTGTTGTGACCGGACCGACGGGGCCACAGGGCGTGCAGGGCATTCAGGGCGTACCGGGGCCGATGGGACCCACGGGGCCGCAGGGCGTGCAGGGACTTCAGGGGCCTGCCGGTGCGGCAGGCGCTGTTGGGCCGACAGGGCCCGCCGGTGCGCAAGGCGTGCCCGGACCGCAGGGAGCCGTGGGCGCTGTTGGCCCTGCCGGGCCGCAGGGTGCACAAGGCCCCGCAGGCGCGATCGGTCCCATAGGGCCGACGGGACCCATGGGGCCTCAGGGACTTGCCGGTGCCGTCGGGCCGCAGGGTCCTACCGGTCCTGTCGGGCCGCAGGGCCCGCAGGGTCTTGTCGGCAGCGACGGCGCGCAGGGGCCGATCGGTCCCACCGGGCCGCAGGGACCCGCCGGTCCCGCTGACACGCGCGTAGCCGCGGCAGTCACGGACGCGACCGGCACCGAGGATGCCGTCACGACGCTCAACGCGCTGCTTGCGAACCTGCGCGCAGCAGGTCTGCTCGCAACGTAAGCAAAGGCGGTGCGGCACACGCCGCGCCGCCATACATATTAAATAAGAAGGTGAGCCTCATTTCCTACCGGGTCTGCGTTTACGCCATCTGTAAAAATGAGTCGCAATTTGTCGGGCGTTTCATGGAATCCGTATCCGAGGCGGATGACGTCTGTGTGCTCGACACCGGCTCGACGGACGATACCGTTGAAAGGCTGCGCGCCCGCGGCGCGCATGTTGCGCAGAAGGTCATCGCGCCCTGGCGCTTTGACGCAGCGCGCAACGAATCGCTGACGCTCATCCCCAAAACCGCCGACCTCTGCTGCTGCATCGACCTTGACGAGCAGTTCCGCCCCGGCTGGCGCAAAAAGCTGGAGGGAGCGTGGCAGCCGGATGCGACTCGCGCCCGCTACCGCTATACATGGAGCTTTCTGCCCGACGGGCGCGAGGGCTGCGTGTTCTGGGCGGATAAGATCCACAAAAACGGCTGCTACCGCTGGAAGGGCGCGGTACACGAGGTGCTGGAATACACCGGCGAGGGCTCAGAGCAATTTGTCGATGCCGAGGGTGTGCAGCTCGACCACCATCCCGACCTCAGCAAATCGCGCGGGCAATATCTGCCGCTTCTGGAGCTTGCGGTGCGTGAAGAGCCGGACAACGACCGTGACCGCCACTACCTCGGGCGGGAATATATGTTCCGCGGTGAATGGGCGCGCGCCGCCGCCGTGCTGAAAGAACACCTTGCGATGCCGAGCGCCGTCTGGCGCGATGAGCGCTGCGCCTCGATGCGCTACATCGCGCGCTGTCTGCGGCAGCTTGGGCGTGAGGACGAGGCTGCGCTCTGGCTGCACCGCGCCGTTGCCGAAGCGCCGCATCTGCGCGAGCCGTACCTTGAATTTGCAGACCTGCTCTACGCGCAGCAGGACTGGTACGGCGTTATTTTTATGGTAAATCGCGCGCTCACGATCACGGAACGGCCGCGCACCTACATCTGCGAACCCTTCGCCTGGGGAAGCTACCCCTACGACCTGCTCTCGCTCGCCTACGACCGCACGGGACAGACGCAGCGCGCCCTCATCTGTGCCGAGCAAGCGCTGGCGAGCGCGCCGCAGGACGAACGCTTGCAGAAAAACTGCGCGCTGCTGCGGGCGAAATGTCAGGAGGAAAGGCGGATTTAGCGCCTTTCCTCCTATTTTTGTTGATTTTTCCGCCGCTCTGTGATATTTTGTTAAGGATTCTGAGTAGGGAGCAAGGGCAATTGCGCTTTGCAAGCGCGATGCGCCCGGGCTGCGCCAAGTCCCCGCCGCAACCTATGAATGGTACAGCAACCATGATCCCGACCGCAACGATCCGCTGCGGTTTATTTTATGATGCAACGGCGTTGCATTTCCCGACACGCCGGAGGAGGAGAAATGAACAGAGATGAAATGTATTTATCGCTCGGTGTGAGCGAAAAGGTGCTCGCCTTCGGCGAGACCGTGCTCGATGAGCTCAAACCCCGCTTTGCCGAGATCGACAAGATCGCCGAGCTCAATCAGGTGAAGGTCATCGCCGCGATGCAGGAAAACCGCGTAAACGCGACGCACTTTGCCGCCTCCACCGGCTACGGCTACGACGACGAGGGCCGCGACAACTTAGAGCGCGTGTACGCGAGCGCCTTTCACACCGAGGCTGCGCTCGTCCGCCCGCAGATCACCTGCGGCACGCACGCGCTGGCCATCGCGCTTTCCGCAAACCTTCTGCCGGGCGACGAGCTGCTCGCCATCTCCGGCAGACCCTACGACACGCTTGAGGAGGTCATCGGCATTCGCGAAAGCCCCTGCTCTCTCAAGGAGTACGGCGTTTCCTACGCGCAGGTCGACCTCCTTCCCGACGGCAGCTTTGACTTCCCCGCCATCGAGCGCGCACTGAACGATAAAACGAAGCTCATCCACATCCAGCGTTCCAAGGGCTATTGCCCGCGCCCGACGATCTCCGTCGACGCCATCGGCGAAGCGATTGCCTTCTGCAAGAAGCTGCGCCCCGATGTTGTCATCATGGTCGACAACTGCTACGGCGAATTTGTCGAGGCGAACGAGCCGAGCGACTTCGGCGCGGATATGATCGTCGGCAGTCTCATCAAGAACCCCGGCGGCGGTCTCGCCCCCATCGGCGGCTACATCTGCGGCACGCAGAAATGCGTCGATCGCTGCGCCTACCGCCTCTCCGCGCCCGGACTCGGGCAGGAGGTCGGCGCGAACCTCGGTCTCATGCCCGCGCTGTATCAGGGCTTCTTCCTCGCGCCCAACGTCGTTTCCGGCGCGGTCAAGGGCGCGGTGTTTGTCGCGGCATGCTATGAAACGCTCGGCTTCACGGTCGTCCCCTCCTCCAAGGAGACGCGCCACGACATCATCCAGTGTGTCGAGCTCGGCTCGCCCGAGGGCATGGTTGCCTTCTGCAAGGGCATTCAGGCGGCCGCCGCGGTGGACAGCTACGTTGACCCCGTGCCCGCGCCGATGCCGGGCTATGATTCCGACGTCATCATGGCGGCGGGCGCATTCGTGCAGGGCAGCTCCATTGAGCTTTCCGCCGACGGCCCCGTGCGCGAGCCCTACGCCGTCTACTATCAGGGCGGCCTCACCTGGTACCACGCCAAGCTCGGCGTGCTGCTGTCGCTGCAAAAGATGCTCGACGCCGGGCTCATCACGCTTCCCTGACTGAATTCCAAAAGGAGTTTAACAATTCAACATGTGGTTCTGGCTTTCTCTGATCGCGCTGCTCTGCTGGAGCGGCAGCGACCTCTTTTCCAAGATCGGCTGTCAGGGTGAGGATGATCACCTCGCCCACCTCAAGATGGTCATCGCCGTCGGTACGGTGATGGGGCTTCACGCCGCCTATGAAATTTTCGTTGGCGGCACGGTCATCAGCTTTTCCATCATTCTGACGTATCTGCCCGTGTCGCTGCTGTACATCGGCTCGATGACGCTCGGCTACATGGGACTGCGCTACATCGAGTTGTCCGTCTCCTCTCCGATCTGCAACTCCTCCGGCGCGCTCGTCGCTATGATGACTCTGCTTTTTCTCGGCGGCGAGGACTATTCCCCGCTCGCCATCGGCGCGATCATCCTCGTGTGCTTCGGTGCGATCGGTCTCGGCGTAGTGGACGCCACAGAGGACCCCGAGCTGCGCGCCGCCCGTCAGGCCGATGGCAACCGCAAGTATTCCAAGAGCTTCCTGGCTCTCGCCCTGCCGGTCGCTTACTGCCTGCTCGACGCTGCCGGCACCTTTGCCGACAACCGCGTGCTGGAAACGCTGAGCGAGGGCAGCGCGAACTGCGCCTACGAGCTGACGTTCCTCTTCGCGGCCGTCGTGTGCTTCATCTATGTCGTCTTCATCAAGAAGGACCGCCTGCTGCCCAAGCGCGAAGCGCCGAAGTACATCGGCGCCGTCTGCGAAACGGCCGGTCAGTTCGCCTACATCTACGCCATCGCCGATACAGAGCATCTGGCGATGTCCGCGCCGATCATCAGCTCCTACTGCGCAGCAAGCGTGCTGTGGAGCCGGCTTTTCCTCAAGGAAAAGCTCTCGTGGAAGCATTACCTGATGATCCTGTTTGTTGTCATCGGCATTGCCGTGATGGGCGTGTTCGACATTTGATCTTTATGCATAAAAAAGAGTGTTCCCGCCTTGGCGGGAACACTCTTTTTTCTCTTTTTCAAGCCTTCTTGACGGGGTGGCGGAGAACCGTCTTTCTCTTTTCCGCCGCGACACGGCGCGGGTCGGAGAGATAGATCTCGTGGTGCAGGCGGACGTCGTTCAGGTCGTTTTCATACCCGTTTTCGCGCAGAAATGCGTCCATCCTCGCAACGGACTCCGGTTCATCATCGAACGAACCCACGTGCATGATCTGCACGCAGAGCCCCTCGTCGACGGTCAGAAATTCCGCTTTCGAGCAGTCGAGCTTTTTCTTCTTTGCCGCCGCCTCGACCGCCCAGTCGAAGTCCGCTTTCGTAACGAAATCCGGCAGACGCAGGACAGAGATCCAGCAAAAATCCGATTTTCGCCCATAGTCGACCGTCTCCGTGTCCGGCATCTGCCAGAAGCCCTCGAGCGGCGGCACGACATAGTCGAAAAAGCCGTCGATCTCGTGTCCCGCGCGCCTGCTCATCTTGAGCGTGTAGGCCACGGCGTAGAGAACACCGATGGCGCGCTGATACGCGCCATTTTCCTCGTTTGGGTCACCCCGCCCGCGCACGGCGATATAGTTTGCGCGCGGCACGGTCACGATCTCCGGCTTTGCCTTCGGCAGGTAAAATTCCCTGTATTCTTTCTTGAAGTCAAAAGACATGGTCCTCTCCTTTTTCAGTCCAGTGGGATGTCCAGCACGTTCACGCCGCGCTTGAATGCATATTCGATCGTCGAGCGCGTACCGCCGCGCAATCCGTCGTTCACGGCGATCAGCAGGCTCGCATGGTCGACCATGTAGCGATTGCGCCGCTGCATACAGCCCGGCGTATAGCTCTGCTGCACCATCGTCTCATAGTCGCAGCGCCGTAAAATCTCGCGGTAGCGGGATTTCTGCGCTTCGCTCCAGCCGTCCGCCTGCGTGGGACAGGGGATCGCCGCTTCGAGCGTGATGTGCGGATAGCGTGCTTTCAGCGCGAGCACGGTCTCTGCAAAGTAGAGGTCGCAGCCCTCGGCCATGCCGCAGATAAAATGCTCCATCCCCTCGTGAATGGCACTCTCCACCGCCGCGCGCATTTTCGCCTTGAGTGCGATGCAGCGCAGGTCGCTCTCATTTTCGCCCCACGGGAGCTTTCCCGGCCGATGGCCGGTGAACGCACAGGAGCAGGGTCTTCCCCGCATCGGCATCGCCTCCTCTCTTTGCACATTATAGAACATCTGTTCTCCTTTGTAAAGTATTTTCCTCTTGACATTTTGGAGATTTGTCGTATACTCAAGCTATCAACTGAATCACTTGTCTTCGAGGCGGGGTGAAACTCCCCACCGGCGGTTACAGTCCGCAAGCGGTAATTTTTTATCGCACGAACCGGTGAAATTCCGGTACCGACGGTCACAGTCCGGATGAGAGAAGATGTGCTGCGCGCGATCTACCACGCAATTTTCACGCTCTTTTGCGTCATGCACCTTGGAAGACTTGTTCTTTCAGGGGAAATGACAAAAAGGAGTGTATTTTTATGTCCGAATCCAATGCCAGCGCCATCTCCAAGCCCCGCGCGATCAGCCGCACCCACAAGCTCACGGTGACCGCCATGCTCTCGACCGTCGCGTTCCTGCTGATGTTCATCGAGTTTCCGATCCCCGCGCTCATCCCCTCATTCGTCAAGCTCGACATCTCCGATCTCCCCGAGCTGCTCGCGGCGTTCTCGCTCGGCCCCATCTACGGCGTCGTCGTGACGCTGCTCAAGAACGTGCTCTTCTCCGTGCTGCACGGCACGTCGTCTGCCTATGTCGGCGAGCTCTTCAACTTCATCATGGGCAGCGTCTTCTCCTTCTCCGCAGGCTTCATCTATCAGCGCAAGAAGTCCCGCAAGAGCGCGCTCACCGGCGCGCTCGTCGGTGCGCTGCTGATGGCGGTGCTGTCTGTACCCCTCAACTACTTTGTGGTCTACCCCGCCTACGTTGTGTGCTACCACCTGCCGCTTGAGGCCATCATCGGCATGTATCAGGCCATCCGTCCTTCGACCAACGGCCTCCTTGAGTGCCTGATGGTCTTCAACATGCCCTTCACCTTCGTCAAGGGTATGATCGACGTGGCGCTGTGCTTCCTCATCTACAAGCCCCTCTCCCCGCTGCTGCACAAGTAACTTATCAATTATCAATAGAACAAGACCGTCAGGACTGTTGTCCTGACGGTCTTGTTTTGCTATTTCATTTCTTGCGCGCGGCGATGAAGCGGTTGGGCGGCGCGGGGAACAGGTCCTCCTGCTCCACGATCTCAAAGCCCGCGCGCAGGATATCCTGCGCCAGCGTCTCGCGTGTGTCGAAGGCAACGAAAGGGCGCTTGCCCGTGCGGTACTCAAACCACTTGCGCATACGCTCGCGTGTCATCCCCACGCCGAGGCAATCGGTCGCAGAGAGGAACATCCCGCCCGGGCGCAGGAGCGCGCAAATGCGCGCGAGCACCTCCGCGCGCTGCTCGACATAGAGCAGCACATTGCACGCGAGCACCGCGTCAAAGCTCGCAGGGGCGAGGGAGTCGTCAAAAAGGTCCGTCTGCGTCAGCAGGACGTTCGCAATGCCCTGCGCCGCCGCCTTTCCCTGCGCGCGGCGGATCATTTCATCCGAAATGTCGATGCCGCGCAGTTCCTTAACATCCGGCGAGAGCGACAGCGTGACGATGCCCGTGCCGCAGGCAAAGTCCAGCACCGTGTCCGTCGGCTTTAAGTATTTTCTCATGCAGGCGGTCGTTTTCTCGTATGCCTCGCGATAGAAAACGCCCGCGTCCGCGTCATAGACCGCTGCGCGGCGGTCCCAGAATTCTTTCGCAGTCGGCCTCATTTTCCACCCTTAAAAACCATATGAACGCCGTCGCTGCTTGTGAGATAGGCCATCGGCCCGTAGGCCTTGATGCCAAACTCCAGCACATCGCCGACATGGATCTCATCCTTCACCGCCTCAACATCGAGGATCGTATGATCGGACGACGCGCCAATGATCTCAACGCCTTCCCTGCGCGGCACAAGGTCGAAGCAGTTGCCGTAGTCCACGCGGCCCATGGCAACGATCGCGCGGCGGCGGATGCCGCGATCCTCGTAGTGCCCCACCTCGCCGAAGGCGTTCACGCTCAGCTCACCGACCGGGAAGCTCGGCTTGTCACGGCATTCGACGACCTCTGCCTTGACGGTCATAACGCCCGTTTTCAGGAAGTCGGGCGCGAAGTTGTCCGTTTCACCGCGCAGGCCGATGTCGCCGAGACGCAGCAGATTGATGCGGTAGGGCATCGTGCCATTCATTGCCATGTAGGCCGAGGTGGATGCGCCGCCGCTGATGTAGTCGAGGGGCCTTCCGATCTCGCGCTCAATATCCGCCGCCAGGCTGACAAGCGCCTGCATGTTGCGTTTGGTCGGCGTGACAGAGCCGTAGCAGCTCAGGTTGACGCCCACGCCCGCAAGGCGCAGGTTTTTCAGCTCATGCTCCACCTCGATCGCGGCGTCCAGCGCGTCCTCCTCGTTCCAGAAGCCCTCGCGCAGATCGCCAAGATCCATCATCAGGATGACCTCATGTATCTTATTCTGCCGCTTCGCCTCTTCGTTGAGCGCACGCAGCACGGTGATGTCACTTTGCAGGCTGATGTCGCTCAGTTCCACCACGTCTGCAAGCTCGGAGAGCATGGGGATGCGGATGAGCATCAGCGGTTTTTTGGTGAGTCCCGCCTCGCGCATGGTGCGCAGCTGGCTCACGCGCGACGTTGCGATAAACTTCACGCCGCTTTCTTCGTAAACGCGTACGATCTCAGGCAGTGCGGACACTGCCTTCACAACGCCCGCGACCTCGATGAGCGAATCATGGCAGCGCTCTACGAGCGCTGCCAGATTCGCTGCCAATTGATCGAGATCGAATTCCACACAGGGATATTGATTCCGATTCATTGTCATGATTTTTCAATTCCTTTAGGTAGGGTCTTTTCTGCAGGGTCACAAACTGATTTACTGCGCGACCTTCTTGCTCTTCTTGAAGGGCTTGCCCGCAAGATCCTTGAGCGTCCAGCCGATCAGCACGCACAGCCAGTTGATGATGGGCATGAGCCAGTTAAAGATGGCCCAGGGGCCGTAACCGCCGGCGCCCCAAGGAGCGATGTTCAGGGTATCCTTGATAAACACACCGCAGGTGTTCCAGGGAATCAGAGCGGAGGTAACGGTACCGGCGCTCTCGAGCGAAGAGGACAGAACTGCCGGGTGCACGCCCATCTTGTGATACTCCTCGGCATACATACGGCCGGGAACCACGATGGAGATGTACTGCTCGGGCATGGTGGCGTTGGAAAGAACGCAGGTCACTTCGGTCAGGCCAACGAGAGCCGCAGGGCCCTTGGCAATCTTCTTGAGGGAGTTGACGATGACCTCGAGCTGGTGGGTCTCCTCCATGATACCGCCGAACATCATGGCGATGATCGTCATGGAGACGGAGGACATCATACCCATGATACCGCCGCTTTCCAGCAGTCTCGTCATGGTGTAGCTCGTTTCGGGAGAAAGATTGGCTTCGAACATGGCGAGCGCTTCCTCAGAGAAGTAGTAGCCGTTCTTACCGTAATCGAAGATGGTACCGAGCGTGCAGGCGCCGGGCTGGAAGATCAGGCCGAGGATGACGCCGGCAACAATACCGAGGGTGATGCCGGGGATCGCGGGAACCTTCATGGCAACTGCCACGATAACGATGACCGGAGGCAGGAGCAGCACAGGGCTGATGTTAAAGATACCGCCCTCGGCAGCATTCAGCGCGTTGGAGAACTCGATCACGCGGGACATATCCGCCTCGCCGCCGTGATACTGCATCACGCCGAGAACGCCGAAGAAGATCAGGGTGATGGCGTAGGTGATGCCGGTGGGCAGGATCATGGCCTTGACGTGGGTGATAACGTCCGTACCGGCCATGGCGGGAGCGAGGTTCGTCGTATCGGACAGCGGGCTCATCTTATCGCCGAAATAGGCGCCGGAGAGAACCGCGCCGGCGGTCATGCCGGGGCTCATGCCGAGACCGTAGCCGATGCCCATCAACGCAACGCCCATCGTACCCATCGTACCCCAGGAGGTACCGGTGGCGAGCGAGGTGATGGAGCAGATCAGAACGCAGGCAATGAAGAAAATTGCGGGTTTGAGGACCTTCAGGCCGTAGTAGATCATCGTAGGCACGACGCCCGCGTTGATCCACACGCCGATCAGGATACCGACGATGATCAGGATGCAGATCGACTGCAACGCTTTGTAGATACCGTCCATCATGGACTTTTCAACTTCATCCCACTTATAGCCGAGATGCAGTGCCATGATCGCGGCAGCCATTACGCCGACAAACATAGGTACATGCGGGTCAACTCCGAACTTGACGATACCGACCGCGAGCGCGGCGATCAGAACCACCAATGTCAACAGGGCTTCCCACAGCTTGGGCATTCTCTTTTCCTTACTCATAGTGTTACCAACCTTTCGAAATTTTGGGGGGCGCTATTCGTATGGATAACTATGCATATACTTTAGCACAGTATCGTAGGAATAGCAAGTTGTTTTTGAATGGTGAACGCAGTTTTACGGTAATGCATTTTTGTTTCGGTATCGCTCCGGGTCCAGTTACGCCGGTAACACTCCTCCTTCCTCCTTCGCAGCACAACACAATTGCTTCGTAGCTGACTGCGAATGCAGAAAATACCTCTCTCCCCGGCCCGCCGATCCCCCATCGGCAGGCTGGGGATGAGGTGGTCTATACTTCCGGTGCTGTGCCGCCGGAGAGTGGCGCTTCACCGGCCTCGCAGAATAGAAACGCGAGGTTTGTATCATATTTTACCAGCCGAGCTTGGTCATGGCGTCGTCGACCGCCTTAATGACGATGTCGATCTCCTTCTCGGTGACGATCAGCGGCGGGACAAAGCGCAGCACGTTGCCGTTGGTGTTGTTGATGAGGACGTTGCTGTCCTTGAAGCACAGGTCGACGACAGGCTGGCCGGAGGGATGATTGAGCTGGATACCGTCGATCAGGCCGAGGCCGCGGATCTCGTTGACCGCATCGGGATGGTTCTTCTCGATGACCTTGTGCATCTGGTCACGGAAGTACTCGCCCATCTTGCGGGAGTTCTCGATGACGCCGTCGTTGATCATCACGTCAAGCGTGGTGGCAGCGAGCGCGCAGGCGAGAGGACCGCCGGCGAAGGTGGAACCGTGGGTACCGGGCGTGAGGGTCTGGGCAGCCTCGCCGCGGGCGCAGACAGCGCCGATGGGCACGCCGGAGCCGAGCGCCTTGGCCATGGAGCAGGTATCGGGCT